>MDSW01076837.1_pt1 | contig 10611 bp, 7 predicted proteins | sample 811171 | NCBI WGS metagenome assembly MDSW01 (sample SAMN05326641, study PRJNA326480) | marine metagenome | isolation source: seawater | place: Atlantic Ocean: North West | collected 2012 | reverse complement strand
TTAAGCCATATTCACCTAATCTAGGTGGAGTGGTAACTGGAATTGATTTATCTAAAGAAATATCTAAGTCTGAACTAAATTTTATCAAAGATGCTTTTAATCAATATCAGGTTTTGTTTTTTCAAAATCAATCAGAAATACCACCAAAGCTTCAGGTAAAATTAGGAAAGTATTTTGGCCCATTACATGTGCATCCCGCCGCTCCTACAATGGAGGGGCATCCCGAAATTTTTGAAATTCATACACATAAAAATAGTAAAATTTCTAATGGAACAGAAAATTTTCACTCTGATGTTTCTTGTGATGAGTATCCACCTTTAGGTACTATGTTACAATTACATATCCTTCCTGAATGTGGTGGAGATACGATGTTTGTAAATATGTATGCTGCTTATGAGGCTTTAAGTAACCCTATGAAAGAGTTTTTGGGGTCATTAAATGCATGGCATGAATCTGAGCATATTTATAAAGGTAGATATTCTGAAAGAGGTGTTTCTGATGATGATATTTCATGCCCATCTGCATTACATCCAATTGTAAGAACACATCCAGAGACTAAAAAGAAAGCCCTTTTTGTTAATAGGAGTTTCACAACTAGAATTGATGGTTTAACAAAAAGTGAAAGTGATAATGTTTTAGGATTTTTATTTGATCATTCAGAACAAATTTCTTTTCAGATCAGATATCGTTGGAACAAAAATGATATGGCATTTTGGGATAATAGGTGTGCTTTGCATAAAGCTATTTGGGATTATCATCCAATGGAAAGAAAGGGGAGAAGGGTAACTATTAAAGGTGATAAACCTAAATAATTTTGTTTAAGTTAACATTTTTAAAATTAATCAATATTAAGATCATCATCAAATTAAATGTTTTTAGTTTAATACACTAGTTTTTCTATAGATTGCTTTGAAATATGAAAATTATAAATAAACAAGATTTTGTCTCAAGTATTATTTTATTTTTAATGGGTATAATATTTTATTTTGTTATAATACCAAAAGAAATAATTCTTGAGGATGAAGCAGTAATTGGACCAGATTTGTTGCCAAATATCTGTGTTATATTAATTACATTTTTGTCAATTTTGTTATTTTTAAAATCTATTAAAACGCAGAACTTAAAGGATCAGATTACAAATAATGAAATTGTTGAATCAGATAAAGAAAAACAAATTCATAAGCTTAGTAATAAATCATTAATATTAGGTACGCCAAGTCAATTTTCTTCACTTGAATTAAAAAGAGTTTTTCTTTTATCTTTTAATATTTTCATAAGTATTTTTTTATTTACTTATGTAGACGTTCTTGTTTCTTCAATATATTTGATAATAAGTTGTTGTATAGTGTGTGGTTTAAGAAAAATATGGATTATTCTTAGTTTATGTTCTGGGCTTATATTACTAGCTTATATTCTCTTATATCAAGTTTTAGGAACAGCTGTAGGTTAATGCATTTGGAAGAAAAATGAGCTTCGAGGTTTTAAATTCAGTATTAACATTAAACAACATCTCTTGGATTGCTTTTGGTGTTTTACTGGGTTATGTGGTTGGTGTCATCCCCGGATTAGGCAAGGGAACAGCCGTAGCTGTTTCTATTCCTATAACTTTTTATTTATCACCTTTAACAGGAATAGCTTATTTAATTGGTATAGCTAAGGGTAGTACTGCAGGCAGCGCAGTTTCTGCAATTTTATTAAATACGCCTGGTGAACCTTCTTCAGCTCCAACAGCTCTTGACGGTTATCCATTGTCGCAAAAAGGACAAGCTTCAAAGGCTCTTAAAATGGGACTCTTTGCATCTGTAATTGGTGATTTTTTTGCAACTTTACTTTTAATTTTTTTAGCAGCTCCGCTTGCAGAATATGCTCTTTTATTTGGTCCGTTAGAAGTAACAGCAATTTTATTGTTTTCTCTAACATTCATAGCTGCATTATCAGGAGAATCACTTATTAAAGGACTAATAGCAGGTTTGTTTGGTTTGTTATTCTCAACTGTTGGTATGGAAGTTGAAACTGCAACTGTTAGATTTACTTTTGGTATTTTAGAGCTTTTTGATGGGTTATCCTTGATACCTGTTGCAATTGGTATGTTGGCCGTGGCAGAAATGTTAGTTCAATTAGGAGGTTTAGAAGCACTAGAACATCAACAAAAAATGTTAAGAGATAATGTTAAGTCAATAAATCAAAATATAAGCTGGCAAGAATGGAAATTAAGTATTCCGGCAATCATTAGAGGTACTGCTGTAGGTTCTACAGTTGGAATTCTTCCTGGTTTAGGAGCTAGTGTCGCCTCTTTCCTATCATATGGGTTGACAAAAAAAGCAGCCAAAGATCCTTCAAGATTTGGAAAGGGCGCAATAGAGGGTATTGCTGCAGCTGAAAGTGCCGATAATGCTGTAGTTCCATCAAGCTTAGTTCCTTTGTTTGCTTTGGGTATTCCAGGAAGTGTCATAGCGGCAATTTTGATTGGGGCTTTTATCATACAAGGAGTGACCCCTGGGCCTTTGATGTTTGTCCAGCAACCAGAATTAGTCAATGGAATATATTTGTCTATGATTTGTGCAAGTTTGTTATTACTATTTATTGGTTTTTTTGGTCAGAAAGTTTTTTCTCTACTTTCTTTAGTTTCTCTGAGGATGATAATTCCATCAGTAATATTTTTCTGTTCTATAGGAGCTTATCTTCAAGGTGGAGGAATAATAGGAGTATGGTTAATTTTATTTTTTGGTATCTTAGGTTATCTTGCTAAAAAACTAGATTTTTCATTTGTAACTTTTTTAATTGGATTTGTTGTAGGACCTCAATTTGAACTCTCTTTAAGACAGGCTATCGCTATAACACCAAGTTTTAATCATTTAATAGATCATCCCATTGCAATAATTTTTGTTATAATAACTGTTTTTGCGATTTGGAAGATTGGAACTAAAAAAAAAGTATGATTTGATATTTTAATTAGTTAGTATCATCTAAGTTATATAAATTCAAGGAGTTGAAATTATGATTAAAGAAACTTTTTTAAAATCTGTTTTGGTTTTTATTGCGGGTACATTTTTAAATTTCTCGGCGATTGCTGGAGACTACCCAAACAAACCTATTAAACTTTATATAGGCTTTAAAGCGGGAGGAGGCACTGATACTGTAGGAAGAGTTCTTGCAAAAGTAATGAGTAAAGAACTTGGTCAACAAGTACAAGTAGTAAATCGACCAGGAGCAGGTGGTTGTGTTGCAGCAATGCAAGTTGCTAAAATGAAAGCAGACGGTTATAGTTTAGTCATGGATCCGTCATCAAGTATTACTTGGGCGCCTCATACAAATTCTAAATGTAAGTTAAAAGTAAGTGATTTAGATTATCTAGGAACAATTGCTCAGTTTAATTTTGGTTTTGTATCTCATGTTAGTGCCCCTTATAATACAATAGAAGAGTTTATAAGTTGGGCTCAAGGTAAAACTGTAAGCTATGTTCTTTTATCACCTGGCGCAAAAGCTTTGATGAAATATATAGCTGCTGAGAAAAATCTTGACGTTAATTATGTTCCTGCGAAAGGTGGAGCAGATATGATTAATTTGATTTTAGGTAAACAGGTTGATATGAGCTTTTCTGGAGGAATACACACACGACATCCAGATAAAATTAAACTAATTGCTTCAGTTGCAAGTTATAGGCATAAAGCTGCACCAAATATTAGAACATTAAAAGAGAGTGGAATTAATTTAGAAGCTGGTGCTTATCATACCGTTGCTGGACCTAAAGGATTACCTGCAAATGTTATTTCTAAAATTGAAGCTGCAATGAAAGTTGCATCGCAAGATGCAACAATGAAAGATATCTCAAATAAGACAAAGTTTCCTATTGCCTATAAAAATAGTAAAGACACTCTTATTGAAATGGAAGCTCAGTGGAAAAGTTATGAGGATCTAACAAGAATTACTGGAAAAGGAAATTAATAAAAAAATCACTAAATTAGCTGGTATTATTTATTACCAGCTAATCTCTTTAAAAAATTATAATTTAATTATAGTTTTTCCTGTTAAAGCAAAGCCAAACTTTAATACTTTAAGAAATTGATCTAGACATTTTATAAATGTGTTAAAAAAATTATTTATATGTTCAAAAAAAGCTAACTAATATTTTTAATAGTATATTAGAGATTAAAAAATTTTTAGTGATATAATCAAAATGAAGATTAAAAATATGTAAAACTATACTTTTACTAATTTTAAAGAAACCAAATATGTTTTTAATATAGTGAAATAATGTTTAATCCATTAAGAGGTATTAAAGTTTTAGACTTTACACATGTTTTAGCTGGGCCAGCATGTTCTTATTATCTTGGTTTATTAGGTGCTGATATAATTAAAGTTGAGTCTGTTTCAAAAGGAGATTCAATGAGGCATCGAGGAGGAACTTTTATTGAAGGAAACTCAAAAGGTATGAGCACCTCCTTCTTAACACAAGCTTCAGGTAAAAGGTCAATTGCCTTAGATATTAATACAAAAGAGGGTAAAAAAATTTTTGGAAAACTTTTAGAATCTTCGGATGTTTTAGTTGAAAATCATCGTCCAAAAACTCTCAAGAAAATTGGAATAACTTCTGATTATATAAAAAATGTAAATAATAAAATTATTCATTGTGCTTTAACAGGTTATGGAAGAAAAGGAGATAAAGAAAATGCATCCGCATATGATGTAAATATTCAAGCAATCAGTGGTATTATGAATTTAACAGGTTTTGAGGGGCAAGGGCCTATTAGAACGGGAGCTCCAATTGTAGATTATGGCGTTGCATTAGCTGCTAGTTTTGCAATTTCTAGTGCGTTATTCAAAAGAACAGAAACAGGTCGTGGAAGCTTCATAGATGTTTCAATGTTGGAAACTGCCTATACCCTTATGAGCTCAACAATTGTTGATTATTTTTTTACAGGAAATGAACCAAAACAAAGAGGCAATGCAGCTAATAGTAAAAGCCCCGCATCAGGTAGCTTTGAATGCAAAAAAGGTATGATCTCACTAGGAATTAATGAAGAACATCAATTTGTTGCCTTAGCGAAAATGCTTGGCAAAGAAGTTTGGTTAGTTGATAAAAAATTCTCTAATAAAAATAATAGAAAAAAAAACCAAACATTACTTACCAAACAACTTGAGGACATCTTAAGGTCAAAAACTGCTAAACAATGGGAAAAACTAGCAATTAAATTTGAAGTTCCTGCGGCTAGAGTTCTAACTCTTAAAGAAAGTTTAGGCCTTAAACAGAATAATTCACGTTCTTTTTTTCACACATTTAATGACCTTAATTTGACGGTTCCAACATTACCATTTAGATTCAATAATCAAAAAAACCATGCACCAGTTAGTTCTCCAAAAAAGTTAGGGCAAAATACTCTAGAGATATTAAAAGAGATAGGATTTAACAACAAAGATATAAAATCTTTTTTAAAAAAAAATATAGTTAATTCTAATAATTAATCTTTGAAATGATAATTAATTTAATTTTACAACAATACCAATTCTAAATATTTCACGTAATCCTTATTCAAAAAAATTGCGCTGTGTTTTTTTTAATAAATTTGATTGGAAACAGGTAAATATATTAAAAAATTTTATTTCTTCTAACTTGGCATAAATTAATTTTATATAGCCAAAGATATTTTTTATTTTATTAATAATATTTACCTTATTAACATATATATATATAAAAAAGGAGAACAAAATGCCAGATAAACCAAATATTATTTTTATTACATCTGATCAACAACGAGCAGATTGTTATGGTTTTGCAGGTCGTAATATTTTAACTCCGCATTTAGATAAATTAGCAAATACAGGTAGTCGATTTGACTCATGCATAACTCCAAACTTAGTTTGTCAACCTTCAAGAGCTTCTATTCTAACTGGACAACTACCTTTTACACATGGGGTTTGTGATAATGGCATTGATTTAAAACCAGAAATTGCTGAACTTGGATTTGCAGAACAACTTAATAAAGTTGGTTATAAAACCTCATTTATTGGTAAAGCACATTTTGCTACATCCTCAACTTTTGAGCCTACTGGCACTCCAGAATGTAAACATAGCTCAACTAAATTTGGCTCAGAATGGTATGGTCCTTACATGGGCTTTAAGCATGTCGAGCTTATGACCTTAGGTCATTGGTATAAAGAAAAAGGACCTACTCTTCCTCCGGAAGGTCAACATTTTGAACGTTTTGTATTTGAAGAGGCTGGTGGACCAGAAATTTTTGATATTTGGCATAAACCTGCTAAACCAGGACATGGTGCTGCTCAAACTTGGCATTCTTCTTTACCAGTGGCGTTGCATTCAAGTACTTGGTGCGGGGATAGAGCAATTTCTTTTCTAAACAACCAAAATAAAAATGAACCGTTTTGTTCTTGGGTCTCTTTTCCTGATCCCCATCATCCTTTTGATTGTCCAACTCCTTGGAGTACAATGTATAATCTAGATGACGTTGATTTACCTACTGAAGGTCAAAAGGATTTAGATAATAGACCTTGGTGGCATAAAGCTTCTCTTGAGAGTGAGCCTAATCTTGCAGATCCTCAACTTAAATTTTTTAGAGCAAAGCTTTCTCGTTCGGTAGACCAAACTGAAAAACAATTAAGAGAGATGACAGCAAATTACTTTGGAATGATATCATTAATTGACCATAATGTAGGTAGAATAATTTTAGAACTTAAAAGATTAGGTATGGATAAAAATACAATTATTATTTACTCAACGGATCATGGCGACCTTCTAGGTGACCATGGTTTATATTTAAAGGGACCAACTCCGTACGAAGGTCTTTTAAGGGTTGGATTGATAGTAAATGGACCAAACATACCTAAAAATAAAATCATAAAAGATCCTGTTTCTACGATGGATATTGCAGCAACAATTTGTGATATTGCTGGAGCAGAATTGCCTGATGTAGCTCAGAGTAAAAGCTTAATGCCTATTATGAGTAATAATGAGACAAGAGATGTCGCACATAGTGAATGGAAAGTTAATGCAAGTAGGTGTGGTGTTGAATTAGAACTACGCACTGTAAGAACAAAGAGTGCAAAACTTACAGTTGAAAAAAATACTGGTGCTGGTGAAATGTATAATCTTGATATTGATCCAAATGAGATGACAAACCTATTTGATGATAATAATTCAAGCAAGCTTAAAAAAGAGTTAATGGATATGATTGAAGAAAGACCTGGTAAAGAATTATCCAAATTTGATGAACCCGTTGGAATGGCATAAATTGTAATTAAAAAGGATATTTAATAATTATGAAAAATAGTAAGATCAATGGTGAATGGACTACAAAAGAGCTTCAAAATAATAAAGACTGGTTAATAAACCTTGATGATCTAGATAAAAATGAACTTATAATAGCAACAAGACTTGCTGTTAAAACTGATAAAGATCTTTACAATATTGAAAGTACAGATTTCCCGTTAAAATATTTTTTAAAAAAAATTAATCATATTAAACAGCAAATCCAATCTGGTTTTGGGTTTGTTGTTCTAAAAAATCTTCCAGTTGCTGAATTTAATGATGAAGAAGTTAAAAGAATGTTATGGGGTATAGGTCAATATATTGGATATCCTGAAAAACAAGATAAGGCAGGTGCTTTGCTTCATGTTGTAACTGATACAGGCGCTAGCTTTGAAAAAACTGACCATATTAGAGGGTTTCAAACAAATGAAGAATTACAATTTCATACAGATGGTGCAGATGTTTTTGCCTTGTTATGTGTTAGAAATGCAAAATCAGGTGGTCTGTCTAAATTAGTGTCATCAGTAGCTATATTCAACGAAATAGAAAAAACAAGACCTGATCTTGCCCAAATTCTTCAAAAAGAATTTTATTTTGATACGAGAACCCAAAATCCAAATGATGACAAAATTCAAAAAATTCCAATTTTTGTTAAACATGATAATCTTATAACAGCTCTATATAAAAGAAGATATATAAGATCGGCCCAACGTTTTGAAGAAGTTCCAAGGTTAACAAACTTACAACTTGAGGCTCTTGATCTAGTGGATAAATTATGTAATGCCAAAGAGTTTTGTTTAAGTATGCAACTTAGTCCTGGAGATTTAGAAATAGCAAGTAATGCTACCACATTTCATTCAAGAGAAACTTATGAAGATTATTCTGATCCTAATAAGAGAAGATGTATGATTAGGTTGTGGTTATCTATGTCACATGAAAGACCTCTTCCAGAAGTATACAAAAACACTAGAGAGTGGCAGCCAACATTCGAAAGAAGAGGCTTAATTAGTTATACTTATAATTAATCTTAATAATTTAAAAGCTAATATTTTGCATTTAAATTTTTTACATTAAGGAGTTTTTAATGTTTAAACCACTTAAGGGTATAAAAGTTCTTGATTTGACAGGAGTTTTAGCTGGCCCTTATTGTACTTACCAGTTAGCCTTACTTGGGGCAGAGGTAATAAAAATAGAAAACCTTAAACAGGGTGACTGGACAAGAGTTGGTGGGAAAGATCAATCTCTCACAAATTTGTTTATGGGAACTTCATTTCTAATCCAAAATTCTGATAAAAAATCAATTCAAATTGACTTAAAATCAGATAAAGGAAAAAAAATTGCATTAAAATTGATTAAAAATGTTGATGTTTTTGTTGAAAACATGAGACCTGGGAAAGCTGATAAATTAGGACTTGGCTGGAAAGAGGTTTCTAACATTAATAATAAAATAATCTATTGTTCAATTTCTGCTTTTGGTCAAGATGGGCCATTTAAAAATAGGGGAGCTTATGATCATGTTGTCCAAGGAATGAGCGGAATTATGACAACTACTGGCACTGAAGAGACTGGCCCTACTAAAGTTGGGTCACCTTTTATAGATTATTCAACGGGAATGAGTGCTGCATTTGCAATTTTGTCTGCTATTCATGAGGTTAAACAAAAACAAAAATCTATTAGACTTGATGTTTCAATGCTTGACACCTCATTCTTGTTAATGGCCAATATGGTTACCGAACATCTGAATTCTGGATGGATACCAACTCCAATGGGAAATGAGGCGCAAAGTGGTTCGCCTGCATCTGGCATGTATAGTACTTTAACATCTCCTATACTGCTTGCAGCTAATAATAATACTCAATTTTCTTCTCTAGGAAAAGCACTCAACACCATTGGATCATTTGATACAGAAAAATGGAAATCAGAGAAAGTAAGAAAATCAAAACAAAGTGAGCTAAGAGAAGAATTTCAAAGCATATTTATTACAAAAACAGCAGAAGATTTAGAGATACTTTTAAATAATTTTGATGTGCCTGCAGGAAAAATTAGGACATTACCAGAGGCAGTCTTAGAAAAGCAGTTCAAACAAAGAAAATTATGGAATAAAATAAATATTAAAAGTATCAACAGGGACTTTCTAGTACCAAGTATTGGTTTTAAAGTTAATGAAAGTGAAGTTTTACCGAAAAACCCACCTCCAACTTTAGGAGAAGATACCCAAGATATTTTGAAAAATATTGGCATAAGTAAAGATCAGTTAGAAGAATTAAAAAAAGAAGGTGTGATTAATTAAATTTATTAAATTCTAATTCATTTATAGTTACGCCTACCCCAAAATCATGTTTTGGAAGTTCTGACTTACCATTAAAAATGTCAGGATTTGGGTTTTTTAACAAAGTTTTAAAAAAGTCAGTCTCATTATATTGATATTCCATCAAAGGTGGTTTCTCTGTAGCACCACAGATTTGAAGAGTGTGAGCGTGAGCTATTGGGCCAGTTGGATTATGAGGTGAAAATTGTACATTATATTTATTAAAAAATTTTTCTAAAGCTATTAACTCATCTGGTCCACCTGCGTATTTAATGTCAGGCATCATAATGTCGTATACGCCAGATTTAACATAAATCTCAAAACCATGAATAAGAACTTTTTTTTCTAAACCAGCTAAAACCATACCTTTAGAATTTGTCACTGATCTTATTTTTTTTAATTCTCCAATATTTTCAATGGTTTCTGGGATAGGGCACTCCAACCAATATAAATTTAAACTTTCAATTTCTTTGATTAAATCTATAGTTGTTTCAAAATTAAATCTCCAATGACAATCAATCATTACATCTACCTTAGGACCTACAGTTTCTTTAATTTTTTTTATTCTCTCTAATCCAGGTTGCATTGCTTTTCGAATTTCTTTAGATGTCAATCCTGGAGAAACCTCATCAAAAGGAGCAAATTTTATTTTTGTGAAACCATCATTTATCACTTCGTTTACTTTATAGACAATTCCTTTAGGTGTTCTGTCAACAGTTGAACGATTAAAATTAGCATATGTGCTTATTTTATCATGATTTTTTCCAAACATTGTACTAATTGATTTTTTTTTCAGCTTACCTTCAATATCCCATAAGCATTGCATAATTGCAGAACTTAGAGCAGCTTCTACAATATTATTAAAAGGAATTTGTTTTTTTATATCTTGAGGAGATAAGTACCTTTTATTCAGTACCAATTCAAAAATTCTTTGACTGTTACTGAAAATTTCCTTTTCTTTCCCTTGGATTGTTGCTTCTCCCCATCCAAAAACACCAATATCATTTTCTAATTTTACAAATATCCATTTGGTTTTTTT
>MDSW01167299.1_pt1 | contig 10612 bp, 10 predicted proteins | sample 811171 | NCBI WGS metagenome assembly MDSW01 (sample SAMN05326641, study PRJNA326480) | marine metagenome | isolation source: seawater | place: Atlantic Ocean: North West | collected 2012 | reverse complement strand
TACTACGAGGATGAGGGCCACGTCAACGCTCCCTTTACGCATTTGATCCTCGGAAAGCTGCTCAATAACATCCGGACCGGCCATACCCAAGTGCCGCCTCAGTTCGAGGAGGAGCTCCGCTCCATGGGCCTCGACGTGCGCAACCAGCTGATCGTGCAGCGCGACGCCCGCTGGGAGGAGTACATGTCTGTCTTCCGAACGTTCTACGAGGAAAGGGAAAGGGGCCACGTCAACGCTCCCCAAACGCACCCGATCCTCGGACAACTGCTCGCTAGCATCCGGACCGGCCGTACCCAAGTGCCGCCTCAGTTCGAGGAGGAGCTCCGGTCCATGGGCCTCGACACGCGCAACCAGAAGATCGTGCAGCGCGACGTCCGCTGGGAGGAGTACATGTCTGCCTTCCGAAAGTGCTACAAAAAGATGGGCCACGTCAACGCTCCCCAAACGTACCCGATCCTCGGAAAGCTGCTCAATAACATCCGGACCGGTAAGACCCAAGTGCCGCCTCAGTTCGAGGAGGAGCTCCGCTCCATGGGCCTCGACGTGCGCAACCAGACGATCGTGCAGCGCGACGCCCGCTGGGAGGAGTACATGTCTGCCTTCCGAAAGTTCTACGAGGAAAGGGGCCACGTCAACGCTCCCCAAACGTACCCGATCCTCGGAAAGCTGCTCAATAGTATCCGGACCGGCAACACCCAAGTGCCGCCCCAGTTCGAGGAGGAACTCCGGACCATGGGGTTTTTCTGGTGCACTTCGAATCTGGCGCGACATGTGACACGAATGCTCAAACGGGCAGTGGCGTCTCTGGACGACGCAGAAACCAGACGGGCGGTGGACGCGGCAGCGATGGAGCATGCGCGGCTACTTGCGCGCCGCCAGGAGATAAAGGGGAAGGAGGCGCTCATGAACGCCGGGCTTTTCAATGTGCCATTCGGAACAAGGCCACTCGGTGACGGCACGGCTCGCTTCGTCGCCGACTTGGAGCTGCTGAAGCAAACGCAGGCCCGTTGAGAAGCCGTAGCCATGATGCTCTCTCTTGTGTCGGCGCGGAAAGTGTTGAACGCGCGCCCATGTTTTGTGTTTGCTGGAAAAAACCCGCCACACGCGTCGCGGTCGTGTGCTTTTCGCACGGCGCGTGCGTGAGCTTGCGTAAAAAAAAAACAAAAAAAAACGTCTCCCCTCACCACTCTCTCCCTCCCACAACAAAAAAAAATAAAAAAAAATGCTCCTCGCCGTCGTCGTCGTTGCGAGCTGCGCGCTGCGCATAGCGGCCAACCTTCCGTTGCCGCCGCACGCCGTGGAGTCGTTCTCCGTCTTCCGCTACGCCGGGGGAGTGCACGACGTCCGTCTCAACTTCACGACGACCGATACCGAGCTGCATCGCGTCGACGCGCGCCTGGCGTGCTCCGGCCCGATGTACACCGAAGACGACCGAGACGTGCACGTGCAGGTGCACGGCGTCGCCCGCACGCGCGAACGCGCCATCGACGTCTGCTCGGCGTCGGCGATGTACGCGCTCACGTTGATTCGGCGCGTGCCGGCGCGCTAGCGCGCCGCATCGCGGACCGCGTCCGCGAGGCCCGGCGACAGCGTGAAGAAGACAAAGCCGGACGCGAGGCGGTAGGTGTACGGTCTGGGTGTCGTTTTGAAAGGTCCCTCAGCCCTGATCTTTGAAGTGGCGTGCGCGAGCACCGCCACGCACGCGACCGTCAGACCCACTTGCAGCATCGCCAGCGACCGCGTGGCGAGTTTTGTCGTCGGGCGCGGCAAGGATGCACGAACAGACGCGACGAGCTTGCCCAGCACCACCGCTGCGATTGCGGCCAGCGACGAATACACAAGCGCCAACACCACGGCGTCCAATACTTGCCTCGTTATTTCGCCTGTTATCATCTGGTTTGGTATTTATTATTTAAAAACACAAAAAAAAAAAAAAAAATGGATGAGGCCATCGAGGCCTTCGCGGCGCTCCAGCGGTCGTTCGTGCTCCTGCGGATGAGGCAGCTGCAGCACACGAACGAGCTCATGGTGATGTACAACATGAGCGTGCACGCCTGCGCCGCCGATCCGGTCGGAATTCACTACGCGCTCCGCGTCACCTCCGGTCCGAATCCAGAAATGCGAGTGAGATTGGACGTGCTCGGAACGTTAATGCAGGAATGCGCGGCCTCGTGCGCATTATTAAATTTAAACACCAACCAATAGCAAAAAGAAGACCGACCGACCCACCCACCCTCCAAAAAAAAAAATGAAGCTGCTGCCGATCCTCCGGATGACGAGGCCGAGGACTATTCCGCAGTCGGCGGCGCTCGTGCTGTACGGCGCGGGATGCGCGGCCGCGCGGGGCGACGAGGGATGGGCGCTGCTCTCCGCGACGATGCGCGACGTCGGCGTGGGCGTGGCGCTCACCGTGATGACCAGCGCGATCGCCATGCTCGCCAACGACTACGTCGATTACCAGCGCGGCAACGACACCTCGCAGACCAAACCGCACAAGGAGCTCGTTCGAGGTCACGTGCATCCGCACGAGGTGCGTGGCGTCATTCGCGTCGCGTGCGTGGTCCACCTGGCCTGTCTCTGCTGCCTTCGCGGCGTCGCGGCGCGGCTCTGCGTGCTCGCCAATGCGGTCGCGGCGCTCGCGTACACGAGCGTCCTGAAGCCGATTCCGGTTTTGAAAAACGCCGCGTGCGCGCTGATCGTGTCGATGACCGTCGGACTGGGCGCGCTGATCGTGTGCGGCTCGCAGGGGGTCGTGGCGGTCGCGGCGCCGATGCGCGCGGTCTTCGCGGTGATCCTACACCGCGAAGTGCTCATGGACGTCGTCGACGTCGACGGTGACCGGTCGGCAGGCACCCGAACCCTCCCCGCGCTCATCGGCGCACGGAACGCGCTCATCGCCTCAGCCGTGCCCCTGCTCGTCGTGGCGGGCCCCGCCGCGCCGGTGCCGGTCCTAGTTCAGACGTTCGTCGTGCCGTGTCTGGCATCCGTGCCGTGCGCCGTCCGGACGGCGCCGCTGCTGATCGCCTACCTGCTCGCGCGCGGATGAGAGAAGAAGACAGGGAACGTGTGAAGGAGAGAGAGAGAGAGAGAGAGAGGGAAATAGGAGGTTGCGCGCACGCGCGCGGAACATCGTCTACCGTCCCGGCAGCTTCACGCAGAGCGTCTGGTGAACCACGTCGAAAAAGAGAAACGGCTGCCGGTCGTCGATGTGTGAGAACTTGGCTTCGTTTTTACCTGGATTCGGTATCGCGTCCCACAAACGGTCGCCCATTCGCAAAAGGAGCCTGCCTTCGTTTTCCTCGATCTCAATGGCGGATTCCCACTTGAACGCTTCCGAAAACCGATCGCGCTTCTTAGGGTCGGTCTCATAGTACTCCTCGGTCTTCATCATATAAAGCCTACGATCTGCCAAGTGAAATCCCAATTTTCTAACCATTCTTAAGACGTCAGCGTGGTCCTCGACCGGACGTGCAGTCACAACGTAAAACGGAAAATTGTGCGAAGCATCGATGAGCGCGTTGCGGATGTGCTCGAAGCCTTCGGTGACCCGCTGCTGGTGATTTATCAGAGTGTCGTCGAGATCGACGACGATCGCTCCTCTGCTGCGAATGTGGTTATGGTAGGCGAACCAGCACTTCAAAATCTGCGCGATCTCGTAGCGGGAAGCGCTCTTCGGCGCCGTCGGATTGGAAACGCGGTACGCGGTCTGTCCCGCGCATTTCATAATTCTCGGCGTCTCACTTTTTTTTTTTCATTGACAATGGCAAAAAAAAAAATAAATAAATTTATGCGACCCTTCTTGACGCGTGCTGAGAAGTTTTTTTATTTTTCAGTTTGAGCTGGCGTCCCACACCTTGGCGTTGTTGTTGGCGCCCCACACCTTGTTCATGTCCACGTCAGACTCAGGAGGACCGTTCTGTTGTTGATTCTGCAATTGATACTGGCGGTCCATCGCAGCGTTCGCGGGAAGGCCGAGTCCTTGTTCGCACATCGACAGCTTTGGATTCGTCGCACTGTTGTGAAGCGTCTGCCCCACTTGCGCGATGTACGTACCGATAGCCCTGCTCACGGTGCCCCCAACCAGTCCGTTACTGTGCAACTCTTCATCCAACTTTTGAGTCAACCCACTGTTTCGCAACTCGTAGCCGGCCCGTGTGGCTCCCTTTAAAGCGACGTCGCTGGGCGCGTGGTAGGTTTCAGGCTGATCCATGGTCGTCTCGAAGCCACTCTCCTCCATCGCGGAGACGGGCGTCTCATCGAAGGCCGCCGCCGCGCGACTGGACACCGCCTTGGCGAGCGGCTGCGATCGCTTCGCGTTGGCGAGCGGCTGCGATCGCTTTGCGTTGGCGCACGTGTCGCCGCGGCCCGGCGCCGCGTGCTTGCGGCTGTTCATGTACACGGCACCCAGTGCGACGGCGCCCGCGCCAATGGCAATGAGTTCCAAATTTTCCATGGTCATGTTGAGAACGAGTTTTGTTGGGGTTTTGGTTGACAAGGCAGAAAGATTTTTTTTTTGGGACGAGCTCACGACTCACGCACGAAAAGGGCAACGCAGAGAGCACCAATGCCGAGGCCGGTCGATGTCAGTCGTCGCGCACAATGTCGGCCACGGGCGGCGCGCCGTCGCCCACGAGCTCTACGCGCGTCTGCTTGGCCGCCGGACCGCCCGCGTCGAGCTCCGCCGCATCCTCGCCTCGCTTCGGTGCCGTGGAGGTCGAGGTCTCGTACCCCGTCGCCGAGGCAAAGTTGGCCAGGCAGTCCGCCGGGCCACCCGCAAAGACCACCATTTCCTCGGCTTGCATGGACACGCCGAACTTGGAGCCGCCGCCCATGAACCACAGAAACGGAGCCGACACGATGGGGGCGACGCGGCAGCCGCGGTACTCGAGCTCCGACACGACGGCGTTCGGGTCCGCGGCTGCGCCGAACTTGCCATCCGCATCCTTCTCCACAAACTTGGTGCAAACCTTGGACGGCGGGACTTTCACCTTGAACTTGATCGAGCAGGAGCCGTCCTCCTCGACCTTGACGAGCGGCTGGTACTTGGAGCGGACGACCTCCTCCGAGAGCGCCGTCTTGCTCTTGAACCACTCCTTCGAGTGCTTGACCGCCGCCTTGACAATGGCCTCGTCAAAGGCCAACAACGACTTCTTCAGGCTCTCGTTCTCGAGAATCACCGTCTGCCCGCGGCGGGAGTTGTCGCCGTCGGGCCGCGCCTCGTCGATCGAGTACTTGCACGCCATGGGCACTTGGAAGTCCGCGCAGAGACTGAAGAACAGCTTCTTGCCGCCCGGGAGAGTCAGGTGGACTTTGGTCTTGTGGTTGGAGTCGTCCACGGGGCTGAAGCTCACCGCCTTCAAGTCGAGGTCGCCAGCGAACGGAAACGGCATGATGCTGTCGCACGGAACACACAAGCACACACACACACAACAGGGGGGTGAGCCCAGGGCCCAAACTGACAATGGCGCGGGGGCGAGCACGCACTGCTTCCCTCTTTTGTTTTTTTTCTTTTTTCTCCTCTCACTTTTTTTTTTATTTTAGTATGGAGGAAACAAAGCCCACCTTTCCCCGGAGACTCGCCCCATCGTACGCATCTACGACAGTATGTGGCTGCACCTCCTCATCACGCTCGCCGTCATCGCACTCTTTGTGGTCCTCTCCGCCATGTCTTCCCACGGCATGCACATGCACTGCTGCCAAGCAAAGTGCTCGTTTATGAGCACGTGGTTTATGAACCTTATGAACAGCTGGACGTTTGGAATTTACGGAATTATAAAATTCTTAGAACACCGCAACGACGAGTGCAGCATGAGTCCGAAGCGCGCTTAAGGCAAGGAAGAACCGAGCAGCGCGCTCTCGGTGCGTATCCGCTCACTCGAGCACTTGCAGAACCGGGCGAGCATCGCCATGTTCCCGCGCGCGCGGACTCGGCAGAATGCGAGCCAGAGGACCGCCGCTGCCGTCACCTGGAAGTCAGAGTGCAGCGGCGCGAAGAAGCGCAATTGAGCCCACAACGCCCACGCCGACTCCTCGACGGGCAGCGGCGCGGCGACCAGCGCCACCAGGGTTCCGATAAAATCTCGAACCGTCGGCGGCCACAGGCGCCATTCCAGGGCTGCCAGCACCTGCGCCTCGTGCTCCTTGAGCTCGCTGATCGTCTCGCACACGTCGCACGAGCGTTTGATTTCTGAGAACGTGATCGCGTAATAGTCTTTTGTTTTGCTGGCCAACCCGACACACACCATGATGGTCGTCATCGCAGACGCCGAGGTCGGCGCGGCGTCCGGTCCCAACGAGCTGTAATAGCGCTCCACGTGCGAAGAGACGGTATCCAAGAGCTCATCGAGGCGATTGTCGGGGTAATCCTCAGTGAGAATTTGCTCTATGCCGCCAAGCCAGCTGCGCCGCCGCTCCACGATCACCGACGGGAGTCGCGTCCGGTCCACTGCGTACAGCGGCATCTGTTCCATCAGAGAATTCCAGCTTTCCTCGACGTTGACACCCGGGACCGTCCTGTCGACGCGCAGGCGCGGCGCCTTGCGCGTGCGCTCCGGAGAAGAAGGTGACATCGCCATGTCGTCGCGGCCCGGGTTGCGCGGCATCGAACGTCCTTCCTTTTCGACGTCGGCGCCGCTACACGGCGCTGTCGACGAGACTTGCGCCGTCGCTCCAGACTCCTGTCGTTCTCCAATATTTTTTTTTTATTTTTTTGTTAGGAGACACGGAGAGAGGAGATATCTTTTTTTTCATCGACGATTAAAAAAAATTAGAAAAACTCGTCCTTGCAATCGCGAGCGTCGCGACGTCTGACGAACGGCGCGCGTGCGGCGCGTAGACGGCAAGCATCTGCACGCCTTATGTATTTATGTATTTATAGACTTCTGTTTACCCCATTCCACTCCGGCGCATACAGTTCTACTTCTGTATGCCATGCGGACCATGTAACCCGTTTTGTTTTTCGAGATGTAATCGTATATGATGCATTTTTATATGCAGTTATCACCAAATTCGCAAAGTCATTGTGATCTACTTCTTGCATGGTCATCGCACCCACTTTTAAAGTATAGTAGGTCCTTCTGCAATTCGCGGCGAGGTAGTTCTTGACGGCTTCCGGCTGCGCTCCTCTCACGACCACCTTTATTCTGCCCGGTCTGATGCCCGCCACCTCCGTGCTCAACGGAGGTGAAGACTCTTCGACCTTCAGTTTTTTGGCGAGACTCTCAGCGAAGGCGTTGGCGTCGAAGGTGACGTCGACGTCCACGTCGACGTCAAAGTTGATCGACACCCCGCCGTCGCTCCACTCGACTTCCGCATCGATGTCTTCCGGAGGCACGCCCAGGCCGATGACGTTCGTGTACACGGTAGCATATTTTTCACCAGGGTCGAACGACAAGAGCAGGGGTACATCTTTTACTTTGATCACGAAACTCGCTTCGTCTTTATTATCATAATTTGTGTGGATCTGGAGTGTTCCAAACACAAACTCCGAGTGGCGTTTCTTGCTGCCGGCTGAGCTCAGCGGTGTTGCACGAAAATTATTATCCCGCATCCTTTTTTGTTTTATTGTTGCATTTTTTTTTTTCGACCAACGCGAGCCCTTTTTTTCCCCTTCTTTCACTGTCGACCGATGGCCCGTTCTCGGGGTAAATCTCCGCGCACGGACCCGAATGCGTCGGCAAACAGCCCAACCCGAACGCTCGCACGAAGCTCTCTCTCTCTCTCTCTCTCTCTCTTTCGTTCTCTTTCCCCGTCTCGCCTGGTGTTCGCACGCTTCTCTCAGAAGAACCCGGCGCCTCCGTCGACGCCACCGCCGCCATTGCCGATGTCGGTTCTACCTTCGGCAACCGCCATCCCAAAGATGACATCCACGTTGTTCAGCGTCTCTCCGCCCGACGTCGTAAAGGACTCTTTTCGAACGACTTGGATGCCCATTTCTGCAAATGGCGTCGAATAGTGCGTCTCGCCCCACCGTAAAATCTTCCCGAGGCCAAACTCGTCCCTATAGTCGCAGTACAGCTTCTTAAAGTCGGAAAAAAGCATGGTCTTTGTCTCGTCGATCACGACGTACCCGGTCTCGGCGGCCATAAAGTCGACCATCGGATCCGTCGCGCGCCGATACTTTCGCTGGTACTCGGCGAACGCGGGCGGAAGTGCGTCGGGCGTAGACATCGGATCGGTCATCTGGTGGATGCGGAGGAAGCACGCGTACGCGAGTACCTCTTTGCGCAAGAGGAAGGCGAGCTTCGCGCGGATCTTCGCGCCAATGCTCGCGTCGCGCGGCCGAACGGGCCTGCCGAGCATGACACCTGCGAGCCGGCGCGTGACCTGTCCTTGGTCGTTGCGGAAAGAGAGCGGCTTCTCGTTTCCGACCCAAAAATGCTGCGCGATGTTGACGCCGACCCACGGCTCTTTGTACTTTCGCGGATACGGCGCCGGCAAAGCATCCATCGACTGCTGCCACTCTTCGCCGCGGACCTTCATCTGCTTCGAGACCTCGTTGCAAATGATGAGCCGCGAATAGCCCTCATTCACGACGGAGCCCATGCCGAAGATCTCTTGCATGTTCGCCGAGATCACTCCGATTCGGTGGTGCGGCAGCAGGGCGGTGTGGGCGCTGAGCACCGTCGTCTTGCCGCTGCCACCGATGCCTTCCAGAAACAGCGTGATCGTGTACTTGTCGAATTCGCCCACCTTGTAAAGCGTCCGTCCCATGAGCGCGTAGACGCCGAAGCCGTCCTCGTCGCAGAACCCCTGGCAAACAAAGATTTGGTCGATCTCGTTCATCGGTACGTCCCAGTGCGTTCGCCCCGTATCGACGCGGAAGAACCGGTCGCCGTGTCGCACAAACGAGCGGGTGTGCACGCGCCCGTCGAGCCCGAGCTCCTGCCACTCGTGGTCGTGCACCTGGACGCGCGGCTGCATCGCGACGTCCGACAGGGGCACGTAGGCCGTGTCGTCGACCTCGGGGTCGCGGACGACCGTGTCAAAATCGATGCCCTGCGCGCCGCACGGCGGTGCGACGCGCGCAATGGCGCCTCCTTCGGTCTGATCGCGCAGCGCGCGCAGGGTTGGGCGGTCCACTTGCAGTGCTTCGAAGCGCTCGGGCACGTCTGAAGCTTTGACACGGATCCAGCGATCGCCGATGAGTGAAGGCAGGTCGGCAGAGCGCTCCGCCATGCGCTCGTCCAGCAGCGCGGCGAGCGCGGGGGAATCCACCTCCTCGCGCACGTTGCGGCACTCCCACGCCGCGCTCTCGCGCCAGACGCGCTCGACGCCGCCGGCGCGCATGCGTTCGCTGAGCGTTCTCAGCTCCTCGTAATTGTCGAACGGGTAGACCGAATCGATGTGCACCATGGCAACGTCGCCGTCGTCGGGCGGCTGGCAGGGCGCCAGTGCGTTGTCGACGCCCAGCGCGCTGCGCAGCTCGCGCACGTTGGCGGCGGCTTGCGTCCAGGTGGCGCGGAGACGGTATTCAAAGGCGAAATCGCTGCGCGAATCGTAGATGACGCCTCCGCGGCCCAGCTCGTCGCCCGAAAACGAACGAAGGTATTGGTTTTCGGACAGGTCGGGCGTCTCGGGCATGGAACGCGTTCCGAGGTACTCCGCGAGGAGCCGGCCGTTCTGGGGCGACGCCGTGACGAGCTTGAAGAGCTCGAAGCTGACGGCGTGGCCAGTGACCTTCGACACGAAGGCCTCTATGCTCATTTCCTCCTCAAACGCCAGCATCTCGACGCCGTGCCGCTTCACGCGCTTGAAGTACATCTCCTTGGCGCGCCGCAGGTCCATTCCGTCGAGCAGGTCGCGCACGCGTAGGATCAGGTTCTGGAAGGACGTGTTCTTAGACGGATCGTACTGGAAGACGTTGTCGAGCGCGCTGCCCGCCTTTTCGTCCGTGTTAAGCAGCATTCCAATCTCCTGGTGTGCGTAGCCGCGCCTCGCCGGATCCGACGGCTTCATGAGGGCGAAGATCTTTCCGTTTTGACGCATGAAGCTGTCCGCCGAGTAGATGACGCGCGCGGCGCTCAGCAAATCCTCGGAGACCTCTTCAAAAAGATCAAAGTGCTGCATGAAGCATTTCAGGCGCCCAAGGGCGTGGTGATGGCTATTGAAGCTCTCCTCGAACCGACTGTAGAAGTCCTCCGCCTGCAACGGCACCGCGAAGCGGTTGCACAGCCACGCGTACACGTGCTGCGCGGTCTGCGCGGGGCTACGCAGGCCGCCCGTGTCGCGCCAGTACTCCGCGTACTCGGTGCAGAGATCGATGGCGTTCTGACGGGTGGGCGGGAGCGCGTCCGCGTCTGCACCGCCGGGGAAAAGGTTGGCTCGCGTCCACAGGTCCGCGTCCGCAGCGCCGGCCGCGTCACCCATGTTGCCGACAGCTTTGCTTCTGACTTTTTTTTTATTAAAAAAAAAATCTCTGCTCCCTCCCGGACACACGCCCGCCTGCGGGAGGACGTCAACGGGGAGAAAGATCGAGCGACCCAGACGGACATACAGGGAGCGCGGGAGAGAGAGAGAGAGCGAGAGAGCGCGCGCGCGCAATAGAAGCGCGGGGAAGGAGTTTGCAAGCCCGCGAGATGTCACTTGAGTCGAAAGGGTTTGAAACCCTGTC
>MDSW01039502.1_pt1 | contig 10612 bp, 7 predicted proteins | sample 811171 | NCBI WGS metagenome assembly MDSW01 (sample SAMN05326641, study PRJNA326480) | marine metagenome | isolation source: seawater | place: Atlantic Ocean: North West | collected 2012 | reverse complement strand
GGGGCTCCCGCCAGGCGGGCAATGCGCGCCATGGTCAGATTATTGATGGCCGTCACCGTACCGGATTGGGCGGCGCAGACCTCTTGGGTCAATTCCCCCAGGGCAAAGGATTGGGTCTGCTTGCCCTGGGCTTCGATAATCTGGTCCATCTTGTAACGGGCGCGGCCGGAATCCAGGATGTCGCGGGCGATCTCATAACCTTCGCCGCCGCGTACGCTGTTGTCGAATTCAATAATCCTGCCGGCCAGTTGCAGGGATTTTTCCCGCAGATCGTGGGGCGCGTCCGGGTCGTTGTCCAGCACCCGCATTACATCCCGGGCTTCCAGCACCGGTCCGATACCACGGCCGATGGGCTGAGTGCCATCGGTGACAATGACCTCCGTCACCAGGCCGATACGGTCCCCCACGTATTCAAACAGCTTACGCAGATGCATGGCCTCTTTCATGCTGCGCACCTTGGCGGAGGGTCCGGCGGGAATATCGATCAAGAGATGGGTGGAGCCGCAGGCGCGCTTTTTCGACAGGATGGACGCCACCATCTGCGCCTGGGAGTCGATGGCCAGGGGCCGTTCCACGGAAATCAGCACATCGTCCGCCGGGGCCAGCCGGGCGGTGCCGCCCCAGGCCAGACAGCCCCGCTGCTGGCGTACAATCTGGTGCATTTCTTCCACGGGTAAATCCACCTGGGCCAGCACCTCCATGGTATCCGCAGTCCCGGCGGGGGAGGTGATGGCGCGACTGGAGGTTTTGGGAAACAGCAGGCCAAAGGCAGCCACAATGGGCACCACCAGCATGGACGTGCGGTTGCCGGGAATGCCGCCAATGCAGTGTTTGTCCACCACCCGCTTTTCCTCCCAGTCCAGCTGCTGGCCCGAAGCCACCATGGCGTTAGTGAGATAAAGCACCTCGTCACGGTCCAGTCCGGCTTCGGATACCGCCACCAGAAACGCGGCGATCTCCGGCTTGGAGTAGCGGTTGTGGGCGATGTCCTGAATGATCTGATGGAACTTGCGCTGATTGATGCGCTCACCGGACAGCTTCTCCCGCACATATTCCATGGAGAGCGGCGGCTCCGCGTGATTGACATGAACGCAGCTGTTTTCAGCCAGTCCCAGGTGGTCGAAAGCCTGTTCCGACAACCCCAACTGGCCGGGCATGACGATATTGCTGTCATCCACCACATTGAGTACCGCCAGGATTTGCCGGCCATCTTCCCGGATCTCAATTTTACTGAGGGCCTGGAAACCCTCGGCTTTGTACGTGGGACAATCCCGATGCATGTAGGCCACGTTTTCGTGGTAAGTATCAATGGCCACGCGTTTCAAGTGCAGCACGGGTTGCGAATTGACTGCCATTCCGGGCGAATCTCCGTTTGTTTGATGATTACTATGATAGAGCCACGGGCAGCAGCGGCCCAGGGCCTGGATCAATTTCTTGCTTTATCGTTGGTGCTGTATAAAAATACAGTTCGCGTGCGGGTCGGCCGTCCATGCTTTCAAGCGCTGGCCCGAAGCGCCGCGCCACGGAGGGAAATTTGGGGCGGAGGTGGAGGATACCAGGGGCTGCAGCGAATGGGCTGTCGTAGAGCAGTAAGCCGGGCGGACAGGAGGCACGGGTGTGAAACATAAAGGACGGGGCGCGGTCAGCAACCGAAGCAGCCGCTTTATGCCGTTTCAGAGTGAGCCGGACGGCGGTAGTGCCGAGGGCAAGCCCGCCAGCGTATTCTATCGCGAGCAGGCGGTCAGCATTATCACCCGCAACCAATCGCCGGACGTCCCCTTCGACTATTCCATCAATCCCTATCGGGGCTGTGAGCACGGCTGCATCTATTGTTTCGCCCGACCTAACCACGCCTATGTGGATTTGTCGCCGGGGCTGGACTTCGAGACCCGGATTTTCGTCAAAGAGAATGCCGCGGAGCGTCTGGAGCGCAGTCTGCGGCGGCCGGGATATCGCCCCAGCCCCATTACCCTGGGTACCGCCACCGATCCCTACCAACCGGTGGAGGCGGAACGCCGGATCCCCCGCCAGTTGCTGCAGGTGCTCGTGCGTTACCGGCATCCATTCAGTTTGATCACCAAGAGCACCCTGGTGACCCGGGATCTGGATCTACTGGCGGAAGCGGCGCGCCACGATCTGGTGTCCGTGGTATTGAGTATCACCACCCTGGACAACCCGTTGAAAGCGCGGCTGGAGCCCCGCACTGCCTCTGGTGAGGGTCGGTTACGGGCGGTGGCGGCGCTGGCTGGGGCGGGGGTTCCCGTGGGGGTGATGGTGGCTCCGCTGATTCCCTGGATTAATGACGGCGAACTGGAAACCATTCTGGAGCGGTCGCGGCAGGCCGGAGCTGGATGGGCCGGTTACATTTTGTTGCGGCTGCCACGGGAAGTGGCGCCATTGTTTGAGGAGTGGTTACAGGCGCACTATCCACAGCGGACCCAGCGGGTGCTGAATACCCTGCGGGAGTGTCGTGGCGGGCAGCTGTATCGCAGTGAATTTGGCAGCCGTATGCGCGGGGAGGGGGTCTATGCCCGGCTGCTGGGGGATCGCTTCAGGCGCGCCTGTGAACGCCTGGAACTGAGTCCCGCCACCCGGCCGCAGCCGGCGGCCCACCGGTTTCGGATACCGGTATCGGCACTCACACCAGAACAGGAACCGGGGCTTAAACCGGACACGGCTGACAGTCCGCAATTGACCCTGTTCGACAATGTCCCATAGCGGGAAGCTGGACAGCGGTTTGCGTTCGCAGCCCGGGCACCGGACAATCGGGGAATTGGCTTAACACATTCTCAGGTGACAGGAGTGGCAGCATGGGATTACTGGTAGACGGCAACTGGGTGGATCAATGGTACGACACGGAATCCAACCAGGGGCGTTTTGAGCGTAGCGAATCCCAGTTCCGCCACTGGCTCACCGCCGACGGCAGCCCGGGCCCCCAGGGCCAGCAGGGCTTCCCCGCGGAACCGGATCGTTACCATCTGTACGTGTCCCTGGCTTGCCCCTGGGCCCACCGCACCCTGATTTTTCGCAAATTGAAACAGCTGGAGGATCTGGTGACTGTGTCCGTGGTCAATCCCCTCATGTTGGAGCACGGCTGGACCTTTGCCCCCGCGGAAGGGGTCACCGGGGACCCTTTATACCAGGCGGATTATCTGTACCAGATCTATCTGCGTGCCGATGCCCATTACAGTGGCCGGGTCACGGTGCCGGTGTTGTGGGACAAGCACAACCACACCATGGTAAGCAACGAATCCGCGGAAATTATCCGGATGTTTAACCAGGCATTTGATCAGCTGGGGGCCGCCGAAGGGGATTACTACCCGGCCGACCTGCGGGAAGAAATCGACGCAATTAACGCCCGGGTCTATGACAACGTGAACAACGGCGTTTACAAGGCCGGATTTGCCACCACCCAGGAAGCCTATGAAGAGGCGGTTTATCCGTTGTTTGAGACCCTGGACGCTCTGGAACAGCAACTGGGAGAGCGTCGTTATCTGGCTGGCGATCGTATCACCGAGGCGGATTGGCGACTGTTTACCACCCTGATCCGCTTTGACCCGGTCTATCACGGTCATTTCAAATGCAATCTGAAACGGATTGTGGACTACCCCCATCTATGGGGTTATCTGCGGGAGCTGTATCAGTGGCCCGGGGTGGCGGACAGCGTCGATTTCGCCCATATCAAACGCCATTACTATGGCAGTCACCGCACCATCAATCCCACCGCCGTGGTGCCAGTGGGGCCGGCGCAGGATCTGACGGCTCCCCATCAACGGGACCGGATCTGAGGTGGTTCCGGGGCGTTGGGGCCGGTTTCACTTGCATTGTTCGTAATTTGCGTGAAGATTAGCCTTATGTAAGTTCTGGTTTTTAGGGAGCGGTTATGTCCGATTCGCAACATACCAACCCATGGCGCAGTCTGAATGATGCTGACACCATTGCCGAAAAGCTGAAGCTGATACATGAGGTGATGGTGCCTCATATGCCGCATATCACCCGCATTGCGGTGGCGCTCTATGATCCGGAAACGGATTATCTGCGTACCTTTGTCTATAGCAGCAAAGAAGAGAGCCCCCTGACCCATTACGAGGCCAAACTGGCGGAGTGTGTGTCCCTCGGTGAGATTGCCGCCAGTGGCGAACCCCGGGTGGTGAACGATCTCAGTGTGTTCAATCGTTACGGCGAGGAGCACCAGCACACCCAGCGAATCTACGACGCCGGCTTGCGATCCAGTTATACCCTGCCCATGCAGTGGAATGGCCACTTTTTCGGTTTCGTTTTTTTTAATGGTGACGAGGAAGGCGTGTTCGAGGAGCGACTGCTCACCGAACTGGACGTTATTGCCCAGATGATCACCCTGCTGATCTACAACGAGCGCAATAACGTGCGGGTGTTGCTGGCCACCATCAAGTCGGCCCTGGATTTCAGTCATTCCCGGGATCCGGAAACCGGCGGCCATCTGGAGCGTATGTCCCGTTATGCTCAGTTAATCGCCCAGGCCCTGGCCCCGGCGCACGGCCTGGATGATCAATATGTGGAACATATTTACCTGTTCGCGCCGTTACACGATTTGGGCAAACTCTCCATCCCCGACCGGATTCTCATGAAGGAGGGGCCGCTGTCAGAAACGGAACTGGAGGTAATGCGTACTCACGCGGAGGAGGGTCGTAACCTGATCGACAAGCTGCTGTTGAATTACGGTCTGAATGGTGTGACCCATGTGGAGATGTTGCGCAATATCGCCCTGCACCACCACGAAGCCCTGGACGGTACCGGTTATCCGGATCGCCTGGTGGGCAGCGCCATCCCCCTGGAAGCGCGGATCGTGGCGGTGGCGGACGTGTTTGATGCCCTAACCAGCCGCCGCCCCTACAAGGACGCCTGGAGCAATCACCGGGCCTTCGAGGAGCTGCGTAATCTGGCGGGGGTGAAGCTGGATCCGGAATGTGTGGAGGCGTTGATCCAGCGCAGTGATCAGGTGGAGGAAATCCAGCGACTGTTCAAGGAGAACCGTTTCGGTTAACCCGTTTTCACTCGATTTCCCATCTAAATCATTGGAAATAAGGGAAATATTTGGCTGTCTTCCTGGCCCGTTAAACTGCGGCGCTGATTTACTTTTACGTAAACGTCAACTATGATGGGCCGCTGCTGAATAACAAGAACGACGGTATCGTTGCCATGGTTTCTGCGGGCTCCGGGAAAAAACAGACTACTTACTCCATTACCGACCTGTCACGGGAATTCGATATCACCACCCGCGCCATCCGCTTTTATGAGGACCAGGGCCTGCTGAATCCACGGCGGGAGGGTCAAAAGCGGATCTACAGCCCCCGCGACCGCACCCTGCTGAAACTGATCCTGCGGGGCAAACGGTTGGGGTTCACTCTGGCGGAAAGCCGTGTCCTGTTCGACATGTACGATCCCGACTCCGGCAACACCCGCCAACTGGAGCAGTTCCTGGCCATGCTGGATGAGAAGGAAGCGGTGCTGGATCAGCAACTGAAAGATATTGAAATCATGAAAATCGAATTGCGGGAGGCCCGCCAGCGGTGTCTGGATGCATTACAACCGGACACCGAAACAGAACCGGATGCCAGCCCGCAGGGAGGCCGCTTATGAGTACTTTTTACCCTTCACTGAATTTTGGTTTCGGCGAGACTCTGGATGCCCTGCGGGACACGGTGCAACGTTTCGCCCAGGCGGAGATCGCCCCGCAGGCGGCGACCATCGATCAAAACAATGAGTTTCCCATGGCGCTGTGGCCCCGGCTGGGAGCGTTGGGCCTGTTGGGGATGACAGTCTCCGAAGAATACGGTGGCAGCGATCTTGGCTACCTGGCCCATGTACTGGCCATGGAGGAAATCAGCCGCGCCTCGGCCTCCGTGGGTCTCAGCTACGGCGCTCATTCCAACCTCTGCGTCAATCAGATCTATCGCAACGGTAACGCCGACCAAAAGGCCCGTTACCTGCCTCGGCTGGTGAGTGGCGAACATATCGGCGCCCTGGCCATGAGCGAGCCCAATGCCGGCAGTGACGTGGTGAGCATGCGCCTGCGGGCGGATAAAAAAAGCGATCGTTATGTGCTCAACGGCAACAAGATGTGGATCACCAACGGCCCCGACGCCAACGTCTATGTGATCTACGCCAAAACCGAACCGGAGCAGGGGCCCCGGGGAATTACCGCCTTTATTGTGGAGCGGGGCAGCAAAGGCTTCTCCCAGGCCCAGAAGCTGGACAAGCTGGGAATGCGTGGCTCCAACACCTGCGAACTGGTGTTCGAGGATTGCGAGGTGCCGGAAGAAAACGTGCTGGGTCAGGTGAACCAGGGCGTTAAAGTATTGATGAGTGGACTGGATTACGAGCGGGTGGTGCTGTCCGGCGGCCCCACCGGCATTATGCTGGCCTGCCTGGATGTGGTGATGCCCTATGTGCACGAGCGCAAACAGTTCGGCAAGGCCATCGGCCAATTCCAGTTGATGCAGGGCAAACTGGCGGATATGTACACCATCACCAACGCCAGCCGGGCCTATTTATACGCCGTGGCTCAGGCCTGTGACCGGGGCGAGACCAGCCGCAAGGACGCTGCCGCCGTAATTCTCTATACCGCAGAAAACGCCACCCGCTGTGCCCTGGAAGCCATCCAGACCCTGGGCGGTAACGGCTATATCAACGATTATCCCACCGGCCGCCTGTTGCGGGACGCCAAGCTCTACGAAATTGGCGCCGGCACCTCGGAAATTCGCCGTATGTTGATCGGCCGGGAACTGTTTAACGACACCGTTTAAATCCATCGGCAATACGGACCACGACCATGGCCATATTGGAATCCAAGATCAACCTTCAGGCGCCGGAGTGTGAAGCCAACCGCGCCGCCATGGAGGAGCGGGTGGCAGCATTGCGCGAGCTGACCCGGACCATCAAACAGGGGGGCGGCGAACAGGCCCAGCGCAAGCACCTGGACCGGGGCAAGCTGTTGCCCCGGGAGCGGGTGCGGCAGCTGCTGGATCCCGGTTCGCCGTTTCTGGAGATCGGCCTGTTGGCGGCTCACGATGTCTATGGTGAATCCGTTCCGGCGGCGGGCACCGTGGCCGGTGTGGGACGGATCCACGGCCTGGAGTGCATGGTGGTGGCCAACGATGCCACGGTAAAAGGCGGCAGCTATTACCCATTGACGGTGAAGAAACACCTGCGGGCACAGGCCATTGCCGATGAAAACAATCTGCCCTGTATTTACCTGGTGGATTCCGGCGGCGCCAATCTGCCCCGGCAGGATGAGGTGTTTCCGGACCGGGAACACTTTGGCCGGATTTTCTTTAATCAGGCCAATATGTCTGCCCGGGGGATACCTCAGATCGCCGTGGTGATGGGTTCCTGTACCGCCGGCGGTGCCTATATACCGGCGATGGCGGATGAAAGCATTATTGTTAAGGAGCAAGGCACCATCTTTCTGGCGGGTCCGCCGCTGGTGAAGGCGGCCACCGGTGAGGAGGTTTCGGCGGAAGACCTGGGTGGCGCGGACGTGCACTGCCGGACCTCCGGCGTGGCGGATCACTACGCTGAAAACGACGAGCATGCCCTGCAACTGGCACGCAACGCGGTGCAGCGATTGAACCGGCGCAAGATTCAGCAAATGGATCTGGCGGCACCCAAGCCCCCCCGTTATCCGGTGGAGGAGATATACAGTGTGGTGCCCCCGGATCTGAAAACCCCTTACGATGTGCGGGAAGTGATTGCGCGGATCGTGGATGATTCCGAGTTTGATGAATTCAAGGCGCTGTACGGCACCACGCTGGTGTGCGGTTATGCCCGCATCTGGGGAATCCCGGTGGGCATCGTGGCCAACAACGGTGTGTTGTTCAGTGAATCCTCGGTGAAGGGCGCGCACTTTGTGGAGTTGTGCGCCCAGCGCAAAATTCCCCTGGTGTTCTTGCAGAACATCACCGGTTTTATGGTGGGTCAGCGCTATGAATCCGAAGGTATTGCCAAGCACGGCGCCAAGATGGTGACCGCCGTGGCCTGTGCCCAGGTGCCCAAGGTCACTTTGATCACTGGTGGCAGCTTTGGAGCCGGCAACTACGGCATGTGTGGCCGGGCCTACGATCCCCGTTTTATGTTTATGTGGCCCAATGCCCGCATTTCGGTGATGGGGGGTGAGCAGGCGGCCGGCGTCATGGCGCAGATTAAAAAGGACGGCATGGCCAAGCGCGGCGAAAGCTGGGATCCGGCGGAAGAGTCTGCCTTCAAGCAGCCGATTATCGACACCTACGAGGAGCAGGGCCACCCATACTATGCCAGTGCCCGGCTCTGGGATGACGGCGTGATTGATCCGGCACAGAGCCGCGATGTTCTTGGGCTGGCCATCAGCGCCGCTCTTAATGCACCCATACCGGACACCCGGTTCGGCATCTTCAGAATGTGAGGAGAGGAATTCCCATGCAACAAGATCGAATCCACATTCGTAAAGTATTGGTGGCCAACCGGGGTGAGATTGCCTGTCGGGTGATGCGCACTCTGCGGCGGATGGGTATTGAATCAGTGGCGGTGTACTCCGATGCCGATGCCGAGGCGCAGCATGTGCTGGCCGCCGATGAGGCCCACTGGATCGGGCCCGCGCCGGCCACGGAAAGCTATCTGGATATGGCGCGTATTCTGGCGGTAGCCGAACAGGCCGAAGTGGACGCCATTCACCCCGGCTACGGTTTTTTGTCGGAAAACGCGGAGTTTGCCCGACGCTGTGCCGCCGCCAATATCCGCTTGATCGGGCCACCGCCGGAAGCCATGGAGGCCATGGCGTCCAAATCCCGGGCCAAGGCCATCATGGGGGAGGCGGACGTGCCACTGGTGCCCGGTTATCATGGTGATGACCAGACCCCGGAACGACTGCTGGAGCACGCCCGGGAAATCGGTTTTCCGGTGCTGTTAAAAGCGGCGCTGGGGGGCGGTGGCAAGGGGATGCGGCTGGTGCCTCAGGAGGCGGAATTTATGGACGCCCTGGAAGCCTGCCAGCGGGAGGCCAGAGCCGCCTTTGGCGATGATCATATTCTGATTGAAAAATATATCACCCAGCCGCGGCACGTGGAAATTCAGGTGTTTGCGGATATGCACGATAACGCGGTGTATTTATTCGAGCGGGACTGCTCTATTCAGCGCCGCCACCAGAAAGTGGTGGAAGAGGCGCCGGCCCCCGGGCTGGATGACGCCACCCGCCGGGCCATGGGTGAGGCCGCGGTGCGGGCCGCCAGGGCCATCGGTTATGTGGGTGCTGGTACCATTGAGTTCCTGCTGTCCGCCAGTGGTGAATATTACTTTATGGAAATGAACACCCGGTTGCAGGTGGAGCATCCGGTGACCGAAATGATCACCGGCCTGGACCTGGTGGAATGGCAGGTACGGGTGTCGGAGGGTCAGCCCCTGCCCCAGGCTCAGGAGCAACTGACCCGCCAGGGCCATGCCATTGAAGTCCGGATTTACGCCGAAGATACTGCCCAGGGCTTCCTGCCCTCCACCGGCACGATTGAGCATCTGCACATGCCGGCGGCATCGGAATATGTACGCATTGACTCCGGCGTGGTGGCCGGGGATGAGATCAGCGTGTACTACGATCCCATGATCGCCAAACTGATCGTCTGGGGCGATAGCCGGGAGGCCGCCATCCGCCGTATGCTGCGGGCTTTGCAGCAGTGCCATCTGGCGGGGGTGGCCACCAATATCGGCTTTCTGCGCAGCCTGATCGAGCACAGCCATTTTCAAAGTGGCGCGGTGAGTACGCATTTTATTGAGGATCACGCTGCGGACCTGGCCTATGACCCACCGCAGCCGGCTGCCCGGGAATATATTCTGGGGGCGCTGTTGATCAGTACCTTACCCCTGGCGGGCAGCGGTGAGCCCTGGCAGGAACTCAGTGGCTTTCAGCTAAACGACTTTCCCGCACAACGGGTGCTGTTTGAAGCCGCCGATGGGCCGCTGGCAGTGGACCTGGAGTTACAGGGTGGCTCTGTGACCGCGCGTTGTGGGGAGGAAACCTATCGGCTGGACGTGCGCCGGGATGGGGATGAACTGGATGTGGCCGGTGATTTTAATCTGCGGGTCAGAGGCTATTGCGACGGCGACCGGGTGGCGTTGTTCACCGCTGCAGGTCTTATTCGTCTGGTACGTTATCAGTATCGCCACGCCCAGCAGGATTCGGATTCCGACCAGCATCTGAAAGCGCCCATGAACGGCCGGGTGGTGCATATTGCCGTCACCGAGGGCCAGCAGGTCGCAAAAGGAGACTTGCTGGTAACCGTGGAGGCCATGAAAATGGAACACAGCATCCGCGCCCATAAACCCGGGCGGGTCAAGGCGGTGTTTCACCAGGCGGGAGATCTGGTCAGCGCGGATGCCGAACTCATCGAACTGGAAATCGACGAAGAGGAATAATTGTGGAACAAGTATTGTGGCAGCCGGATCAGCACTGGATTGAGCGAACCAACATGCATGCCTTTATGACCCTGGTGGCCAGGGAATATGGCATCGATGCCACAGACTATGCCTGCCTGCAGCGTTGGAGCTGTGAACAGAGCACCCGCTTTTGGCCGCTGCTGGCGGAGTTTGCCGGCGTCCAGTGGCAGGG
>MDSW01072519.1_pt1 | contig 10613 bp, 8 predicted proteins | sample 811171 | NCBI WGS metagenome assembly MDSW01 (sample SAMN05326641, study PRJNA326480) | marine metagenome | isolation source: seawater | place: Atlantic Ocean: North West | collected 2012 | reverse complement strand
GCATTAACGTTTGATGACGTCCTTCTGATACCAGCTGCGTCTGACATTCTTCCTGGAGATGCCAATACCACGACCCGCTTAACGCGTTCAATTGAATTGGGTATACCATTGCTATCGGCTGCTATGGATACAGTTACTGAGAATGCGCTTGCAATCGCTATGGCCCAAGCGGGTGGAATTGGTGTCATTCATAAAAATCTTACGCCAGAAGAACAGGCCGCAGAAGTCCATAAGGTTAAAAAGTTTGAGTCTGGTATGATAGTTAATCCTTTAACAATCTCACCTGAAGCAACATTAGCTGACGCATTAGCAATTAAGGATGCACATGGGATATCTGGCATACCTGTCGTTGAAAAGGTTAGTGGAAAATTAGTTGGTATTCTAACAAACCGCGACGTCCGATTTGCTTCACGCATGGACCAATTAATCAGCGAATTAATGACAGGAAAAGATCCAGAAAAACCCTTAATTACAACACGGGAAGGAGTTGACTTAGACGAAGCTCAAAAGTTGCTTCACCAACACCGTATCGAAAAATTACTTGTTGTTGATGATGATTTTCGTTGTATTGGACTAATTACTGTTAAGGACATGGAAAAAGCACAAGCTAATCCAAATGCTTGTAAAGACGAACAGGGAAGATTACGTGTAGCTGCTGCTATTGGAGTTGGAGATGATGGCCAAGCACGTGCTGAAGCCCTTATGGATGCTAGTGTAGACGTTATAGTAGTCGATACTGCTCACGGACATTCTAGAGGCGTCTTAGAAACAGTTTCCAAGATTAAAAAAATATCAAATCAAATTCAAGTGATCGGTGGAAATGTAGCTACCGCTGACGGCGCACAAGCGCTGATAGATTCAGGAGCTGATTGTATTAAAGTAGGTATTGGCCCAGGAACTATTTGTACGACTCGAATGGTTGCTGGAGTCGGAATGCCCCAATTTACAGCGATTTTGGAAGCTGCATCACGTTGTCAGAAAGCGAATATTCCATTTATTGCTGATGGAGGAATCAAATATTCAGGGGATTTTGCAAAAGCTATTGCTGGTGGAGCTGAGAGCTGCATGATAGGATCGTTATTTGCCGGAACTGATGAAAGTCCTGGCGAAGTCTTTTTATATCAGGGCCGGTCTTATAAATCTTATCGTGGCATGGGATCATTAGGTGCCATGGCACGAGGGTCTGCAGACCGTTATTTCCAAGCTGACGTTGCAGACAATTTAAAGTTAGTACCCGAAGGTGTTGAAGGAAGAGTGCCTTACAAGGGACCAGTCAGTAATATTGTCCACCAACTGGTCGGCGGACTTAGAGCGGCAATGGGTTATACTGGTAATTCTAACATTCAAGAATTTCAAAAAAACGCCAAATTTAACCGCACCACCTCATCAGGTCTGCGAGAAAGTCACGTGCATGATATCACTATCACTCGCGAAGCTCCAAATTATAGGTCGGAAACCTAAATTTCTAAAATTTATGAGTTCTTCTTAAATGATACCCGGCGCCCGCATCAAAGCAGCAATTGAGATACTAGACACCATTTCTTCATCTAACGAGCCATTAGACCGATTGATAATCCAATATTTTCGTAAACGACGTTATGCCGGATCAAACGACAGACGTGCCATAAATAATTTAACATATAATATTGTACGTAATATAAAAAAGCTAGATTGGTGGATAACTCGTATAGACTCTAAACTGTTATCCACTCCTAGAACACAAATAATCTCAGAACTGACGTTAGAAGAAAAACTTTCACCTAACTACATTAAATCAATTTTTAACGGATCTATGTATTGTCCTTTACCTCTTTCAGAAAACGAAGAATACTTAGCAAAAGAATTAAGTGGTCAATCAATCAATCACCCTGATATGAATACTTCTGTGATCATGGAGTATCCAAATTGGTTGGATAATCACTTTAAAACCCTTTGGCCAGAGCGTCTTAAGTTAGAAATGTCAGCCCTAAATCAGCCTGCTCCAGTAGACGTACGTGTTAATACACTAAAAACAAATTTAGAAGATGTACGCCTCTCATTAATTAATGAAACTATATCTTGCAAACCAACGCCAATGTCGCCTGTAGGGCTGAGATTAACAAGCAAAGCTCGTCTAAATAATACAAAAGTTTTCAAAAAGGGTTGGATAGAAGTACAGGATGAAGGATCACAACTTGTTGCCTTACTTAGTGATGCAAAACCTGGCATGAAAGTAGTCGATTTGTGTGCTGGTGCTGGAGGAAAAACTTTAGCACTAGCAGCAACAATGAATTTAGATTCAAATATAGACGGACAATTAATTGCCTGCGATATTTCCTCTTATAGAATTGATCGTTTAAAACCCCGAATTCAAAGGGCTGGAATTAAAAATATTAATACCCATATATTGAATTCCCAAAACACAGATTGGATTAAAACTCATACTGGAACGAAAGATCGAGTTTTGGTGGATGTGCCGTGTACTTCTACTGGAATCTGGAGACGTGATCCATTATCCCGTTGGAGGTTAAGTATTGATAACCTAAAAAATAATATTTGTGTTCAAAGAAATATTTTAAGAAATGCCTCAAAACTAGTTAAAAGAGGAGGCCGACTTATTTATGCAACTTGTTCATTACTCAAGGAGGAAAATGAACACCAAGTATCTTGGTTTACTGAACACCATAATGATTTTTGTATACTACCTGTAGAAGATGTATGGGGCCAAGTTATTGGAGGGAAATCTCCCTCAGCATCAAGCCTTAGGCTTACTCCTGCATCAAATGGAACAGATGGTTTTTTTTGCGCTATATTAGAAAAGTTTAAGTGAGAGCCTAAAAAACAACTTAAAGTATTAGCATAACTTCAAGTTATGTATTGAGACCTGTTTTATAGCCATAAAAGTTACTAAAACTATTGATTTTTTATAAAATATATAGTAGTTAAAAATCGTATTTTGTGAAAAAGGTTACTTGATGCTTTAATTCAGGTAACCTGAAATGTTTTTAGGGCGAATATATTCATTAAACTTTTAAAAATGCTCCGAAAGAATCCACTTTCGGCTTTTTTTAATATATTTGTTTTTCGCCTTATAAGATTACTTCAGGAGTTTTCCCATGGTTTGCCGCCGTAATGATAATAAAAAGCCACAATCTGACCGCCAAAATGAACAAAAAAAACGGCAATGTCTGATGTGTAGTAAGCCTTTTGCATCTGAACACTTTGGTCAGCGTGTATGCCCCACTTGTAAGGGAACTGCTGCTTGGCGCTCAGGTGGAGAAGCAGCTTAATTTTTTTCGTTAAATAAAGTTCGGAATTTACGATGATTAAAAGTAAAAAAATGCAATTTGATGGTGGCCGGGCCCAAAAGAAGATGGAAAAGGCTTTCAAACAAATGTCTGCAAAAAAAGCTAAGCAGGCTAAAGAGAAAGCTAAACGTATAGAAGAGCAAATACCTATTTAATTGGCCAGGCTGTTTTAAACATAAACATAGAAAAAACCCTATAATTTATAGGGTTTTTTTGTTTTTTATATTAATTCTTAAAGTGAAGGGTTAATGACTACCATTCTTTTCAAAGTAACGCTGATGATATTCCTCTGCACGCCAAAACCGGGTTGCTTCTGAGATTTCTGTGACTATCTCTCCTTGAAATCTTCCCGAATTGTTGTTTGCTAACAAAGATTCACGAGAAATGATTTCTTGCTCTTTTGAATGATAGAAAATTGCTGAACGGTATTGAGTTCCAACATCCCACCCCTGACGATTAAGTTGTGTGGGGTCATGACAACCCCAGAATATTTCCAAGAGATGATTGTAATCAACCTGAGTTGAGTCAAAAATTACTTCAACAACTTCAGCATGCCCAGTTTGACCACTACATACACTTTCATAAGTGGGTTCTGAAGTATGACCACCTAAATAACCAACTGCTACATCCGAGACACCTTCCACTTGACGAAAAGCAGTTTCAATCCCCCAGAAACAACCAGCTCCAAAAGTTGCTTTTTCCATAAAACTCACCCAATATTTAAAAAATTGAAATACAAATACTCTGGTATAAGAAAATATATAAAGTTAGCAAGTTATTGGTTCTTTAAAATTTAAAATAATCATTAAGGTTCAAAATATTGAGTCTCTCAAGCTTTCATAAGAAAAATGCATAAAAATTATAGTGTTTGAAGAAAATGGAAGAAATAAGTTTCTTTTTTTCCTTAAATCTATACCAGCTTTTATAAAGATTAATAACTTTCCTTGACCCAAGCGCCCATCCGGCCCACATTCTATTTAGTTCCTTGGGGGAGTCCTATTAGGGGACTGAGATGCCATAGCAAAGAGTCAGACTATTTGACTTAGACATGGGAACCCTTAGAACCTGATCCGGATTATGCCGGCGGAGGGAATGGAGCGCGCCAACTTTAGAAGCGCTTTCTAATCCAGCCACCAAATTCTTTGGATCTACTAAACTTGTTTGCCATTAGGAGCCTGATAATGAATTTTATTAATAAACCCAAAACATCCGACATAACTACTGGACCACTGCCTGCTAGTCGTAAGATATATGTAGCTGGAAAAATTCATTCCGATTTGCAGGTCCCAATGCGTGAAATTTCTATGCATGAAACTGCCAAGGAAGAACCATTAGTCGTATACGATACATCAGGCCCATATACTGACCCATCTAAATACATTGATATCGAAGCCGGTCTGCCTCGTATGCGTGAGTCTTGGATTGTGGCAAGAGGAGACGTAGAAGAATACGAAGGACGTCAAACAAAATTTGAAGACAACAATGCTAAAGGTGAGAAGCTTGTTCCAGAGTTTCCAACACTTCATAAACCACTACGAGCAACTAACAGGCCAGTTACTCAGCGTAAGTATGCTATTGAGGGAGAAATTACTCCTGAGATGGAATTTATCGCTATTCGTGAAAACATGGCAAGAAAACATGATCCTGCTGCTGCAAAAAAACGTATTGAAGAAGGGGAAAGTTTTGGCGCAGCCATTCCTGAGATAGTCACACCTGAATTTGTCCGAGACGAGGTAGCGCGGGGTCGGGCAATTATTCCTGCTAATATCAACCACCCTGAGTTGGAGCCACAAATCATTGGACGAAATTTTCTAGTAAAGATTAATGCTAATATAGGTAATTCAGCCGTTACATCTTCTGTAGCAGAAGAGGTTGATAAAATGGTCTGGGCAACTCGTTGGGGCGCAGACAATGTTATGGACCTCTCTACAGGGAAGAATATACATAATATACGTGAATGGATAATTCGGAATTCTCCTGTCCCAATTGGTACAGTTCCAATATACCAAGCTCTTGAAAAAGTTGATCGAGCTGAGGACCTAACTTGGGAAATTTTTCGTGATACCATCATTGAACAATGCGAACAAGGCGTCGACTACTTTACAATTCACGCTGGTGTCCGCCTAAAGTATATACATTTGACTGCAGACCGTATAACAGGAATTGTATCACGAGGCGGGGCTATTATGGCTCAGTGGTGCCTTGCACATCATAAAGAAAATTTTCTTTATGAAAATTTTGAAGAACTTTGTGAAATCATGGGTGCTTATGATGTTTCTTATTCTTTAGGGGACGGATTAAGACCTGGTTCAATTGCAGATGCTAACGATAAAGCTCAATTCCTTGAACTAGAAACTCAGGGAGAGTTGAATCATATTGCTTGGGAAAAAGATGTTCAAGTGATGAATGAGGGACCAGGCCATGTGCCAATGCACAAAATTAAAGCAAATATGGAAAAACAATTAGATGTATGTGGAGAGGCCCCCTTTTATACTCTTGGTCCTCTTGTTACAGATATAGCACCAGGATATGACCATATTACCTCTGGCATTGGAGCAGCAATGATCGGATGGTATGGAACAGCAATGCTTTGTTACGTTACTCCAAAAGAGCATTTAGGATTACCAGACAGAAATGATGTTAAAGTTGGAGTTGTTACATATAAACTAGCTGCCCATGCTGCTGATGTTGCTAAGGGCCATCCAGGGGCGCAAGATCAGGATGATGCTCTATCACGATCTAGATTTGAATTCCGTTGGGAGGATCAGTTTAACCTTGGGCTTGATCCAGAAACAGCCAAAGATTTTCACGATCAAACACTACCAAAAGATGCACACAAGACGGCACATTTCTGTTCAATGTGTGGGCCAAAGTTTTGCTCAATGGAAATAACAAATCAAGTCCGTGATTATGCTGAAAAAGGTATGTCTGAAATGTCCGAGAAATATGAAGAAAAGGGTGAGCTATACGACGAGAGCTTTATAGATAAAAATAAAACTGCAGCAGAGTAAAAATTTAAATTGTTTTGTTTTGCCAAGTAAAAAAATAAATACAGATTTAATTATCTATATTGATGCTGACGCATGTCCAGTTAAAGAAGAAGCTATTCGCGTTGCTGCCCGTCACGGGTTAAAAACTTATTTGGTTTGTGACGGAGGCATCAGACCTAGTAAAAGCCCATTGGTCGAACTGATTATTGTAGATCAGGGCGCTGACGCCGCCGATGACTGGATCGCTGAACGTATACAAAAAGCAGACATCTGTATCACAAATGATATACCTTTAGCATCACGTTGCTTAAAAAGCGGAGCTCTAACTATAAAACCTAATGGTGATCAATTTACTGAAGACGGTATTGGAATGGCATTGGCAAATCGTGTATTATTGCAGGGACTAAGGGAAACTGGTACGATTACCGGAGGTCCAAAACCATTCAAAAAAGCTGATAGCTCAAAGTTTTTGAATTGCCTTGAAAAAATTGTATATGTGGCAAAGCGTCAAAAACAATTACTTTCTATATAAAACTTTTTTCTTCAGCTAATAATTGCCTTTGTATTTTATTAATTTTTGGGGCGAAATGACGAGCTGATTTTCCAGTAGGCGGCAGCTCTTCATCGTAAAAAAATTGTGGAAGAATATCATCTTCTTCAGTGAAGCCAGCTTTTTTATTGAATTCTATTTCCATCAATAGTGTTTCACGGCCTAAAGCATTCATATAATCAGGATCTAGCTCAACATCAAAGGCACCGTTTAGAGCTTCTATAATTTCCGCATGATTAGTATTGGTAACACCCCGCCCAAACACACATAGACCTAAACTATCAGCAACTGCTGAATTGATTTGAACCTCCAAGCTTAAAACTGATAATTCCTCAGTACTTTTTCCAGCACACTTTGCCGCCGGAAGGTTGCCAACTGTATGATCTGCACCTTGTGCTGTCACCATCATTGAAATACCAGTAACTTCAATAACACGTGGATCATAGGCACTTAGAGCTTGTTTTTTTATTACAGGTATACGTTTTGAGCCGTAATGCTTGCCAACACGGGCAGCACCTTGAGCCAAAATACGTCCACGTTCTGTCCCATTACGGATATCTTCAAGCGCTTCAGCCATAAAAGAAACATTACCAAAATCAGCTTCACCAATATCCATAAGGATACCGAAAGTAGCCCCGACTTCAATTGTATCACAGCCTAGATCATTAACAGTTTCATTCAGCCGAGCTACATCATCTGGATGGTCAATACCAACATTTGTACCTAAAAGACATAAAGTTTCGTATTCAAGTGGTGACACGATTTCTTTGCCGTTTTCATCTACATAAACATTTGAACATTTAATCTGACAACCTGGCATACATGCGTGAGTGTGTTCTCCGCCTCTATCAGTATTGAGATCACGAATATAATCCCCTCCCATATTTAACACATTGCCCTCTTTTGAGGTGTCGACTTGCTGGCCAGATGAAAAATTATTTACAGGTAACCCACCAAGATGATTGGTCATATCTGCAACTTGCATTGTACCATTGCGGCTTAAAGACTGAGCTCCAGCATCGTCCCTAATTTTAGCACCATAGTCCTTAACAAGTTTCATTACCTTTTTACGATCTGAAAAGGTTGGCATTTTGTCTTTATCGCAGACAATAGCCTTAACCTTTTTAGAACCCATAACTGCACCAACTCCTCCACGTGCAGCGATCCTAACCGGACGCAACTCATTATCACTAAATGATATACCTGAAACTAACCCCAGATATTCTCCAACTGGACCGCAAAGTGCAAGGGACACCTTCTCTCCATATTTTTTGTGCAGTATTTCTGCTAGTTCAAAATTAGATTTACCTAAATAGGGCTTTGCATCTTCAAAAATAATTCCATTATCTTTAGTGATTCTAATGATAACCCAGTCGTCAGATGCACCATCAAGAGTAAATCCAGCGATTTCTAGCTGCCCCATTGCAAATGCAAAAGTTCCGCCTGCATTAGCCTCTTTAATACCACCGGTTAACGGACTTTTACACCCAACTGAGATACGATTTGCGTTTGAGAAACTAGTTCCAGCAAAGGGTCCCGCAGAGAAGATTAAAGGATTTTCCGGTGACAATGGATCAACCTCAGCCAAATCACGCTCAAGCAAAGTTCGAACAATAAGATTACGACCAGCGCGTATCAAAGATTCACCATGTAGATCATCAGATTTTACGGATTTATTCTTTAAATCAATATGCAAATATTTACGCATAACAAACTACTGCTCCAGGAATTGGTGTCATAGAATTAAATAAGGTCTCACTAGTAATATATCAATCCACAAAAATTATTTTCATTAATTTTTAAAATTAGATTTTGATAATTCAATTAAACTAAACAAATTTTACTTTAAAACATATAAATAAAAAAATTATCTTCGGATTAGAGATATAGATCAACCATCCTCTCCTCTTTCCTTTCTTGCAATTGAGGGTTAAAAACTTTTCTATGACCTCAGCTTTAAGAAAACTAGACGACTTATTGCATTCTGAAAGAATTTTAATAATTGACTTCGGGTCACAAGTTACGCAGTTGATTGCTAGAAGAGTCCGCGAGTCAGGGGTATATTCAGAGATCCAGCCTTTTAATCAGGTTAGCGAACAGTCTTTGCGTGAATTTGATCCTCGTGCCATTATTTTGTCCGGAGGACCTGCATCAGCAGGTGATATAAAACCACCTCGAGCACCAAACGCCTTATGGGAACTAGGAATTCCAGTACTGGGTATTTGTTATGGTGAGATGACAATGGCCCAACAACTTGGTGGAAAGGTTACTACTTCTTCCAATCAAGAATTTGGACGAACTTCTATTGAAGTTATCTCTGATTGCCTACTATTCAACGGCATATGGAAGTCTGGTGAGACATATCAAGTGTGGATGAGTCATGGTGATAAGATAGAGTCAATTCCAGATGGGTTTCATGCCTGTGCTATAACACCAACAGCTCCGTTTGCAGCTATTGCTGATGAGTCCCGAAACTTTTACGGCGTTCAATTCCATCCAGAAGTCGTCCATACGCCGGAAGGGGCAAAATTACTTAAGAATTTTACTCATTCCATTGCAGGGTGTTCAGGAAATTGGACCATGGCAGCATTTAAAGACGATGAAATTCTAAAAATCCGTAAAAAGGTTGGTTCTGGAAAAGTAATATGTGGACTATCCGGTGGTGTAGACTCTTCTGTTGTAGCAGCTCTGCTGCACAAGGCTATTGGTAGTCAGTTAACCTGTGTATTTGTTGACACTGGTCTATTGCGAAAAGATGAAGGCAATGAGGTCGTAAATTTATTTCAAGGCCATTACAATATTCCGCTTATACACTGTGATGCGTCTAATAAATTTCTAAGTAAACTGGAAGGCGTTTCAGATCCAGAAATTAAGCGTAAAATAATTGGTTCAACTTTTATTGAAGTATTTGAGGAAGAAGCCAACAAAATTGAAGGAGCAGAATTTTTAGCTCAGGGAACACTATATCCTGATGTTATAGAAAGTGTTTCATTTACTGGAGGACCTAGCGTCACTATTAAATCACATCATAACGTAGGCGGATTACCAGAACGTATGAAATTGAAATTAGTGGAGCCTTTACGTGAATTATTTAAAGATGAGGTTAGAGAATTAGGAAGAGAACTAGGACTGCCAGAAAACATGGTAGGTAGACATCCTTTTCCTGGGCCAGGGCTCGCGATCAGATTGCCTGGAGGAGTTACTCAAGAAAGAGTTGATATACTTCGCTCTGCAGATGCCATCTATCTTGATGAAATACGATCCGCCGGACTTTATGATGAAATTTGGCAAGCATTTTGTGTGCTTTTACCAGTTCAAACGGTTGGAGTCATGGGTGATGCCAGAACTTATGAATACGCTCTAGCGTTAAGAGCTGTAACATCGACAGATGGCATGACAGCAGAATCATTTGCATTCAGTCATGAATTCCTTACTAAAGTTTCTGGCCGCATTATTAATGAAGTGAGAGGTATTAATCGGGTTGTTTACGATGTTACGTCAAAACCGCCTGGGACGATTGAGTGGGAGTAGTCCCACAAGTTTTTATTGTTTATTATCGATGATTTATAGATTTCCTCTATAGATTTAAATCTTAAAAAGACTTTTTTAATAGGCAATAAAGCGCAGTACCAAAATAATTGTCAGCAATCCGATGCAAAAAACCTCCCGGTTTTATAGTAATAAACTTAATATAGCGAATTGGAAAATAATGCGGTTCTATTTCTAATATTTTAAATTTTGAAAATAATTTCTGTAACTGTTTTTTTGTATAAATATTAGCAATGG
>MDSW01158615.1_pt1 | contig 10614 bp, 1 predicted proteins | sample 811171 | NCBI WGS metagenome assembly MDSW01 (sample SAMN05326641, study PRJNA326480) | marine metagenome | isolation source: seawater | place: Atlantic Ocean: North West | collected 2012 | reverse complement strand
TACGCGCCGCCGCCGCCGCAGCCGCCGCCGCCGAGCCCGCCGCCGAGCCCGCCGTCCCCGCCGCCGTCCCCGCCGCCGCCGCACATGCCGGGCCGCGAGGAGAACTTCGTGTGCCCCTTCGAGTGCAACGTGCGCGGGTTCGTCGACGCGCCGTGCCCGTGCTACCACCCGGCGTGCAACGGCCTGAGGCTGGACTTCCACAGCGCGAGCATGGAATGCATGGATGTTCTCTTGGAGTACTGCTCGACGCAAAACGGCTGGTTCTACGAACCCGTGCCGTGCTGGCCGTACAAGACGCGTCAGGTCAAATTTACCACCGTGGGCGCGCAAGGCGCGACGCTGGACCACGGGACGCCGGTCCTCGGCAACCGAGACGTCATCGTGGAAATTCCCGCGGGCACGTTCGACGAGCCCACGAGAGTGATGGTGACCGAGATTTCGCAGGCTGAGCTCGAGGAGAGCCTCGGGGAGCCGCTCCCCGCGCAGTACGCCGAGGCGAAATCGGACTACGTCCTCATCCGGCCGACGGACGCGACGCCCCCCGCCGGGGAGACGTTCACGATCAGGATCCCCTTCGACAAGACGCTCTCGTCCGGAAAGATCCCTCTAAAAACCTCGTACGAGCTGGCGAGGCTGGACGAGACCCACATCGTCGACCCGCTCGCCCCGCTCGCGTGGGTGAGCGTGGAGGCAAATATCTTCGAAGAAGAAGAACTGGCGCCCGCGTGGAGCTCGAGCGCGGTGGCCACGGCAAGGAGCTTCTCCGGCGAGGACGAACCGACGATGCCGTGCCCCTCGTTCGAATTTTACGGCGTCTGCCCCAACGCGAGCGCGGCGAACGTGCATCCGTCTTGGGCCGACCTGTACGCGAACAGAAGCTACGAGCTGGACCTCCGCCAGGCGTCGAACCCCGATGGGAACGCCGAGGGCGATCCGTACGGGTTCGAAAACATCTGGTACGCCGAGGCGCAGGTGAGCGCGTTCGGCGTCTACGCGGTGATGGAGCTTGGGTACGCCCCGCCGCCGAGCCCGCCGAGTCCTCCGCCGCCGTACATCGCGCCGTCGCCGCCCGCGCCGCCGCCGCCGAGCCCTCCGCCGTGGCCCGCCGTGGAGCAAGGATCGACGGATTTTGTCTTCGCCATGGGATTCGGCTTCTCCCTCGAGACCCTCAACGGACAGCAGGCGACGGACACCGGCGCTCGTCGGAAACTGTTGCGCGACGCGGCGGGACCGGTGTTTGGTTTCCAGACTCGGCTGCTCGACGCGCTGCACGATCGCGCGCACGAGACGAGGCGGAGAAAACTCCTCCAGGTTTCGGGGGACCCGGCGTTCGCCTTCCTCGACGCGCTGCATGCAGCCATGGTGCAGAAGACTGGCCTAGACCCGGATTACGTCCGCCTCGGCGCGGTGCTCCCGGTCTTGGACGAGGACGGCAATCCGACGGGCAGCGTTTCGGTCGAGTTTTCCCTCGTCTTCAAGGCGGGGCACACCTCCGACTTGGTCGCGCTCCAGAACGACATCGTCGCGCTCAAGTCGGGCGACACGGATTTCGCGAAGTCGATCAAGGCGTCATTAGAGAGTGCCGGGTTCGACTCGGCCATCATCGACGCGTCAATGGAGGCGACGGCGATGCCCGTGTTCACGGTGCTTCTGCCGCCTCCGCCGATGCCGCCGTCGCCGCCGCCGCCGCTCGAGGAGCTCCTCACCGCGCCGCCGCCCCCGGCGCCGCCCCCGCGGCCCGTGTTTAAGATCGTCGCGTCGCCGCCTCCGCCGGCGCCGCCGAACGCGCCGCCACCTTCGCCGCCGCCGTTCGACGCTTTCGCGCCGAATCCGCCGCCGCCGAGCCCCCCCTCGCCTCCCGAAGTGACGCCCCCGGTGATTGTTCTCGCGCTGGATGACAACTGCGTGCAGACGACGTCGACGGAGGTGACGTGCACATTGACGCAGACCTTTCTCGAGACCGAATACACGGATCCGGGCTTCTCTGCCAGCGATAACCTCGAAGGTTCTTACAAACTCAGTCAGGTCGAAGTCAATGGCGCCGCGACAAACGACAACAACCTCTTCGTCATCGACTTGAGTACGAGACGTGTCGAGGTTCCCTGGGTCATCACGTACGACGTGAGCGACCAGGCGGGCAACGCTGCGACGCAGATGGTGCGGTTCATCTACGTCATTCCTCCGTGCGAGCCTCTTCCGTCGTGCCCGAAACGCAAGATGTGCAACGGGCAGGACGGAACAAAACCGCTTTCGACCCCGTCGAGGGTGGTGTGCGAGACGTGCGCGGAGGGATCCAATCCCATCTGTCTCGAGGTGCAGGAGGTGCAGGAGGTGCCCGATCTTCGGCCCCCGCTCGTGACGTCGAAGAAATCGATTCGCATGGCCGACGGCGCGGACCCGATGTACAGTTACAGGGCGCAGGACGAAGATACGCGCAAGGACATCATCGTCGCGTACGTCGAACAGGGCGATATCTTCAATGATCCGGGCGCCGTCGCCACGGAGACGATCACGAGCACGGATCAGAAGACGATGATCGCGGAGGTGACGACGAGCGACATCACGGGTGAGCTCGTGACGAGGGTCATCGGGAAGAAGGACACGACGCGGTTACAGCCCGGAAACTTCTTCAAGTACGAGTACGAAGTCTCGACGCTGGAGGGAGACACCGAGAAGTTGGTCATCGCCGAGCGAACCGTCATCGTGCTCAACCCGTGCGCGATCACGACGACGGTGTTCGGGGACATCGTCGGGACCAAGAACGTGCCGCAGTACGACTCGGGAGGCGGGGTGATGATGGACGAGCGCCTCTGCGAGGACAAGGACCACTTCGACAAGTACGGCGAGGAGATTTTCCTCAGCGACGGACAGTGCAGCACCAACGGGAAGTGCCTGAACATCTTACTCGTCGAGGAGGTGGAGGAGGTGGTCTACAGGAACGATCCTCCCGAGCTCTTCCTGTTCGGCGCCTCCGTCGTCGTTCTCACCGCGGGGCAGCCCTGGCTCATCTGCCTTCCCGGTACCCCCGCGGCGGACGTGTGCGACCGCGGCATCGACCAGGCCATCTCGTTCGATCCCGTCGCCGTGCCCGAGGCGGAGTACGACGAAGCCTTCCCGAAGCGGAGTGTGATCACGAACAAGCAGATCAGGGTGTGCGCGAGCGAGGACGGCCTCACCGGCGGCGCCGTCTTCTCCGAGAGCCACTACTCCATTCCCGGCGGACGTGACCTGAGCGAGGTGTGCGGGTTCACCACGAGGGTGGCGGGGACGTTCACGATCGACTACTCCTTCGTCGACGACGCGGGACAGCTGGCGAGAGTGACGCGGCAGATCATCGTCAGGCCGGACTGCGGGAAAGAACGTCTCTGCGATAATAAGAAGGTGAACGAGGAGACCGGGCTGGAGGAGTTCGTGTGCTCCAAGGGCGACTTCTGCGAGGGAGATCTCATCGAGGATGAGGCGGAGACTGTCGATTACGCTCCCGTGATCGAACTCGCCGTCGTCCCCGGGGTGGTGGAGAAGACGGTGAACATTCGGAAGTTCCAGAAGTACGAGCCCTGTAAGGTGGACCCGAACACGGGGATCATGCAGCAGCCGGAGAACACGTTCTTCGGCGACGGCCTGTGCGACCCGGGTTTTAAGGCGTACGATATCCTCGAGGAGCGCACCAAGACGGGAGATGTCAAGATTCGCAAGAAGCCCCTCACGGCGGAGGTGCTGTCGTGTCCCCCGGTGGAGTGCGAATCACTCGAATCGTGCGACGCGCACAAGTACACCAAGAAGGGTCTCAAGGGTTGTCTCGACACGACCGTCGAGGGAACGTCGCGCATCCAGTTCACCGTCCGCGACGACGCGTACCCGATTCCTCACGTCACGAAGGTGTACCGCGAGGTGACAGTCATCGGCCCCTGCCCCGTGGGGTACGACTACTGCCCGGACGCCCCCGGCGACCAAGACTGCAAGCCGACGCAGGTGTGCGAGAACGCCGAGAAGCTCGTCGCCGACGTCGAGGTGTACGACACGGATCCCCCCGAATTCACGAGGTTCCTCCCATCCGGACCGATTTTGCTCGAGTACGGCGTGGACTACGTCTCGGGCGGGAACACGCCGTTCAAGCCTTGCACATCGGCGACCAAGCTCGCCGCCGCGGAGGCGCAGTTTGCCGCCGGCACCGCCACCGCCGATCAGTACCAGTGCGCCATGAAAGCGTACGACAAATTCGACCGCGAGGACGTGACGCAGTACATCACGATTACGCAGAGGATCACAGGCTCGGAGAAATTCTTCGACGTGAATCAGCACGGCACGGGAATCACGCTCCCGGCCCAGTACACGTACGACTACACCGTCTCGGACCTCAAAGGGAACGTCGCCACGGAGACAATCTTCATCAACGTCGCCATCAAAAAGTCCGTGTTATACGCGGGGCTGGAGATCCCCAAGTCCGCGTTCGACGCGGCGGATTTCCAGGAGACGTTCAAGGAGAAGGAGGAGGTGCGGATTCGGGAAGAGGGTTTCGTCGACGCGCCCATCGCGCACAACCAAATCTTCAGAGGCGCCGAAGATCTCGAGATTCTCAACGAATCCGACGACGGGACGACGACGTTGTTCGACTACAGGATCACGTACTTCGAGTTGCCCACCGAGTACACCGCCGATCCCTCGAGCCGCCGCCGCCGCTTGCTCGAGACGCCGCGTCGGTCGCTGCTCAGCTTCGACGCCTCGCTCAGCAACGCGACGGGCACGGATGTCACCACAAACACGACGTCGTCCTCGAGCACGGATTCGGCGGACGTCGACGAGAACGCCGCCGTCGTGGCGTCGATCGAGGGAGAAATCGCCGTCATCGCGGCGAAGCTCGACACCGCCATCACCGGGCTGCAGGAGACGATCGACGATCTGGGCAACGCGGGCGGGAATCCGGCGGCGTTCAAGCAGCGCATCGGCGATTACTGGGGGAGCCTGCTCGCCGTCGGCGACGCCGCGCTGCAAGATCTCAGAGACCAGGCGGAGGAAACGCTTCGCGTGCTGGACGACACCATCTCCGTGCAGCAGCAAGTGTTGGAGTCCGTCGCGGAACTCGAGATCATGCTCAAGAAGCAGGCGGACGAGCTGAAGGCCACGATCGACGCCCTCGGCGAGGGCTCCGGGGATTCCCTGGGCGGCGGGTGCGAACACCGCACCGGCCTCGGCACGGCGGAGATTTTCTTCAACGCCACCAAGTACTCGCTCTTGGGATCCCCGCCGCCGTCGCCGGCGCCGCCGCCGTCTCCCCCCGCGCCGCCGCCGAACCCGCCGCCGCCGACGCCCCCTCCGCCGGAAGCTCCGGCGGCGGGGACGGGACGCCGCCGTCTCCACGAGGTGACGCCGGAGGAGGCGCGCATCAACGAGGCGGCGGCGCGATTCCTCGCGGAGGGATTCGACGCCGACCCCTCTCTCGACGCCGAAGCGGAGGACTCGTCCGCCGGCGCGCGTCGCCGGCTGTTGCAATCGTCCTCCTCGTCGTCGTCGTTGAGCAGCGGCGGCGGGTGGACCGGCGCCGCGTCGGCGGTGACGGACTGGAAGGGGTACGACGTGTACCAGGGCGGGTCGTCGGCTCAGTACGCGGCGCCGCCTTCGTACCTCGGGCGCCGATACGTGAGCGGCGCCAACCGGCTGGTCGGCGGTTTGCTCATTCACCAGGTGCGCAACGAGCTCGTGACTTGTCCGACGAAGAAGTTTAAGGACATCGCCGCGGCGTGCCGCTCTTCGGAGCCTTCCCGGGAGCCGTTCGGCGTGGACCCCGTGTTTCGCCGGCCCGAGGCTGGCGAGGGCTCGCCGGATTCGCTGTACAACGTCGACCTCGAGGATTTCGTGTCGGACTACTACAACACGTCGTTCGCCGCGGGGAGCCTGCGGACGACGGGGCAGGACGGGGTCGGAACGCCGTACGGATTCTTCCACCGAAACGTGCCCGGGTACGAGAAGGGGTTCCCCGTGTACCTGGACATCGCGGCGACGCGAAGCAACCTCGGGAACCTGCTGCAGTACCTCAAGGAGGGTCTGTACTTCGACTTTTTGACGCGGTCCGTCACCGCGCAGGCGGTGACGTACAACAGCAACCTCGGCCAGCTCGCCAACGTGCTCGTGACGTTCAACTTCACCGAGACGGGCAGCGTCGAGGTGTCGCACAGGATCACCAACATCAACGTCCGCTGGTACACCGAGTTTTTCGACGCCAACGGCGACGGCGTCAACGACGGCACCGCGCAGCTCATCCTCGAGGTGATGCTGCTCGCCATGTTCGCGTACGCCGCGTCCCTCGAGCTCGCCGAGATTCTCGGCGCCATCTGGGACGAACAGAGCGTGTACACGGGCCTGCGACTGCACTTCAGCAGCTTCTGGAACATTCTCGACGCCGCGAACATCGGGCTGCAGCTCCTCTCCGTGTCCGTGTGGATGGGGTACCAAGGCCGGCGCCGCGCCGCGCTCAGGCCGATGCTGCAGTACGACGTGTACGACAACCCGGCGCAACCGATGGCCAACTTCCTGATGCCGTTCAAGTCCGCCGCCGCGAACGCGGAGGTGGACGCCCTGGGCGGGCTGCCCGACGCGCTCGCGCAAGACGTCGAGCACAGATGGCAGCTGCCCACGGACGAGTCCGGGATGAAGGCGCTCGGCGAGAGCATGATGGTGATTCAGGAGCTCGCAGACTTGCTGACGTTTTACTTCGCCATCTCCGGCATCTCACTGTTGCTGATGGTGTTCCGCTCGTTGAAGTTCGTGGACTTCCAGCGCCACCTGGACCTCACCGTGCGGACGCTCTCGAGATCCGCCCTGGATCTGTTCCACTTCCTCGTCATCCTCTGGATCACCCTCGGTCTGTCCACGATGGTCGGGCACCTGATGCTGGGGTCGACGGAGCAGGCGCTCAGCACGCTGGACAAGGGCTTCAACTTCCACTTCGAGCTCATGCTGGGCTCGTCCATCGAGATCCTCGCCGGTCTCTTCACGAACAAGTCCATCGTCCGCAGCGACGTGGAGTACTTCGCCCTCGTCGTCTATTCCTTCGGCGTCCCGGTGTTCATCCTCTTCGTTCTCCTCAACCTCGTCCTCGGTATCCTCGGCGACGCGTACGCGGAGGAGAAGGAGAACCTCGGCGAACTGAACGAGCCGACGCTGATGCAAGATTTCAGCATGGCGATGTCCTACCGCTACGGCCGGCTGATGGGCGTGCACCCGAGCTTCGACCAGATGATTCAGACGCTCAAAGCGGTTCGCAAACCGACGACGTCCAAGGCTGTGGAGGTGCTCGCGAGCGCGCTCGGCGACGACGCCCACGCGCCGAAGGGGGGCGACGACGACGCGAAGAAGAAGAAGCGGGCGTCCCTCGGCGGGAAAGGGAAAGAACCGGTCATCGCGGCGGGATCGCTCGTCAAGAACACGCCCGAAGCGTCGGCGCGGGCGCGGGAGCGCTGGGCGCTCGTGCGCGCCAAGGCTGTGAAGTCGAACATCGTCTTGAAGGCGATGGGCGTGAACATGAACGAGCTCCGCAAGCAGGACCCCGCGCAGCAGCTCGCGATGGCGCGGGAGAAGGGCTTCGACGCGTTCGTGGACGTCCTTACGACGACGCAGGACGTGGACTCCGACTCGGATTCGTCCGTGGACGAGGAGGTGAAGGCGCGGCGGCACAAGCAGAATGTGCTGCGCGGCACGGCCAAGCCCTCGGCGTGGAGCGCCATCAAGGAGCACTCCGTCGCGCCCAAGGTGAGCAAGCCCGGGTCGCAGTGGCAGACGCTGATGGACGACACGTGGAGCGAGTTCATGACGACCATCAAGGCGAGGCAGGAGTCGAAGTCCGAGGCGAAGATGTTCCGCATCAAGGACGCGCTCTACACGGAGGAGGAGGTGACGGAGTGGCTCCTGGACGCCGACCTCGAGGCGCGGAGGAACGGGTACTTCGGCATGCCGCCCCCGAGCAAGAGGGTCATCAAGCGCATCGTGCGGTCCATCGTCGACAGCAAGGTGCAGCAGTTTGACGCCGCGGACAGCGACGAGGAGGAGGAGCAGGACGAGCAGGACGAGATCGTCGAGGCCGCGCGCGACATCAAGGCCGCCGCGGTGGGGAAGATGCAACGCTTCGTACGCCGCGAGATGGGCTGGCAGAACCAGACCATCGCGTGGCAGAAGAGCGTCACGGAGGCGGTCGCGCGGATGGAGGAGGAGCTCGTCATGACGCACCAGGTGATGACCGACCTCGCCAAGCGCAGCGGCGGCGACGCCGGCGCGGCGTCCGACCCGGCCGTCCGCGAGCGCATGTGGGCCACCATGCAGGCGAAACAGGCGCTGCGCGAAGCCCTGCAGAACACCCCGAGCGCGGGGCGAGGCGGCGCGGCGCTCGACGCCGACGCCGCGGACCCCGAGCTCGACGACGCCGACGACGCCGCCGCCGCCGCGCCCGACGTCGCGCGCGGATCGCTCCGCGACCGATGGAAGGCGGCGAGCTCGGGGGGCGACTCCCGAAGCTCGAGCGGCGGGTTGGCCGACGTCGCGAGAAGCGCCATCTCCGGGGGTTCCTCCTCCGGCGGCGGCGTGGGCGGCTCTGGCTCGGGCGAGGCGGACGGCTCCGGCGCGGGGAAACCCGGCGCCAAGTCCAACAAGCCCGCCGCCGCCGCCGCCGGCGAGCGCACCACGACCACCTCCTCCATGCGTCGGCACAGAGCCGGCAAAAAGGAGAAGGCGGCCAAGGCGGCGCGGCTCAAGTCCTACAACGAGTGATGAGACGGCGCCGGTCGCGAGGGAATGCCGAACCGACCGCCGCCCCGACCGTCTCTCCGTTGGGCGGGCACGCAGAGCCAACCGGCACCAAAAAAAAAAAAAAAAAAAAAACCGAAAAAGGCTGACGAGACGGACGAGACGGACCCGCGGTTTCGGACGACACGAAGCCTCTTGGACGTTTTCGGCGCCGAAACCCTTTTTCGCGCGCGCGCGCGATGCGCGGACCCGGCCCGGGACGCCCTCGCGCGTCGCCGTCGCTCTCAGTCTCACACATACGCCCCTTCGTTCTGACCCGCTCGTCCGAAAGGATGCGCCGGGGACGCGGAGGGTGGGGCTGATCGATTACGGCGGCGACGCGCGGGGGCGACGTCTCGGCGTCGGGGCACACTCGCGCCGCGATGACATTCGGCGAGGGCGCGCCGCGAGGCCTCCGAGGGACGGGAGGCTCGGCGGCGCGCCGCGCTCAGATTTTAGACATACATTTATACATTTTTGTTATCACGCAATTGAGAGATCTCAAACGACGCGCCGAGCGCCCGCGACGGTGCGCGAGGTGGCGGACGAACGGGGAAGGACCGCGCTCTCCCCGGAACCGAACCGAGCCTCGAAAACGGACCCGAAAGATCACACCCCCAAGATCCAAGATTCGCGTGCGTGTTTGGGGGCGGGTGGATGCTTTCTTTTTCTTTTTTTCGCTCTCCCCTCCCTTCCGTCGCGGCGCTTCGCGCGCGCCAGGACGCGTCGCGCGCGAGCGTTCCCCTCGAGCCTCGCACCGCGCCGCGGTCGTCGCCGCCTTCGCCGCGATGTTTCGGGCCGTCAGGGACGCCATCGCTGCGTTCCGCAGGCAGGGCAAGGTCCGCGCGCGCGCCGTCGATCCCTCCGCGCCGTTCGTTCGCGGCGCTTCGCGCCCTCGTTTCCTTCGCGCGCGCGCGACGACTGACCGCCTCATTCCCGCGCCCTCGCCGCTCGCGCGCAGGAGTTCGAGGTGATCAGAAAGCAGAGGATGGCCATGGAGGAGCAGTTAGAGACGTTCAGGGCGACCAGCGCGGCGCAGATGAAGACGTCGGAGCAGCAGACGCTCGACATGCTCAGGGGATTGGTGGAGAAGATGGAGAAGAGCCGCGGGGAGATGAAGATCGATCAGCAGGCGGTGCGGGAGCAGGTGAACAACATCGAGACCGCGCTCGAGGGCCAGCTCAGCCAGAAGATGCGCGAGACGATGGATAAGCTCATGGACCTCGCGAGCGAGGCGCCAGCGAGCGGCACGCGCGAACCGCGTGACTTGGACCGCGAGCGGTAGGTGGGCCCGGAAGCGCGGGAGAGATCGCACGTTGTCGTGGAGCCAACCGAAATAACCGCATGTCATCATCGGTGGTCCATCGTGAACATTCACCCGTCGTCGCGATCGCGTCGCCCCTCCCGTCGAACCTCTCCCCGTCGAACCTCTCCCCGTCAAACCGGCCCCCGACCCCTCGCGCGCGTCGCCCTCGTCGCCCTCGTCGGGGCCGCCTCTTCGACCTCAGCCTTGGGCGTCCTTCCGGGCGTCTTCCTCGCGGAAGTCTTCCTCGTCGATGCCGGCGTAATCCCGCCCACCGCCGCCGCCGCCGCCGCCGTGGGGGCCCTCTTCTTCGCCGCCGCCGAGGCGGGCGTCTTCGCCTTCGCCTTCGCCTTCGCCTTCGCCTTCGCGTCCGCCGCGGGGGTTCCCCGCGAACGCTTCGCCCACGAATCATCGTCCTCCTCCACCCCCGAGTTCGCGGCCACCGCGGTGAGCGGTGCGCGCTCGGACGACGCGCGCTTCCGCGACGCCGCCGGCGCGTCGGCGCGCGCCGCCGCCGCCGCCGCCGCCGCCGAGCGCCG
>MDSW01174376.1_pt1 | contig 10616 bp, 10 predicted proteins | sample 811171 | NCBI WGS metagenome assembly MDSW01 (sample SAMN05326641, study PRJNA326480) | marine metagenome | isolation source: seawater | place: Atlantic Ocean: North West | collected 2012 | reverse complement strand
TTAAAAGACCAGGAACAGGCTTATCACCAATGTTATGGGATAAAATTTTAGGAAAAAAATCTCTAAAAGATTATATTGAAGATCAATTAATTTAAATGAAAAAAAAAATTTGTATAATAAGCACATCACGTGCTGACTATAGTTTTCTTAAACCAATTATAATCGCTTTCAAAAAAGAAAAAAAATTTAAAACAATTTTTTTAGTTACAGGAACACATTTGAATAAAAAATATGGATATTCAATTAAAGAAATAATGAAAGATAAATTAAAAATTGATAAAAAAATATCAATTAATTTAAGTAAAAAAAGCTCTTCAGAAAATATTTCTTTTTTGTCAGGAGAATATATAAAGCAATTCTCAAAATCCTTAAAAAAGATAAATCCAAATTACTTAATTTTACTTGGTGATAGATATGAAATTTTATCAGCAGCTTTAACAGCTTATATTATGAACATTCCGATAGTACATATTGCTGGTGGAGAAGTCACAAGGGGTTCGTATGATGATGGATTTCGTCACTCAATTACTAAATTATCAAATGTCCATTTTGTAACTACAGATCAACATCGCAAAAGAGTAATTCAACTAGGTGAAAATCCAAAAACAGTATTCAATGTGGGTAGTGTTGGTTTGATAACTTTAAAAAAGAGTAAATATTTAAAAAAAGGAGAAATCGAAAAAAAATTAAGGACGAAATTATTTAAAAAAAATGTAATACTTACATTACACCCTGAAACATTGGGCGTTATCGATAATAGAAAAACCCTAAAATGTCTTTTTGAAGTATTGAATTCATATAAGGATTTAAAGGTTTTTATTACTGCTCCAAATTTAGACAAAGGAAGAGATGAAATTTTAGAAGAAATAATAAAAAATAATAAAAAATTACCAAAAAAAAATATATATATACCCACTTTAGGATCACAACTTTATTACTCATTAGCAAAAATAAGCGATGGTGTAATTGGTAATTCGTCAAGTGGAATTTCGGAAATACCAAGTTTGAAAGTTGGTTCATTGAATGTTGGTTTAAGACAATCAGGAAGGCCAATGGCAAAAAGTGTTATAAATTTAACAAGTGTTAATAATGGAAACTTAAAAAAGAAATTATCTCAACTTTTTTCTAAGAAATTTAAAAAACAAGTGAAAAATTCTGTAAACCCTTTTTATAAGAAAGATACTGATAAAAAAATCATTTTTTTAATGAAAAAATTTTTATTTTCAAAAAAAATTGAAAATAAAAAATTTTATGACTTATAGGCTTTATTTATGAAAAATATCTTAATTACAGGAGGAGCTGGATTCATTGGATTGAATATTTCAAAAAAATTAATCGAAATGGGCTATAAAGTGTTTGCTTTAGATAACTTTAATAGAGCGATTAAAGATAGCGATTTAATAAAATTAAAAAAAAATAAAAACTTTAAGATCATCACAGCTGAATTGAAAAAAGAGATTAGATTAAATATCAAATTTACCCATATTTTCCATTTGGCAGCAACTGTGGGGGTAAACAATGTAAATAAATCTCCTTATGAAACTTTAAAAAATAACTTAGTAACCTTAATGAGAGTTATAGATTATGCAAAAAAAAATAATTTTAATCCTAAGATAATTTTTTTCTCTTCAAGTGAAGTTTATTCACCATTAATTGAAAATAGAAAGATTAAATTTCCATTAAGTGAAAACAATCAGATAATAATACCAAATAAATTGATTAATAGAGATTCATATCTTTTATCTAAATTTTTTGGCGAAAAAATTATTGATATGAGTGGTTTAGATTACTTAAATTTAAGACCACATAATATTTATGGTCCTAGAATGGGAAAATCGCATGTTATTCCTGAACTGATAGATAAAATTAATTTGAATAAAAAATCTATAAATATATTTTCTCCACAACACAAAAGAGCTTTTTGTTATATCGATGATGCGGTCCAGCAAATAATTAAATTATCATTAGATAAAAAAATTAAAAATCAAACTTATAATATTGGAAATATGAATGAAGAAATTAAGATATATGATTTGGCAATAAAGATAAAAAAAATTTTAAATAGTACTTCGAATTTAAAAAAATCATTCATAACTCCTGGATCACCATATAGAAGAATTCCAAATATGAAAAAAACTCTAAAACATTTTAAATCAAAAAATAAGATAAATTTTCATTCTTTAAATGAAGGTTTGATTAAAACCATTAACTGGTACACAAAATGACTATTGATTTAAATATTCCAAATTTATCTAAACTTGAAAAAAAATTTATTAATCAAGCTTTAAATAGAAATGAAATCTCTACATATGGTAGCAATGTTTTAAAACTTGAACACAATTTAAATAAATATACTGGGGCAAAATATAATTTAGCTGTAAATTCTGGTAGTTCTGGATTAATTTTGTCCTACTTATCATCAGGTATTGCTGATAATGATCTTGTGATAATGCCATCTTATACTTTTGCTGCAACAGCAAATTCATTATATCATGCAGGTGGTATACCATGGTTTTTTGATATAGACAAAAGTACGTTTTGTTTAAATATTAAACAGGTTGATAACATTTTAAGAAAAACAACTTTTCAAAGAAATAAACAATGTTTTCTAAAAAAAAATAAACAAAGAGTTTTTGCAATTACCCCAGTTTTCACATTTGGTTTGCTACCAAATCTTAATGAATTAAAAAAAATTGCAAAAAAATACAATTTAAAAATTATAGCAGATGCTGCATGTGCATTGGGCTCTAAATTCAATGGAAAAAATCATACTAATTATACCGATATTTCTATTTTTTCTTTAAATGGTAACAAAAGTTTTACAGGAGGTGGAGGTGGGATTATTTCCACTAATAATAAAAAAACTTATATGATTGCTAGAAGTTTAGCGACTAACAGTAAGACCAGAAATTATAATTATAATGATATAGGTTTTAATTTAAGAATTACAAACTTACACGCCTCTATTGCCTTAGCTCAACTTTCCAGATTTAATGAGATTTATAAGAACAAAAGTAAAATTTCTGAAATTTATGAGAAAAAATTAACTAAATTTAGATTTCTTCCAAAAAATTCGTGGTGCAAAAATATATTATGGTTTAATTCAGTTATTCTTAAAAATAAAAAGGAATTATCAAAAGTATTAAAACTTATGAACAAAAAAAAAATTAATTGTGCTGATTTTTGGAAACCTTTACATTTGCAAGATCCATACAAAAAATTTAGAAAAGAAAATTTAGATTTTACAGATAAAATATGGAATAATATTTTAGTATTACCATCATCTTCAGGATTAAAAAAAAAAGACTTAAACAAGATAATTAACATACTAAATACAATTTGTTTATAATGAAAAAAAAAATTAAAAGAAAAATACAAAAATATTCTGTTCTTGTTATGGCTGGAGGTCGAGGCACAAGATTGGCTCCATTCACACATGTGCTGCCAAAACCTTTAATTCCAATTAATAAAAAAACTTTAATAGAACATATACTTGATGAGATTAAAAAAAATCACATAAAAAAAGTATTTTTTTCTGTGAATAACAAAAGTAAAACTCTGACTTCTTATTTAGAGGAACTTGAAAAAAGAAATTTTAAGATGACTTTTTTTAAAGAAAATAAGCCTTTAGGAACCATTGGTATTTTAAGTAGGATTTATAATAAGTTAGAAAGAGATATTTTAATAACAAATTGTGACACAATAATTAAATATAATTATAACAAAATTTTTGAACATCATAAAAAAAATAATAACGGAGTAACATTAGTATTAGCAAAGAAACATCAAAAACTTTCATATGGATCATGTAAAATTAAAAAAACTTCAAATGAACTTATTTCAATAAAAGAAAAACCAAATATATCATACATTGCAAATACAGGATTTTTTTTTGTTAGAAGAGATCTTGCAAAATTAATACCAAAAAATTCATATTTTGATGCAACAAGCTTTATAGAAAAATGTATCAAGAGAGGTTTGAAGGTAGGAACTTTTTTGATTAAAGAAAAAAATTGGCTAGACGTAGGACAATGGAAAGAGTATCAGTACGCTTCTGAAAAACTAAAAATAAAATAGGAAATCAAAATGAAAAAAAAAGATATTAGAGTTTTAACTATAGGGGTAGGATCAATTGGTAAAAGACATATTGATAATTTCAAAAATTACACAAAAAATATTGATATTGTGGATATTTCTAAAGCTCGTTTAATTGAATGTAAAAAAAGATTTGAATTCATCAAAAATTCCTATTTGAATTATAAAGAAGCCATAAAAAAAAATAATTATGATGTAATATTGATTTGCACTCCTCCACACAAGCATCTCGAACTAGCCAAAATAGCAGCAAAAAATAAAATGCACGCATTTATAGAAAAACCTTTAGGCATGAATAGCAAAGGATGGGATAAAGTAGCAAAATTAAACAAGAAAAATAAATTAATCAATTATGTCGCTTTTTGTCATAGGCACGTAAATTATATTAAATTAGCAAAAAAAATAATTGCTCAAAATAAAATAGGAAAAATAATTAGTGGGAACATAAGATGGGGATCATACCTACCTGATTGGCATCCTTGGGAAAAATATTACAATTTTTATATGGCAAAAAAACATCAGGGCGGTGGTGCACTTATGGATGAAAGTCATGGAATAGATTTATTAAGATATTTAGTTGGAGAAATTAAAGAAGTTTTTGCGATTGTAGATACAATTTCAGGATTAAAAATCACAAGTGATGATAACGCTCTGTTGACTTTACGTATGAAAAATAATTCTTTATTCCAAATTAACTTTGACTTACATTCTAGATATCCAAGAGTAAGTTTGGAGATCCTTGGCACAAAAGGAAATTTATATATAGATCGAATACAAAACGAATTAAGTATTTATAATATCAGTAATAAAAAATGGAAGAAATTAAAGTTTACACCTAAAGATCTTGTTAAAATGTATAAAGATCAAGCAAATTATTTCTTAAATTGTGTTGTAAACAAGAAAAAAGCTGATGTTGATATTCTTGATGGTTTAAAAACCCAAAAAATAATAGATACAGCGTTTCAGTCTTCTAAAAAAAGAAAAATTCTTTCTGTAAGATAATAAAGATGAAAATTTTAGCTGTGATACCTGCAAGGAAAGGATCGAAAGGTATTAAAAGAAAAAATCACCTTAAAATCAATAGAAAATCTTTGGTAGAAATTTCAATTATAGAAGCTGAAAAAAGTAAAATGATTGATAGACTAATATTTTCATCAGATGATGAAGAATTAATTAACAAGATAAAAAAGAAAAAATTTAGGAAAGTGGAGGTACCATTTTTAAGACCAAAAAAACTAGCAACTGATAAAGCTTCCAGTTATTCTGTATTAAAACATGCTTATTTATGGTTAAAAAATAAGGAAAAATGGAATGCTGATATTTTAATTTTACTTCAGCCAACAACACCTTTTAGAACATCAAAAATAATTGATAAGGCGATAAGACTTTTAATTAAAAATAAAAAATCAGACGCACTTATGACTATTACTGATGCTGACTATCCACCGTATTGGATGTTTAAAAAAAGAAAAACTAGATTATTTCCAATTTTAAAAGGACACAAATTCTCTAGAAGACAAGATGCACCAAAAGTTTTTAAACCTGCAGGCCTAGTTTATGCTTTAAGAACAAAATATTTTTTAAAATATGGAAAGATTGATATTCAAAGTAAAAAAACTTTAGGATATTATGTTAAACCAGATTTTTCTCTTAATATTGATAATTATAATCAGTATTTATTGTCAAAAATTAAATATATGAAGAAAAAATTTATTTTATAATTTTTATTTAAATTCTAGTTTTAAAAATTTCTCGAGATATATAATCAAAAATGAAAAAAAATATAATTGCTGTTCCTATAGAAATAAAAGTAAGAGAATTTTTACCAAAACTTTTTTTATCTTGTAACTTAGTAAAAAATACTAATTTTGAAGTTTTTTTTGGTGGACAAAGATTTTTAACAAAAAAATTAATTCCAAAGAACTGTATTTATTTTGACAAATTTACCTATTCTGAATCAAGAAATATTGCTCCTTATCATCAAAAGAATAGAATAATTATGCAAGATGAGGAGGGACCTATTTCTTTCTTACATAAAAAAGTGATAAAAAAAAGATATGACTTAAATCAAAAAAAATACTTAGATTTTTTTTTATTTTCAGGAAAAAGAGATTTAGAAACAGTAAAATATTTAAAAATTAGTAAAAATAAAAAGAAGATGTTTGGTATTGTAAAACTTGACTTATTAAATAAAAAAAATTTAAAGTTTTTTGATAAAGAAGTTAAAGAAATTAAAAACAAATATAGAAACTTTTTATTTGTTACTGGTCATTCTTCTTTAGATAAATCAAAAAATCAATCAAAGTTTATGTTTGGTGATGATAAAACTAAAAGTCTTATTAAAAATTACGATAATGTTAATAAAAATTACTTATCCTTGATAATGTTATGTAAAAAGATTGCAATTTTAAATCCAGATTTAACTGTAATTTTTCGCAGACATCCTAAAGAAATAGATAGTAATATAGAAAAAATTTTAGGAAAAAAACCACCTAATTTAAAGTTGATTTTTAAATATTCAGTAACACCATGGATGATTGCTTGTAAATACTATCTACACTCAGGATGTCAAACTTCTCTTGAAGCAATTGCTCTAAAAAAAAAGATGATTACATATATCCCATATAATGTTTATTCAATTAAAAATTATAATTTAACTAAACCTTTCTTCACTAATGAAAAAAAATGTTTAGAATTCATCAAAAAATCAAAGAATGAAGATAAATTTTATCATATTAGTAAAAAAGTTGAGGAAATTGCATTTAATTTAAAAGACAAAATTACTTATAGTCAAAAATTTGAAGAATTTATAAAGACAAACTATAATTATTTACTAAATTCATCTTTAGAAAAAAAAAAAAATATAAATCAAAATATATTTAAAAAATTAATATTTAATGTTCTCTCTAGAATTAAAACTTTTTTAATCTCGAATGATATCTATTTAAACATAATACCAAGGAGATATTATATTTCTAAAGAAATGAAAGAACAAAAATTCAAATCAATTAAATTAAATGAAATGATGGAGTTTATTAATTTATTTAATCGAATATATAGATCAAACATAAAAGTTAAGAATTTATCAGAATCAACATTTTTAATATTTAAGTAAATGAAACAAAGAATTTATTTTTGTATAGAAACCAAAATAAGAGAATTTTATGCTCGAATTTTTTTTTCAATCTTGGCTGCAGAACGTGGATACTCTGTTGTTTTAGGTTCAAGAGGTCATATGTTGAGATTTAGTAAAAAATTAAAAAAAGGTATATTTTTATCAAATGGAAATACCCAAAGATTATCAAGCGTTTCTGATAGATTTAAAAGCCTTGGTTTTAAAGTTGGTCATTTAGATGAAGAGGGTGCAATAACTTTTGATTACCAGCACCATATTTTTAGATTTGATTTTGATTTATTTAAAAAAATAGATTTCTTTTTTTCAGTTGGTGAAAGAGAAAAACAAGCAATTTTATCAAATAATTTAAAGGGTGAACCACATAAAAAAATATATGTGACAGGAAATAATCGTTTCGACATGCTAGGTAAAAAGTTTCACAATCTCTACGATGAAGATGTAAAGAATATAAAAAAAAAATATGGAAACTTTGTCCTTATTACAACAAAATTCAATAAAATTAATGTCGTAAAAAAAAATGATGAGGATGATTATGTTAAGAGATCAAGTGAGGGAGGATATATAAGAAGAGAGATTGATCATTATTTTGCTAACGAGTCAGTCAAGAATGATAAAAAAACAATGGCAGAATTAGAAATATTTTTAAAAGAATTGAAAACAAATTTTCCAAATATTAAATTCCTATTAAAACCACACCCAGGTGAAAATTTTAATTATTGGACCCAATTTAAAAAAAATATTAATCAACCAAATCTTGAAATAATTCCTATTAATGAATTTCATACAAATGCATTTATACTTGCTTCAGACTTCTTAATAGCAAGTAATTGTACTACTTTATTAGAGGGTTATTTACTTAATAAGCTAGGAATAAATTTTTTACCCTATGAAAATAGTAAAGTTCATTATGAATTAACAAAAACATTGTCAGAAAATTGTTACAGTAAAAAAGAATTAATTTTTAAAGTTAAAGAGGCATTAAACAAAAAACTATTTAATAAAAAAAAATTATCTGAAAATGAACAAAAAGTTCTATTATTTACAATTAATAATGTAGTAGAAAATTCTGTTGAAAAAATGTTAGATTTTATAGATGAGCTAAAATTTCATAATGACTCTACTGATAAATTTTCAATTTTTTCTAATATATTTTTATACAGAATTAAAGAACAGATGATTGAAATTTTTAGGAATTTATTTAAAAAAAAAGATAAATATTTAAAGGAAAAACAAGAGTATTTATTTCAAAAAAATCCAGGATTTACTATTCAAGAAATATCAAAAATTAAAGATGAATTATGTGAAAGTTTAGAATTAAAAGGAGATAAATTCGTGGTAAAAAATATTATGCCCGGCTTATTTTCTATAGAAAAAAAAAAAATTAATCCATAATTTTGAAATAATTAAGCAAATTATAAAATGAAAAAAACTTATATTATTATGCCCGTAAAGTATAACTCAAAAAGATTGAGGAATAAGAATATTTTACCAATTAAAAATTTACCAATGTTTGTTTATGTAGCAAAGAAATTTCAAGAAAAAAAAATAATTAATAATATAATAGTCTCAACTGAGAGTAAAAAAATTAAAGAAATATGTGAGACTTTTAATATAGAATTTATTGATAGACCAAAAAGACTTTCAAAACCAAAAGTAGAAAAACAGGAAGTAATAGTAAATGCTGTTAAGAGATTAAAATATATAGGCGATAATGATATAATAATTTCACTTCAGCCCAATAGTCCTGAGGTTAAATTTTCAGACTTAAAAAAAGCTTTATCGTTTTTTAAAAATAAACTTTACAAGAATTCAGATATAAAAGAATTAATTTGTATAAATAAAAAAAATACTCAAAATCCTTCTTTTAGAATTTTAACTTATAAAGCAGTTTTTCAAAAAACTTTAAGCACAAAAATTGGTGTTTATTTTGCAGACTATGAGGATATTCATACAAAAAAAGAATATTTAAAGGTTAAGAAAAAAATTGAAAAATAGAAAAATTAATATTGGATTTTTTATATCTGATGATGGATATGGTCATGCAGTAAGGCAATCAAGTATAATTGATGAGTTATTAAAAGTTGATAAAAATAAAAATTTACACATACATGTTTATGCAAATAAGATATTAAATAACATTAAAAAAAAATTTGCGAAAAAAATCAAATATCAAAAATTTGATAACATAATTCAAACAAAAAAAAACTTAGATGGCTCTCTCTCAAAAGTTGGGACAAAAAAAATTTTTAAAATTTGGAAAAAAAATAAAAAAAAATTAATAAATAAAGTAAAATTAAAAATACAGAATTATGATTTAGTAATAACTGATAGTGTGCCCCATGTTTTTGATGCAGCTAAAGAACTAAACATTACATCATTGAATATCTCCCATTATACTTGGGATTGGTTTTATTTAAAAACATTTAAGAAGGACAAATTATATAAAGAATTATTAAAGAGTTATTCTAAAGTTGATAAATTAATTTTTCCACCTTTAACAGAACCTGAAATATTAAAGACTTATAAAAACAAAATACATAAAATCAATTATATTATTACAGACAGTTTTGCTGAAGGTCATTTTTTATCTTCAAAAAAAAATAAAAATTTACAGTGCATGATTATGGATAATGGATCAAAAGTCCTTAGCACAAAAATTTCAAAGATATTAAAATATATTAAAGATTTTAAAAATCTTGATTTTATAATTTGTGCAAATTTTTTTAAAAAAAAACAAATTTTAGATTTATCAAAATTGAAGCATTGTAAAGTGGAAAAAGATTTAAAAAAAATTCATATGCATATACCATATTGTGATTTTTTAATTGCAAGAGGTGGATTTAATACTATCACTGAAAGCTTGATTTTAAAAAAACCTACTTTACTTTACAATGAAACAAAAAATAAAGAAGTAAGAGGAAATATTAAACATTTAAAAAAAAAAGGATTATCATATCCAATTTATAAAAATTTTTTTACAAATAAATTCAAAAAAAATATAGATTTTTTTGTTTCAAAAAAACTAAAAAAAATTAACAAAAATTTTTTAAGATATAATTTTAAAGGTAATGGATCTAAACAAGCTAGTAAAATAATAATTTCTTGCTTATCTTAATTATTTCACTAAATAATACTATATGACTAAAATAATTGCTGAATTATGCCAAAATCATATGGGTAATAGAAAGCTATTAGATGAGATGGTTTCAGCTGCATCAGATGCAGGTGCTCATTATTGTAAAATTCAATCAATGCAATCAAGAGATCTTACTCATAGAAAAAGATTTGATGATGGGTTAATTGAAGGGGGAAAAATTAAAGTTATTAAAAGGCCATTTAAGGATGAAATTAAAAGATTAAAACCTTTAGATTTAAATGACGATGA
>MDSW01132730.1_pt1 | contig 10616 bp, 8 predicted proteins | sample 811171 | NCBI WGS metagenome assembly MDSW01 (sample SAMN05326641, study PRJNA326480) | marine metagenome | isolation source: seawater | place: Atlantic Ocean: North West | collected 2012 | reverse complement strand
TTAATACATTTAAGACCTCTATCAAACCGCTTTTAACTCCTGGCGGCAAATCAATTTGACTAATGTCCCCAGTAATAGCCATACGAGAATTCTGTCCGAGCCTCGTCAAAAACATTTTCATTTGGATAGCCGTCGCATTTTGTGCTTCATCCAAAACTGCAAAAGAATTGTTAAGCGTGCGGCCCCGCATAAATGCAAGCGGTGCTATTTCAATGAGTTTACTTTCCATCATTTTTGAGATTTGTTTTTCTGGAAGACAATCCCGAAGAGCATCATATAAAGGTTGCATATAAGGGTCAATTTTCTCTTTCATGTCTCCCGGAAGAAAACCTAATCTCTCACCAGCTTCCACCGCGGGCCGAGTCAATATAATTTTTTCCACCGTTCCATTTAAATATAGAGAAACACCCATAGCAACGGCCAAATAAGTTTTCCCGGTTCCAGCAGGTCCAACCCCAAAGGTAATATCTTTTGTCATTAGATCTCTGACATAACTTTTTTGGGTAATAGTTCTTGGAAAAATTCTTTTCTTTCGAGTCATTATCTCAAGTGATCTGGATAGATTCCTCTTCTGAACTGAAACGATTTCACCAGTGTCAACAGGTTGCTCCTCAAAAAAATCCACTGGCATTTTTAAAGCAGCTTCTACGTCTCCAACATCTATATTTCTACCTTTTTCTAATGCTGAATACAGGTGCCTAAGGGTTTTTTCTGCAAATTCACAATCCTCCAACTCCCCATTAATTTCAATGTGGTTTCCTCGTCTGTTTAGCAAAACATTGGCCGACTGCTCAATTTTAAGAAGGTTTGAATCTAGTTGCCCGCACAATTCGATCATGAGACGATTGTTATCAAACTCAATCGATTTAATTGTCTTTTTATCGTGAGGGTTAACTGACATTTGGGGCTAGATTATATCACAAAAAATTTTTCCGTCATTATAAAAAAGGTTTAACCTAGTTTGGTAGTTTTGATTCTAACCAAAATTGTGTAATCCTTCCAAAGAATTCGTCGTAAATGTTTTAATTTTGACACTTACTATTTGTCCAATCAAAGCCTCCGTACCATCCAAAAACACGGGCTGCAAATATGGAGATCGACCGACCACTTGGCCAACCTCCTTGCCTTTCTTCTCAATTAAAACGGGTAGAATACTTCCAACCATTTTCGCTTGAAAAGCGTTTTTCTGATCCTGTAATAAACCCTGAAGCAAACTCAATCTTTCAGCTTTTGTCTTCTCTAATACATCTTTTCTAGCTGCGGCTGGTGTACCTGGTCTCGCCGAATATTTAAAGCTGTAAGCTTGAGCATAGTTTACGTTTCTACACAAATCTAACGTATCTTCAAAATCCTTATTAGTTTCGCCTGGGAAGCCAACAATGAAATCACCAGAAATAGCAATATCTGGTCGCTTCTCTCGAACCCGACATATTATGTCAAGATACTGACTTCTTGTGTGTTTTCTGTTCATTGCACGCAAAATTCTGTCGCTGCCAGACTGAACCGGCAAATGCAAATAAGGCATTAGCTTTTCCTCAGTACCGAAACAGTCAATTAATGAGTCAGTCATATCGATCGGATGGGAAGTAGTAAATCTAAGTCGCTTCAGCTTTTTTATTTTTGTTAACTCTCTTATTAGGCTTGCTAAATCGTAAAATACCGAGGCAGTATTAAAATGATACCCATTGACATTTTGACCTAGCAAGGTGATTTCAACTGCCCCACGTTCAACTAAGCCTTTAGCCTCGTCCAAAATTTGATCAGGTGGTCGTGATGACTCGGAACCTCTAGTATAAGGCACCACACAAAACGCACAAAACTTGTCACATCCCTCTTGGACGGTTAAAAACGCTGCAGGAGGAGATTTTCTTTTCTTTCTTGGTTTTGGTAAGTATCGAAACTTATCCTCAAGAGGGAATTCTGTATCTACAAGTTTTTGCTTTTTTTTTAAATTCGACAACATTTTTGGAAATCTATGATAAGATTGAGGTCCAACAACTAAATCTACCAATGGTTGCCTTTTAATAACTTCTTCGCCTTCTGCTTGAGCTACACAGCCGGCCACACCTATTTTTAATTTTGGGTTCTTTTCCTTGAGCTCTTTGTACCGGCCTAACTCAGAATATATTTTTTCAGCCGCCTTTTCCCTTATATGACATGTATTTAAAACTATAACATCGGCGTCGCCTGAGTGATCCGTAATTTCATATCCGTTTGCTATCATAGCATCTGACATTTTCTCAGAGTCATAAACGTTCATTTGGCAGCCGTAAGTCTTGATGAATAACTTTTTCTTTTCCATTAACTCGGGAATCCATCTCCATAAATTGAGAACAGTAGTGTTTTAGTGTCGCTATATTGTAAAAAAAGTCCTATGTTAAGCTTGTTTTGATATTTTTATATTCTTTTTCTGATAATTTGTCTCCATGTATTGTAAAAGTAAATGTCTTTTTTCCAAGAAATGGTAACTATAAAAAATCTATGTTTTAATCCACTACCAAAAGATCTAAGAATGTCTAAGAGTGAAAACGAGAAAGTTATCAGATCTTTTTTCACAGACCCAAATTTGACTAATACTTTATTGAGCGTTTAAATATTCTATTTTTTGGAGAGACTACTATGAAGACTAATGTTCAAGCTTTAATAGTTGGCGGAGGGGCCGTTGGCGTAAGTATAGCGTATCACCTTGCGAAACTAGGATGGAAGGACGTAGTTCTTATTGAACGAGATGAACTGACTTCAGGGTCTACTTGGCATGCAGCCGGGCTGCTACCCTTGTTCAACATGTCATATGCTACTAGTCACATACACGATTACTCTGTAAAATTATATAAAGATCTAGAGGAAGAGACAGGTTTAAATCCAGGTTTTTCCGTGGTGGGCAATCTTCGGATGGCTCAATCTAGAGATAGAATGGATGAGTACATGTTGTATGCGTCTACTGCTGAAACCGTAGGCATTCCATACGAATGGTTAACTCCGTCAGATATCAAGGATCGATGGCCGTTGGTAAGAACAAGCGATTTAATCGGAGCAATATATCATCCGACAGACGGTTATATTAATCCCGCGGACTTAACACAGGCTTTGGCGAAAGGAGCACGACTTCATGGGGCAAGTATATATCGAAAATGCCAAGCTGATGAATACTCTTGGGATGGAAACCAATGGACTGTTAAGGGAATCAGAATGCTTGAGTCTGGAGGAAACTTGATCGAGGGTTTGGAAAAGTTCGAAATACGTGCTGATCACGTAATAACAGCCACGGGAAACCATAGCCAAAGAACAGCCTCTTTACTCGGAATAAAGCTTCCGGCCGTGCCAGTAGAGCACCAATACATTGTTACTGAACCAGACGAGCAATTAGTAGCGTTCAGAAAAAAGAATCCCGAACATCCAGTATTGAGAGACGCAGATGCCAAATGGTATGTCCGTGAAGAACGCGGAGGATGGATTTTAGGACCATATGAAAAATATGCGCCTGCAAGATTTGAATATGGGGTTCCAGACAGTTTTAGAGCCGATTTGTTTCCTCTAGATTTAGATCGAATTGAAAAAGAATATTTGTCAATGATTCATAGAATTCCTTCTTCTGAAACTACAGGCTTAAAAGATGATTTTAATGGACCAATTTGTTATACTCCTGATGGGAATCCTCTGGTAGGGCCAGCGCCGGGACTCAGAAACCTTTGGCTAGCCGAGGGTTTTTCGTTCGGAATAACTGCAGCCGGAGGTACGGGTTACTACCTGGCCCAGATGATTACTCAGGGAGAGGCAGAGATTGATATGGCCAGCCTCGATCCAAGAAGATATGGCTCTTGGATAACTACTGAATACTCCGCACGCAAAAACGAAGAGTGCTATGATCACGTATATATCTTGCATCACCCAGACGAAGAAAGAAAAGCATGTAGACCGTTAAGAACTGCTCCATGCTATGATCGAATGAAGGCAAATGGTGCGCAATTTGGTTGTGTCAACGGGTGGGAACGACCCAACTATTTTTCTTCGACTGGCTTTGACGACGAAGGTTCAAGGAGCTTCCGCAGGGGAGGCTGGTGGAAATATGCTGTCGAAGAGGCAACCGCTATAAGAAAAAATATTGGAATGATTGACGCCAGTGCGTTCACTAAACATATGATCAAAGGTCCAGGTGCAACAAAATTTTTAGACTGGTTCACCTGTAACAAGCTACCAAGAGTTGGGAGGTTAAATTTGACTTATGCTTTAACCTCTCATGGCACCACGAGAACCGAATTCACCATAATTCGACTTTCAGAGGATACATATTATCTTGTATCAGCTGGAGCCTGGACAGATTATGACTCTGATCACCTGCTAAAAAAAGCACAAGAAAAAGTCTCTGATTACGGCTATATTGAAATATCTAACTGTACGAACCAATGGGGAGTTTTTGCAATAGCGGGACCTAACTCTCGAAAGTTTCTCAGTAAAATAGTGAAAACTGCAGACGTCACTTCATTTCTTTCTAATTCAGCTTTTCCGTGGCTTTCCTACCGAAAGGTTGAATTGGGAATGTGTCCCGTGAACGCTGCGCGGGTAGCGTATACAGGAGAACTAGGGTGGGAATTGCACCATCCAGTCGAAATGCAAAATTATTTATTTGACAAATTGTTAGAGGTTGGAGCAGAATTTGACCTTAAATTGGTGGGGGCGAGAGCTCAAAATTGGTTGAGGCTAGAAAAGTCATATCGGGCTTTTGGTACAGAGCTTGGCCGTGATGCCACACCTCTCGAAGCAGGCTTGGAAAGATTTGTCGATTTAAAGAAGGAATTCTTTGGAAAACAAGCTTTAGAAAACCGTACTATAAGTACAAAGTGCGTCACACTACTTATTGATGGTCCAGAAGAGGCCGACCCCTGGGGTAGAGAAGCTATTTACTTGGATAAAAATGTGGTAGGTCGATTAACATCGGGAGGATACTCAGTAAACTTTAAAAAAAGTATAGGAATGGGTTATCTGAAACCCGAGTTAGCCAAAACAGGTCAAAAAGTAAAAATTAAAATGTTCGATAAGTTGTGGGACGCTGAAATTGTTTTAGACAGCCCCTACGACCCAAGCAACAGTAGAATCAGATTAGAAGACTGAAAATACTGTTCTTTATCGTAAATTATGTCTTTTTTGTTTAGAACTAAAAGCCAATTTTAAAGTCTCAAAATCTACGTTACCTCCCGTTACTACGGCTACAACTGTGTCACCTTTGATCTCTCGTGTTCTGTACAAAGCTGAAGCCAAGGCTACTGCTCCTCCAGGCTCTATTACAAGCTTCAAACGCAGATAACTTTCAAACATTGCTTCAAGTACCTCATCATCTGATACAACTAGTCCTGAACCAGAAAACTCTTTCAAAATAGGAAATGTGTTTTCTCCGGGTGTTGGAGTTAATATTGCGTCGCAAATAGAATTATGGCCTCCTTTGTTTGATTCTCTTTTCCCACTTTTAAGGGATCTGGTGGTATCATCAAAAAATTCTGGTTCACATGGTCGCACTATTAAATCAGGGGCTCTGTCATTTAAGGCCAATGTAACTCCAGCTGATAAACCACCCCCACCGCAGCAAACCAGAACGTCAGACTTTTTTACACCCATTTGATCTAATTGCTCTACCATTTCTATTCCTAAAGTTCCTTGCCCGGCGATAACAAAAGGATCGTCGTAGGGCCGTATCAACGATAAACCCCTCTTTTTTGCAATATAGGAACCAATTTCTTCCCGGCTCTCCGATTCGCGATCATACAATATTACCTCGGCACCATAGTACCTTGTGTTTTCAATCTTTAGCTTAGGTGCATCAGAGGGCATAACGATAACTGCAGACAGTCCAAATAACTTAGCAACAGCCGCAACTGCCTGAGCGTGATTCCCAGAAGAATAAGCTATTACCCCTCTCAACGGTGATTTCCAACAGAGAGCCGAAATTGCTGACCAAGCACCTCTATATTTGAAACTTCCAGTGTGCTGAAGACACTCCGCTTTTATAAGCAACCGTTTGCCCGCAATTTTGTCTAAAAACGGAGAGGACAATATTGGGGTCTTCCTAATATTTCCAGAGAGTCTACCATAAGCGTCATAAATCATTTGTTTTGAAACCATGGTTATTCAATCCCGTATTATTTGGTTTTTTAAATTCACCTAATTAATATCAAAAATACTGATCAATATAAGTTTTGACTGAAAATAGGTCTAATCCCATATCATCAGGCTTTTTCAATAATCGCTCTACTGGAAGATTATTTCGATTAACCCAAAAAGTATTGAAACCAAAATGCGCCGCACCTGAAATATCCCAACCATTGGAAGAAATCAGTAAAACCTCTCTTTTTTCGAGATTAAAACTATCTGTAACCATATTGTAGACTCGTGAATTCGGTTTATAAATAGCTACATCTTCGACGGATAAAATTTTATCAATATGCTGCTCGATACCGGAAGCCGCTATCGCCGAAGCTATCATTTTTCTTGTACCATTCGACAGAATGGCCGTGTTTATCCCCATTTCTTTTAGTTCTCTTAAAACTTTTGGGACCTCTGGGAAGGAGTCAAGTTCTCGATAAAAGTTTAACAATCTATATTTTAATTCTGGAACTTTGCTCAAATTTGTCAGTTCGAGCGCATATTCCAAAGCATGCTCAGTAATTGACCAAAAATCTTTATACTCTCCCATACTATTAAGCAACCAAGTATAGGACAGCTGCTTTTCCCGCCATGCAGACGATATTATCGACCAGGTCTTCGAAAATTCAGCTTCAGGGTTTTCTTTGGCATATCTGCGTGCTGGTGCATTCACGTCAAAAAGTGTTCCATAGGCGTCAAAAACACAAACTTTCATATTATTTTATCCCAGTCCTTTTCTATTTAAAGGTTCTCTATCCTTGGGAGTCCCATTATATGATAACCACCATCAACAAAAATGATTTCTCCAGTGGTGTGCTCTCCATAGTCACTCAATAAATAAAGAGCGGTTCCGCCAACAGAGTCGAGAGAGGGGTTTGATCTCAAGGGTGAATTTGTCTCAGTAGTTCTATAAACCGTTCTTGCGCCCCCAATCGCCGCACCGGCAAGTGTTTTCATTGGGCCAGGGCTTATTGCATTAACTCTAATGTTTTGGGACCCTAAATCGTTTGCCAAATATTTTACAGATGACTCTAACGCCGCTTTAGCTACACCCATAACGTTATAATTTGGTGTCACTCTTTGACTGCCCATGTAAGTCAGTGTTAGTATTCCACCTCCAGAGTTCATTAAGGGGACTGCACGTCTGGATAAGTCGACCAAACTATAACATGATACGGCCAACGAGTTTAGGAAGTTTTTTTTCGATGTATTTATAAATCGACCAGTGAGTTCTTCTTTATCAGAGTAGGCTATTGCGTGAACCAAAAAATCGATTTCTTTCCACTCTGTAGCAAGTTTGTCAAAAACGTTATCAAGAGATTTCTCATTCTGTACATCCAAAGGAAAAACCAATTTAGAGCCAATACTTTCTGCTAATGGGCGAACTCTTTTCTCAAACCCCTCGGTTTGGTAAGTAAACGCTAAACTTGCTCCATGTTTTGCAAGAACTCTTGCTACACCCCAAGCTATCGAGCGCTCATTCGCTACTCCTAAAACCAATCCTTTCTTTCCAGTCATGAGATCGAGCATTATTTAATCCCAGAATTTACTTAATGCTAGTGTGGCGTTTGTTCCTCCAAAGCCAAAGCTATTTGATAAAACTGTATCAATATTTGCTTCATCCAGTCTGGAGGTAATTACTTCCTCAGTAGAAATAAGTGGGTCAAGTTCAAAAATATTGACACTCGGAGAAATAAAATCTCCATTAATCATCAGCAAACAATATATTGCCTCTTGAACCCCCGTCGCACCAAGGCTGTGCCCTGTAATTGACTTTGTTGACGACAAATACGGGGCTTCCTTATCTAAAAAGATTCGCCTAACAGCCTCTATTTCTGCGATGTCACCAACAGGTGTCGAAGTCCCATGGGCATTAATATAACTTATTTTTCTTTCGCCTACTGTTGACATAGCCAAGCGCATAGAACGCTCGCCTCCCTCACCTGAAGGTGCAACCATATCATAACCGTCAGAAGTTGCACCGTATCCTGTCACTTCGGCATATATCTTCGCCCCCCGAGACTTAGCATGATCTAATTCTTCCAAAACAACGACTCCTCCTCCTCCAGCAATCACAAAACCATCACGATCTTTATCAAACGCACGAGCCGCTAGCTCTGGAGTATTGTTGTACTTACTAGACATTGCTCCCATAGCGTCAAACAAACAAGATAACGTCCAGTCCAACTCTTCTCCACCACCGGCAAATATTACATCCTGTTTGCCAAATTGTATTTGCTCCACTCCATTGCCGATGCAATGAGCAGAAGTAGAGCACGCAGAAGTGATTGAATAATTGACACCTTTTATTTTATAGGGAGTCGCTAGGCAAGCAGAATTGGTGGAAGACATTCCCCGAGTCACCATGAAAGGTCCCATTCTTTTTGGACTTCCCTTTTCGATAACTGTCGTGTGTGCATTGAAGAGGTTTTTTGTCGATGGACCACCAGAACCCATTATTAATCCAGTTCTTTCATTAGAAATCTCAGACTCACTCAATCCACTATCCTCCACGGCTTGCTGCATTGCAATATAGTTAAAAGCAGCACCTTCGCCCATAAAGCGAAGAACCCTTTTCTCAATATGATCAGAAATTTCTATGTTTGGTTTACCGTGAATCTGACTCCTAAATCCACGCTCTGCGTATTCCGGAGCAAAAGAAATTCCAGATTTGCCAGCACGAAGAGCAGAGCTGACTTCATTCGCACTTAGGCCTATCGATGAGACTATTCCTAAACCAGTAACTACCACTCTTCGCATAAGTCTTCCTTTTCACAACAGTTTTATGTAAATGCTACTCGCTAAAAAGCCCCACTTTCATATCGGTGGTTGAATAAATCTGTTCTCCATCTGCGAGCATTTGACCATCGGCTAAACCTAGTTTTAACCTTCTATCAATAATTCTTTTGAAATCAATTTTATATGTAATCAGTTTAGTTTTGGGGGTGACCATACCAGTAAATTTCACTTCCCCCACCCCAAGAGCCCGGCCTTTACCTTTCATTCCTCTCCATCCTAAATTAAAACCTGTTAACTGCCAAAGAGCATCTAAACCAAGGCATCCAGGCATGACCGGATCATTAACAAAGTGACATTTAAAAAACCACAAATCCGGTTTTATATCAAACTCAGCATGTACATGACCTTTTCCACTAGAGCCGCCATCGGAGGAAATATCATTAATCCTATCAAACATGAGCATTGGCGGCATTGGAAGTTGTGGATTGCCATCCCCAAACATCTCACCTTTTGCACAAGCTATAAGCCCATCATAGTCAATGCTATTCCTGTTTTGTTTCATAAAAATGTTTCCTTTGGCTGTGGGGGTCTTTCTACATGATTATTTAGTCTTCTAAAAATTACAGTACTTGATAATAAAGTAGTTACAAATGGGAGTGTAAATGATTTTTTTGCAAAAAGACACATAATATGCAAGTCTCTATTAGTTTTCAACAATAGCTTGAATTTGCGATAAAAAATATGTAAAACAGAGACTTGAAAGATTTGAAAGAATATACTTGTGAGCGTTAAGCAAAATAAAACTGGTTTAAACAAAATTACAGGAAATCCATTGGATTGGATATCTCGGGCAGGTTTGCGCCCCACACGACAACGTATAAAATTGGCAGAACTACTTGTAGGAGATGGAAAAAATAAGCATTTGACCGCCGAAGATTTGTTTGAGCTTGTAAAAAAAGGCGATGTTAAGGTTTCGTTAGCAACGGTATATAATACGCTAAAAGCCTTTTGTGAAGCCGGTCTTATAAATGAGGTGGTGGTGGACGGTTCAAAATCTTACTTTGATACTCGCTTGGACGATCATCCTCACTTCTTTTGGGACGATACAGGGGAAATTTCCGATGCGCCCTCAGATTCCCTTGAAATTAGGAATTTGCCAAAAATACCGTTAGGGTCAAAAATTTCAAAGATTGATATTATTATTCGGTTAAAGAAATCAAATTAAAGAATATAGAATCACAACGGTTTTTTTTATGAAACCTGTTGACATTCTCATTGAGATTTACTAGATAGAACAAAACAAGAACAAATATGACTGATTGTAATACTGTATGTCTATGGTTTCCTTATTTGAGTGTTGAAACATTGTTTCATTGCGAACCTTTTTTTAAAGAAAAACCATTTGCCACATTTTCATCAAAAAACAAGAAAATAATTATTCATTCTGTTAATTATGTTGCAGAAAATATGGGTTTAAAACCTTCAATAAGTCTTAATGAAGCTTATACACTTTGCCCACATCTAACCGCAAAAAAAAGGGATGTAAGTAAAGAAATTTCTATACTAAAAAATTTAATTCGTCGTGGAGATAGATTCACACCTTTAGCTTTTATAGAGAAGCCAGATATATTAATATTAAATATTAAAGGTTCCATTAGATTGTTCAAAAGCAAAAAAGAATTATTAAGCCAAGTTTCTAATTATTTCAAAGAAACTGGTATGACTTTTTTTTTAGGCTTCGG
>MDSW01066032.1_pt1 | contig 10616 bp, 7 predicted proteins | sample 811171 | NCBI WGS metagenome assembly MDSW01 (sample SAMN05326641, study PRJNA326480) | marine metagenome | isolation source: seawater | place: Atlantic Ocean: North West | collected 2012 | reverse complement strand
TTTCTAATATTTCATTTTGCTCTGCAAGATGTTTTTTAAGATATCCACTAGCAGGTGATGCCGCAGGTTTTCTACCAACATATTTTACCTCTCTATTCTCTGCTTTTATATAATCTAAACTCCATTGGATATAATTTCTTGCCGTATTCCATGCACCCATATTTTGCGGTTCTTCCTGGCACCAATAAAATTTTGAGTTTTTCTTAAATCTTTTTAACTCACGTGCAAGAGTTTTTACTGGAAAAGGATACAACTGTTCAATTCTAATAAAATAAACTCCTTTATTTTCTTTTTTTTCTCTAGCTTCAATAAGATCAAAATAAATTTTTCCGGAACACATAACTACTTTTTTAATTTTTTTATCTGCATTAAGTTTTATTAATCCATATTTTTTTGAGTCAGCATGATCATTAAGAACTCTATGGAATGCATTTTTTTTAGTAAAGTCCTCAATATTTGAGGTACATCTTTTATTTCTTAATAAAGATTTAGGAGTCATTATTATTAAAGGTTTTCTAAAATCTCTATGTATTTGTCTACGTAAGGCATGAAAGTAATTTGCGGGTGTGGTACAATTCATAACTTGTATGTTTTCTTGAGCACATAATTGTAAAAATCTTTCTAACCTAGCTGATGAATGTTCTGGTCCTTGTCCTTCGTAACCATGTGGTAGCAACATTACTAATCCGTTTGCTCTTGCCCATTTTCTTTCTGCTGAAGCAATAAATTGATCTATTATAACCTGAGCGCCATTTGCAAAATCGCCAAATTGCGCTTCCCATACTACTAGGGTATTTGGTTCCGAAAGGGCATAGCCATATTCAAATCCAAGAACAGCCATTTCTGAAAGCAAACTATCTATTACTTCATACTTCTTTTGATTTCTTGATATATTGTTTAAAGGTATGTATTTGGTTCCATTAACTTGGTCTTTAAGAACTGAATGACGCTGACTAAAAGTTCCTCTTGCTGAGTCCTGTCCCGAAAGTCTTACTGGATAACCTTCTTCCAATAAAGTTGCGAACGCAAGATGTTCGGCTGTAGACCAATCAAAACCTTTTCCAGTAAGAAACATTTTCTTTTTATTTTGAAATATTTTTTTTAAGGTTGGATGTGCATTAAATTTTTCTGGTATAGTTGTGATTTTCTCTCCAATTTTTCGTATTTTGTCTAATGGCACTCCCGTATCTCCTTTTTTATCCTTTCCTCTTTCAGGTTTATATCGAGACCACACTCCCTCGTACCATTCTAATTTTGGTTTATATTCTTTTGCAGTTTTAAATTGTTCTTCAAGTAGATTTTTAAATTTAAGTTTCATATTATTGAATTCATCTTGAGTAATAACTCCATCTTTAATTAATTTATCTGCATAAATGTTAAGTGTGGTTGGATGTTTTTTAATTTTTTTGTACATAGTTGGCTGTGTAAAAGCAGGTTCGTCTCCTTCATTATGGCCGAAGCGTCTGTAACAAATCATATCAATCACTACATCCTTATTAAATTTTTGTCTGTAATCTGTTGCAATTTTTGCACAATGAACAACTGCTTCGGGATCATCTCCATTCACATGTAGTATAGGCGCATCTACCATTTTAGCTAAATCAGATGGGTAGGGGGATGAACGAGCAAATTTTGGGCTAGTAGTAAATCCTATTTGGTTATTAACTATAATATGTATTGTTCCTCCCGTGTTATGTCCTGGTAGACCAGACATTGCAAAACATTCTGCAACAACGCCTTGACCAGCAAATGCAGCATCGCCATGTATCAGAACTGGAACTACTTGTTTTCTTTTTTCATCTTTATGAAAAAATTGTTTAGCGCGTGATTGGCCTAATACAACAGGATTTACAGCTTCAAGATGTGAAGGATTGTCTGTTAAAGATACATGAACTAAATTACCATCAAACTCTCTGTTTGAAGAGGCTCCCAAATGATATTTTACATCTCCGGTAGAGTCAGCACTAAAGGAAGCATATTCACCTGTAAATTCATTAAACATTCTTTTGTAAGACTTCTGTAATACATTGGCTAAAATATTAAGTCTGCCTCTATGGGGTTGGCCAATTTTTACCTCCTTGAAACCTAAGTGCCCCCCTCTTTTTATAATCTGTTCTAAAGCTGGAATTAGAGCTTCACCCCCATCAATTCCGAATCTTTTTGTCCCAACAAATTTCACTGCTAAAAACTTTTCAAAACCTTCTGCCTGTATTAATTTATTTAAAATTGCTTTTTTTCCATTTTTTGTAAATTTTAATTGATTTTCATCTTTTTCCATTCTTTCCCTAAACCAAATTTTTTCAATTGGATCTGAGATATGCATGTATTCAACTCCGATTGTTGAACAATATATTTTTCTAAAAAATGTAAGAATATCATTGATAGTTCCATGATCTTTATTCATGTAACCACCAATGTAAATTTTTTTGTTATAATCTTCTTTTTTAAAACCATGCTCAGAAGGGTGTAGGTCTTCAAGATATTTTCTCTCCATCATTCCAAGCGGATCAAGATTTGCAATTAGGTGTCCTCTGATTCTATATGCTCTAATTAAAGCTATAGCTTTTACAGATTGTTCTTTGTCCTTTTCGCTGCTCTTTTCAATAGTTGTATTTTCTTTAATCTCCTTTTTTAAGTTATTTTTTTTTATGTAAATTTTTTTTTCTGGTGACCAGCTAGGACCTTGCAAATTTTTAGAGATTGTATCTTCACTATCTTTTAGTCCATCAAAAAATAATCTCCAATCTTTTGGAATTTTTTCTGGATTTGATAAGTAATCAGAATAAAATTCTTCAATAAAAGAAGAGTTATTTCCAGCTAGAAATGAAGTCTTTTTATATGTGTTGTTATCTTTAAAAGATGACATTTTTTATAATTTATTTTAACATATATTATAAAAAATCAACCATTAAGTTTTTTATATAAAGTTTTTCCAATGTCTGCAGGTGATTTTGAAATAGTAATTCCAGCTGATTTCATTATTTCAATTTTATCTTCAGCGCCACCTTTTCCACCTGATATTATTGCTCCAGCATGTCCCATTCTTCTACCAGGAGGAGCTGTTAAGCCCGCAATAAAACCTACGATTTTTTTTTTAACTTTTGACTTTTTAATAAATTCAGAAGCTTCTTCTTCTGCGGAACCCCCTATTTCTCCAATCATTACTATTGATTCTGTTTCAGGATCTTTAATAAAAAGTTCTAGGCAGTCGATAAAATTTGTTCCATTAATTGGATCGCCACCAATTCCAATACAAGTGGATTGACCCATTCCATTTTCTGTTGTTTGTGCAACAGCCTCGTATGTTAACGTGCCTGATCTAGAAACTATTCCTACTGAACCTTTTTTATGAATATTTCCCGGCATAATTCCGATTTTACATTCGTCTGGTGTAATTATTCCTGGGCAGTTAGGTCCTATCAGTCTGCTTTTTTTATTCCTAGCTAATTCCTGTTTTACTTTAATCATGTCCATCACTGGAATACCTTCGGTAATACAAACTATTAATTCCATGTCGGCATCAATAGCTTCCAAGATAGCTGAAGCTGCAAACTTTGGTGGAACGTAAATCATTGTAGCATTAGCTCCGGTAGTTTTTTTTGCTTCTTGAACAGTATTAAAAACTGGTAGATTTAAATGTTTCTGCCCACCTTTCTTGGGAGTAACTCCTCCAACAAGCTTAGTTCCATATTTAATAGCCTGCTCAGAATGAAAAGTTCCATGGGCTCCCGTGAAACCTTGACAAATAACTTTGGTATTTTTATTAATTAAAATTGACATTTATTCTATTGCCTCAACAATTTTTTTAGCAGCATCATTTAAATTTTCAGCTGATAATATTTTTAACCCAGATTTATCTAAAATTTTTTTCCCTTCCTTAAAGTTTGTACCTGCAAGTCTTACAACTAAAGGAACGTTTAATTCTGACTCCTTTGCAGCATTTACAACACCTTCAGCAAGTATATCGCAGCGCATTATGCCACCAAAAATATTTATAAGAATTCCTTTTACATTTTTATCAGATAAAATTAATTTAAAAGCAGCTGAAACTTTTTCTTTGGATGCTCCTCCACCGACATCTAAAAAGTTAGCTGGTTCTTTTCCATACAACTTTATTATATCCATTGTAGCCATTGCTAAACCTGCTCCATTTACCATACAACCAATTGTTCCATTTAGTTTAATATAAGAAAGATCATGCTTACTCGCTTCGATCTCTTCAGAGTCTTCCTCGTCAAAATCTCTTAACTTTAATATTTCAGGTCTTCTAAAAATTGCATTATCATCAAAATTCATTTTTGCATCTAAGCAAATTAATTTTTTTTCTTTAGTTACAATAAGTGGATTTATTTCAACTAAGCTAGCATCTTTTTCTTTTAATATTTTAAATAAAGAATTTATTATTTTATAAGCTTCATTGATTTGATCTTGTTCTAATTCAAAAGGTTTAATTATTTTTTCTAAACTTGATTGGCTAATATTTTCTGCAAGATCTACTCTCGTTGTAATAATTTTTTCAGGATTTTTTTTTGCAACTTGCTCTATATCCACTCCTCCTTCCGTACTACTTATAAATGCAATTTTAGAACTCTGTCTATCTACAAGACATGATAGATAAAATTCTTCAGATATTTCTGAAGCTTCCTCAATATATAGTCTCTTAACTTTTTTGCCTTCGGGGCCAGTTTGATGTGTAATAAGAACCTTCCCCATCATTTGTTTTGCTTCTTTAACTAAATCTCCAAAATCTTTAATTAACTTAACACCTCCAGCTTTTCCTCTACCTCCGGCGTGGATTTGTGCTTTTAAAACATAATTTTTATCCTCTAGTTTTGAAATTTTATCTTCTATCTCGTTAGCGGAAAAAATTACAATACCATTAGATACTGGGGCGCCAAATTCTTTTAAAATTTCTTTTGCTTGGTATTCATGAATATTCATAAATTTATCATTGGTTTTATAACATTATTAACAATTCTTTAAAGTCAATTTAATAAGTCTTTCTTCTAATAATTTTTCTTCTTTAAAACATTTGTTATCAAAATAATTCTTAATATTATTAAATGTAAACTCATTTTTCTCACTTATTAAGAAAATTTTTTGTATTTTATTTTTTTCGAAATTATTCGAAGCAAACTCTTTATAGTAAGAAAAGTACTTATGACTCTCTGTAGGATGGCTGTTGTTATTCCAAATATACCATCTATTTAATAAAATAAATTTTTTACCAAAAATAGCAGAAAAAAACTGATAATGTGTAAATAAGTAAGATTTTTCTTTTTCATTTTTTAAAATTTCTATAACATTTTGGATGAAAATTTTATCTTCATCAGGTTTATTTGATCTAGTAAACCAATTTAATCCATTTAGATTGGGGTGAATTTCTTTTGCATTAAAACTAATACTTTTATCAATTCCTTCTAATTCTATAAATTTTCTATCTATATTGTATCTATAATGAAATTTTATCGTGACAAAAATCAAAAATAAGATAATAAGCCAATTTATTATTTTACTGTTTTTTTTCCTAAAAATAATATTTGCGTGACATAAGCTTGCTAAAATTGGAATCAAACTAAATATATATATTTGGTTTGCTTGTAATAATTGATTATAAATTAATGCAAATGTTGTTAAAACAAAAATTAAAGATATGTAAAATAAATTATCAATTTTTTTCTCTTTAAAATTTTTAAATAAAATAAAAATTAATGGAAAAAAAAATAAATGGATAAATTTAAAATCACCTAGTAATCTTTTAAAATTTAATTGATCTTTTAATTTTACATAAGCTCCAGCCTCACTTCCTATTCTGCCCTCAGCTATACTCATAGGGAACAAAAAATATTGATATAATAAATCTTTTAAATTTGTTTTTGTAACTAATAAATAAAAAGCAAGGAATGCAATAGAAATTGTTGCACCTAAAGTCATGATGAAAATTATTTCATATTTTTTTGAAATTAAAGAAAAGTAAATTATGAATAGTGTTAAAATTAAAATTATATAAATTGTAGGGGTTTGCATTGAAAAAAATGCAAAAAAATAAATAAAAGGTATTATTATTAATAACTTATTCTTTCCAGAATTAAGAAAAATATAAAATAACATTAATCCTAAAAGTGATAAAATATATGCGTGTAAATAAGCAAAAGGGGTTCCACTAACAGGATATAATAATATCGCAAATGATAACGCATAAATTAATGAAAATAATTTTGAAATTTTTAATTCAATTAAAAAAAAATAAAAAATTAGTGTAGATATTACATTTATTATCGAACTGTGAATTACATAGCTATACCAATTATTTCCAAAAACTTTGAAGAAGAAAGATTGAATGTAGTCTACAGTAATGCCTGTGTAAGCCCAATAATCTCTTATTGGAAGATGATCATTTAAAATACTGTAACCAGTATCAAAAAAACCAAATGTATCTATAGGCATTACTCCAATATTTGCACTGTAAAAATTTATAAAAAAGGAAAATAAAGCTAATATAGTAATATTTAAAAAATTTTTTGATTTCATTTAATCATTTTTTTTATAATTAATTTCATATAAGGAAAAGGAATTTTAAAAAAACTAAATAAAATTTTATCTAGTTTCAGTTTCATTCCAAATTTTGCAATTTTAGCCATAAGACCTTGTCGTTTCTGAAAATATTCGGATTGATCATTATGAATTCTAGAAAGCAGTCTTTCGACTATACCTTGATCGAAATTATAATTATATTTATTTTTTTTAAGATAATTTTCAATTTTTTTTTTACTACATAAATTTAAACCTTGCCAAAGACCTTTTTCTCCAGTTTTTATCTCATGATTAACAATTTTACTTTTAAAAAGCTTAAATGTTAAATGCTTATTATATATTATAGGAATGACAAAATGAGGCTCGTACGGAAAGTCGTAGTTAGGGCAAAGAATAATGCTTTTTCCATGATTGTTTAAAAAAGAGTCAATTTTTTTAATATATTTTATTGGATCATCTACGTGCTCGAAAACATTAAATGAAATTATTAGGTCAAACTTATCTTTTGGTTTAAATTTCTCAAAATCTTCATGAAAGATAAAAAGGTTTTTATTTGAAATTTTTTTTGAAACATTTTCATATTCGTTAAATCCTTTTTTATGTGGGTCAAGACCGTAAAAAATTTTATCTTTAAATATTTGGCTAAATTCATTTAACAGAATTCCGGTTCCAGAACCTATTTCTAAAACTTTACTTACTTTCTTATCATTAATAAATTCATAAAATTCTTTATATGCAAATAAAACGTCAGTTAACACATGATCGCATTTCTCATTATTTTGAAATAAATCATTATAAGTACTCTTTAGTCTTTTGTAATCTAGGTCCATTTAGGATATTTATTTATACATTTTAATATTATAACAATATATAATCTTTTCTCATAATACATAAAACTAATTTTAAAATGATCAAATTAAAAAAAGCTATTTCATTTAATCCTAAGAGTAATCGAATGAGAGTAGTAACAGATATTAAAAAAGCCATTGAAGATTTTAATTTAAATAAAAATAAAAACCTAGATTTTCTTCTAAAAAATAGATTTTCATGGATGAAAGAGTTTATTAATGAAGACGATGAAGGCTTAGAAGTGGGAGCAGGAGCTGGTTTCTCCAAAAGATATATTAAAAATAAAAGATACAAAATAAGTGATTTTTCTTCAGAAGATCATTTGGATTTAAAAGAAATTGATGCCCAAGATACTAAGCTTGAAAGTAATAAATATGAATTTGTAATAGCTTCAAATATGCTGCATCATGTACCTTATCCTATAAAATTTTTAAACGAAATGTTTAGAATATTGAAACCTGGAGGAAAATTAATTATTCAGGAAGCCCATTGTTCAATCGTTTTCCAGCTCGTTACTATCATCATGAGGCATGAAGGTTTTGATTTTACTAAAAATGTTTGGGATGAAGAAATTCCAATGACTGATGAAAATGATTTGTGGGCAGGTAATATTGCTTTGCCAATTTTAATATTTGATAATAAAAAAAAATTTGAAGAAAAATTTGGAACTAAATTTGAAATAGTACATAATAAACTATACGAGTTTCTAATCTTTCTAAACTCAGGCGGAGTTACTTCTAAAACTTTTTATATACCGCTAAATAAATTTTTTTTAAAGTTATTGAATTATATAGATATTATTCTGACTAAATTTTTTCCTAATATTTTTGCACTTGGTAGACAAATTGTTTTAAAAAAAATTTAATTATTTAAAATTCTTAAATTTAGCTTCGTATATACCATCATTGTCAGCACTAAAATAAAAATTATTTTTCTCTGAATATAATTTTGCATTCTTGTCTACTCCGAAATGTCTTAATCTTTTTTCAATTAATATTTTTTCTAGTGATATCAATTTATTTTTCTCATCTAATAAATAAATCACTACTGACATTTCTCTTAAAGTTAATCCAATCAAACATGTAAAGTCATTATAATAAAATTTTAGGTTTTGAGGACACTCGTTAAGAGAAGAAGGAGCTATAGCGGCCATAAAAGAAAAAATAGGTGAAGTTAATTCTTTGGATTTTTTTTTGTATGATTTTCCGCCATATCTATTTCCAAAGGAAACTAATGGCCAACCATAATTATTGTTTTTTTCAATTTTATTAAGTTCATCTCCTCCTTCTGGGCCATGTTCAGTAGAAAATATTTTTCCATTTATATTTGTTATTCCCTGGGGGTTTCTATGACCTGTAGAAAATACAGAGTTTTCTATTTTTCCATTATTATCTTTCATTAAATAAATTTTTCCATAGAAAGACTTCTTGTCTTGAGCCAGATTATCAATTTCTTCTGAGTAGTGTGTTGGGGTGCCTATTGAAAAAAGTAAACTATTATTAATATAAGTATAACCGCCGCCTAGACCAGCAAAATTAATTTTTTTTGCATCAGGGATACATTCTGTTTTCAAAATTTCCAATTGTGTCTCAGAATTAATTAAGCTTGCATAGTAACAGCCTAGGGTCTTTCTAGATAATAAAGCAAAGAAACTATTTTTAAAAAAAATTACATTTTTAACTCCTCCCTCTTTTTCAATTGTAAAATCAATAGGTAAATTTATCTCTTTAATTTTTTCATTTTCAATTAATTGTCCCTTTTGAGTAAAAATTTTTAATTTTTTCTGATCATTAAAAAAAACTCCAGCAGTTTTTCCATCTAAAGTTTTTACTTTCTTTATTTCTAATGAGAATGAATTTGCAATAAACTCTTTCTTATCATTATTAACTTCATCATTATCTACCTCTTTTTTGTTGATTTTTTTCTCTTCAATAAAAAAAGATTCTATCAAGCCAATTTTTTTAAGATAATACTTAATTTTTGTTTTAGGGATTTCAACTAATTTAGGATTATCGTAAGATACGAACATGCTAACGACAATTAATAAAATAAAAAGGATAAGTTTTAAAAAAAATTTTCTCAATTAGTTAATGCTCATCAATTTAATTCTGGATCAATTTTTTTAGCGGCGTCAAAAAGTTCTTTAACAGCATCTACAGATGAGTGAAAGTCCTTTTTTTCTTTTTCAGATAATTTTATCTCAATAATTTTTTCAACACCATTTGCCCCAATTATCACTGGAACTCCAGCATATAAATCTTTGACTCCATATTCACCATTTAAATGAACTGCACAAGGTAATTGTTTTTTTAAATTTTTTAAATAGCTCTCTGCCATCTCAACACCAGAAGCAGCAGGTGCATAAAAAGCCGAACCTTTTTCGAGATATTTGACTATTTCGGCTCCACCTTTTTTCGTTCTTTCGACTATTTGATCTAATTTTTCCTTTGATAATTTTCCGTTTTCTACAAGTTCACTTATTTTCTTACCCTCAACCTCTGTTGAATTAAGCATTGCAACCATACTATCACCGTGACCGCCTAAAACAAAAGATTTAATTTTTTTAACTGGAACTTTTAATTCTTGAGATAAAAAATATATAAATCTAGATGAGTCTAAAATTCCTGCCATGCCAACAACTTTATTTTTTGGTAGGCCTGAATATTTTTGTAAAGCCATTACAATAACATCTAAAGGATTTGTTATGCATATTATAAATGCATTTGGAGAAGTTTTTTTTATTCCTTCTGCAACCTGTTTAATAATTTTCAAATTTGTTCCTAGTAAATCGTCTCTGGACATTCCAGGTTTTCTAGGCACACCTGCGGTTATAATTATTACGTCAGAATTTTTTGTGTCTTCATAGTTGTTTGTTCCTATTAAATCTATATCAAAACCATCAACTGAAGATGATTGTGCAATATCTAAAGCTTTACCTTTTGCTATTCCTTCAGCAACATCAAATAAAACTACATCTCCCAATTCTTTTAAAGCAATAAGGTGTGCTAAAGTTCCTCCTATTTGACCTGCTCCAATTAAACTTATTTTTTTTTTCATTTTTATTTCATTGTTGGCATTATAAATTCTGGATCAGTTTTTGAACCAGATGGCCAGCGAGAAGTCATAGTTTTTAACTTTGTGTAAAATCTTACACCTTCTGGTCCATGCATGTGCTGATCCCCAAATAATGATCTTTTCCATCCCCCAAAACTATGAAAAGCAACAGGTACCGG
>MDSW01212755.1_pt1 | contig 10618 bp, 10 predicted proteins | sample 811171 | NCBI WGS metagenome assembly MDSW01 (sample SAMN05326641, study PRJNA326480) | marine metagenome | isolation source: seawater | place: Atlantic Ocean: North West | collected 2012 | reverse complement strand
TCATTTTATCTAGGTATAAAAACATATTTACCAAAAATTGGTCCTTTTGGAATATAATTAAATATAAGTTTATTTATATAGGGTATACCTAATTTTTGACTAACAATTAATATTTTATTAGGATTCTGAATAATATCTTCAGTTATTTCGTTCTTATTTCTTATATAAATTGCATTTGGAAAACTATCAATTAAATTAGTATTTATATACTTATATTGATTATCAAATAAAAGATTAAATTGTTTTTCTTCAGAAAAATTAAATAAACTATCAAAATTAATTCTTTCAAAAACTTCAAGTTCTCCTCCATATGTTGAATTATAAATTTTGACATTTTGATTTTCTGAAAACTTTTTTGCATTAATATAACCTGGCAATACTAAATCATCTATTCTAGGTCTATGATATTTTTTGCCTTTACCAAAATATCTTGGATCAAAGTGATTAGGATCATCATCGTCATCTGCAACCCAATCTCTTTTATCTTCTTTTATAACAGATTTTTGATTGAGATAATTCATGTCAACTCCTAATAAATAAATTTCTTTAAAACCTAAATAAATAAGAATTTGTATTCCAACATTAGCGACAGTCCCATTAAGTCCACATTCAGGTAATATAGAAGAATAGCCTCTTCCTTGAAGTTTTAACCAATGAACATTACTTCTTAATTTAATAAAATTTCTAAAATCAGTTCCTCTAGGATGAATATCTGGAAAGAAACTATGCACAACATCTTTATTAATCTTATTTATTTCATCAGAATTATCCTCTGCTACTCTTTCATCAACTGTTGTGTAAAATGTAGGTTTCCAATTTAATCGTTCAAACATTAAATTAAATCTATTAAAAACTATTGTATGTTCATTTTTTAAAAAATGTAAAGGTGTTTTATTTAAACTTGGACCATTACCTATTAAAAAAACTCTCTCGTTTTTATATTTATTTTTTAAAATAGCCCAACTATCAAATAAATTTTCTTTTCTAGTGAATTTTCTTTTATATCTAGATAAAATAAAAGAATATATTAATTTGTATAATGAAGAGATACCTTCATTTTTAAGAGTAGATATTACTTTTTTTGGATAGTATAATAAGGTTCTTTTCATAATAAAATAATCAGATATAAAATAATAAATAATAATGGAATTAATGAAGCTTTTAACTCGAAAGTGAAAAAATTAACTTTAAATCTAGATAAACTATAAAATGGGCCAAGCCAAGAATAAAAAAATAAATATGCGATTCCATAGGATAATGGAAATGAATACAACTGAAATTGATTAAAAAATAAAAGAACTAAAACAATATATAATAAACCTGAAATTCCATTACCAATATGGGCAACTACATGATTAGTTAAAGAATAAAATTGAAAATGCATTGCACCATATCGTTCTATCCAAAATGAAACCCCTAACATAAACCATAAAATTGGATCTACAAATGCAGTATTTGATCCAATCATTTCTAGAATAGGCTTTGATAAAAAACCGGCTAAAATAAAAAACAAAACAAAAGTTAAGTGAGAAAAGAACATTGCTCTTTTTACCTCAAATTTTAATTCTTCTAATTTATTTAATAAAAATAATTTTCCAAATCGAGGTAATTTACTATAAAAAGGAGCATTACTAAATTGTTTAATAAGATTAATTATTTTAAGAGAAAATAAATAAGATGAAACAGAAGTAATGTCTCCAATCTGGGCATAAAAAATACCACTTAATTGTATTAACCCAAATGACATAAACTGCGCTAACCAAGTACGCCAGGCAGCAGGAAACACACCATTAAAAACACTATAGATAAAGCCAACATTATTAAATGTATTTAATTTATTATTACAAATTTTATATGCAATAATATAATTCCTTAAAACAGATATAATAATCCAAAACTGATAGATTAAAATAACAAATAAAAGATTTGAAGAAATATATAAAACTATGGATGTAGTTAAAATTGAAAGTACTGAAAATAAAGTTTGCCATCTCATAAAAAGAGGAATTTTATTCATACCTTTTATAAATACACTATATTTTGCTCCATATATATTAATTCCTGTTGCAATAATAATAACAATCCAAGCAATCCATGCTTCATAAGGATTATTAACTTGATTAATTAGTTTTTTTACAGAATAAGTACCAAACGTTGATAATAACATTATAAATAAAATAGATAAACCTAAAGACATATATTTTACAGTAGAATAAATTTTCTCTATCAAATTCCAATTAATTTCTTTATTAGTATCAACTTTTATATTTGAATCTTTATAACTTTTAATAGACTTAGCCCCTCCTGTGGCATGCGAATATGCTCTAATAAGAGAAGAATTAAAGCCAAAATCTGCTAAAGATTGAAAATTCATAAAAATTGAAAATAATAACCAAACAGCGACTTCCTCAGAAGACAATCTAGTAAGAATTAAAGGGGTTAAGAGAATTAAATTTAAAGGGCGAGAAATAAATGAAGCCCAAGTTGTAAAAGTAGGAGAATCCCAAATTCTACGAATAATATGATTAAGCATCATAAATAATAAATATAAATAGTTTATTTATTAACTAACTGAATATTCAGTTTTTCCTATTATTAAATCACATACACTTAAAAGCCATAACTGATGTATTCCTTCAATAATATTATATGAACGACAATTAAACCAAAAATTTATATCACCATTTAATTTTAAAGGATTATCATTAGAAAAACCTGTAAATGTAATTACATTAATTCCATTTTTTCTTGCATAAATTGCTGCATTAACTAAATTTTTAGAACTACCACTTGAGCTAATTAATATAGCAGTATCACCTTTTTTTGCATGAAATCTAAGTGCTTTTTCAACCCATTCTTCATAGCCATAATCATTTGCAAAGGCTGTGATAAATGCAGATTCATTAAAATTAATAGATCTGATTTTGCCTTGTTTTGTAAAATCTAATGCTGCATGATTTGCAATTGAAGCACTAGCACCATTACCAGCAAAAATCAACTTTCCTCCATTATTATTAGTATTTAATATCATTTCTTTAGCTTGAATTGCTTGCGAGGAAATGTCTACATCTTTCAAAAAATCTGAACATGTATTCATATAATCTAAAATAAACTTTTTTTCTTCCATAATAGACTAACTCCTTTTATTTTTTATGATTTTTTTAAAAACGGTAAATTACTATCTTTATCTGACAGAATAATATCGTCGCTTTTTAATTTCCATTTAATATTTATATCCTGATCATCAAATTTAATACCAGAAGATGATTCTAAATTAAAATAATTATCCATTTTGTATGAAACAACAGCTTCTGGACTTAATACAAGAAAGCCATGTGCAAATCCTCTTGGAATATATAATTGTTTTTTATTTACGTCATTAAGAATGATAGAAATATATTTTTTATAAGTTTTAGAATTAGGCCTTATATCAACAGCAATATCTTGTATTTCACCCTTTATTACTCTAATAAGTTTTGCTTGTTCAAAAGGTGCTCTTTGAAAATGAAGCCCCCTTAAAACTCCATAATTTGAAAATGATTCATTTTCTTGAACAAAATCAATATTAGGTAAATATTTTTTATATCTTTTTTCACTAAATGATTCTATTAAATAACCTCGTTTATCAATAAATTTTTCAGGCTGAAAAATTAAAATATCATCAATTTCAGTTTTAATAATTTTTGTTCTCATAATATAGATTTAATATAATTTTTGTATTCTGATTTAGGTAAAGCGTCTACTAAAAATTTTAATTGTTTATTATTAATAAAATTCATCCTAAAAGCAATCTCTTCTATACAAGATATTTTCAAACCTTGCCTATCTTCAATCATTTGAATAAAATTTGAAGCTGATAAAAGTGATTGAGGTGTACCCGTATCAAGCCAAGCATAACCTCTTCCTAGAAGATCAACTTTTATATTTTTATTATTAATATATATATTATTTACATCTGTAATTTCTAATTCTCCCCTTGCAGATGGTGTTATAGTTTTAGAATGTTTAATTACTTCATTTGTATAAAAATATAAACCTATTACTGCATAATTAGATTTTGGGTTTTTAGGTTTTTCTTCAATAGAAATAATATTATTTTGATTATCAAACTCTACAACGCCATATCTCGAAGAGTCTTTAACTGAATAACCATATATAATAGAATTATTATTATTTTCAACATCAATAATTGCATTTTTTAACATATTACTTAAACCTTTACCATAAAGTATATTATCACCTAAAATTAAAGCAACATTATCACTACCTATAAAATTTTCACCTATGATAAAAGCTTCTGCTATTCCATTAGGTTTATCCTGAACTTTATATGTAATTGATAAACCTAGCTTTAAACCATTACCTAATAATTTTTCATAAAAAGGCAAATCATTTGAAGTAGAAATAATTAATATTTCTTTTATACCCGCTAGCATTAAAGTTGATAAAGGATAATAAATCATTGGCTTATCATAAACAGGAAGCAAATGTTTTGATATAACTTTTGTTGTTGGAAACATTCTCGTTCCAGAACCTCCAGCTAAAATAATACCCTTCATTTTAAATCAACCCCTAATCTTTCTTGGTTATATTTAGTATCTTTAATCTTATTAATCCAATCCATGTTTTCAATATACCAATTTATAGTTTTTTGAAGACCAGTTTCTATATTTTCTTTTGGAAAAATATTAAGCTTATTTTCAATTTTAGAAGAATCAATAGCGTACCTAAAATCATGTCCAGGCCTATCATCTACAAAAGTTATTAATTCTCTATAACTTTTCAAGGAATTAGATGGTTTAACTTTATCTAAAATATCACAAATTTTTTCCACCATTTTTAAATTAGTAATTTCTTGGTTTCCTCCAATATTATAAGTTTCTCCGATTTTACCATTTTTTAATACCCCATATAATGCAGTACAATGATCATCAACATAAATCCAATCTCTTATATTCTCACCTTTTCCATAAATTGGAAGAGATTTATGCTCAAGACAATTAACAATCATTAGAGGTATTAATTTTTCAGGAAATTGATAAGAACCATAATTATTTGAACAATTTGTAATTAAAATTGGCAAACCAAAAGTATAATACCATGCTTTAACTAAATGATCTGAAGAAGCTTTTGATGCAGAATATGGGGATGATGGATTATAAGGGGTAGTTTCTTTAAATTTATTCTTATTACCTAAACTTCCATAAACCTCATCAGTAGAAATATGTAAAAATCTAAATTTCACATCTTTTCCATTATCTAAATTATTATAATAATCTAAAGCTGATTTTAATAAATTAAATGTACCTAAAATGTTAGTTTCAATAAAATCTTGAGGAGTATCTATAGATCTATCAACATGTGATTCAGCAGCAAAATTAATTATAGCATCTGGTTTAAAATCAAAAATTGTTTTATTAACCAATTCTTTATCTTTTATATCACCTTTTATAAATGAATAATTATTATGATTCCTTACTGAATCAAGATTATTCAAATTGCCTGCATAAGTTAATTTATCATAATTTAAAAGAGTATGCTCTTCAATGTAATTTAAAATAAAATTACTGCCGATAAAACCAGCACCACCTGTTACTAATATTTTCACTTTTCAATCCTCATTGATACATCTTTTGGCATTAATTTATTATCACATTTAGTCTTTATTGTATCAGATTTAGTTTCTAAAGCTAAATCATGCATTGTTTTTAAATCTGTACCTACATTCCTTATACCTTTAATATTATTATTTATTAATTTAATAATTAATTCAGCTATTTTATCAACGTAATCAAAATTACCTATTACATCTTCAAAGCCTTTATCATATGTAAAAGGTTTAGGCTTATGACCAGATCTAATAATTAAATAATTATCAGCTTTAAGTTGTACATGAGCATCACCTAAAAGTTTTGTGTATGCATACCATGTTTGATTATGAATAGGAATATCATTAATGCTAGCATTAGGGATAGATCCTGAATAAATATAATCAGTAGATATATGAATAACTTTTTGATTATTTTTATTGCAAATATCAATTAAATCTGAGACAGATTTATAATTTAAATTCCAATGTTCTTCCTTATTTTGACTATAAGTATCTGTATTTGCAATACAATTAATGACAGTGTCATAAGAGGAAATTATTTCTTTATAAGAATTTATATTTTTAAAATTAAAATTTTTATTTAAACTTCTAGATAAATAATCCCATCCAGATTGTTTTACTAACTCTTGCCCAAGAATACCATAACCTAATATTATATTTTTAGTCATAAAAACTATTTAAAAAATTTTAATTTATCTCTTTGAGGTTTTTCAATATCTAATATTTCTTTTTTCTTATAAGATAAAGTTTTGAATGTTGCCTTTAAATCACGTGTTAATTTAGAAAAACCAGCTGGCTCAAGAGATGCAGAGTGATCTGTACCTTTCCAAGTTCTATCTTTAGTGAAATGCCTCTCAATCCATGAAGCTCCAAGAATATAAGCAGCAATATCGATGGATATTCCTAAATGATGACCAGAAAATGCTATATCTTTAACCCTGTCTCCAAATTGATCTTTAATCTTTAAAATTTCAAGTAAGCATACATCTTCAAAAGGAACAGGATAACCTGAGGTGCAACTATAAATAATTAAACGATCTTTAGCTTGTTTTTTTTCTTCAAAAAAAGCTACTAATTTTTCTTGTTCATCCTTTGTTGTCATACCAAAAGAAACATGAACATCACCTTTATATTCATCTCTTAGAATTTGAAGCATATCATAATGAGTATTAGAAGCTGAAGGTACCTTAATTAAACTTGGATTTAATTCGGTTATTTCTTTGGCTGAGCTAACATCCCAAACAGATGTTGAATATTCAATATCTATTGAATCACAATAATCCATTAAATCCCTATGCTCTTCTTTTGAAAATTCTAAAAATTCTCTATGTTCACCATAGGTTTTTCCATATGAGTTTATAGGGTTTGGATGAGGAGCATTATATTGCTTATCTGGAAGCAATTCTTTTGAATTTCTTTTTTGAAATTTAGCCACATCAGCACCACAGTTTTTAGCTAACAAAATTAATTCTTTAGCAATATTAATATCACCTTTATGATTACAACCAATCTCTGCAATAGTTTTACAAGATTTATATATCATTTTTCATCACTCCCATAATAATATTGATAATAATTATAATAATATCCACCTCCATATGTATTTGACTCATCTACACCATTAAAAATTACACCACTAATACTATTTCCCATATTACTCATATTAACAAGAGAGCGCTCTAATGCTCCTTTTTGAGTTACGGACGCCCTTACTACAAGTAAAAATTTATCAACAAACTTAGTAATCACAAATGCATCTGTAACGGCAATAAGTGGTGGTGTATCAAATAATATAACATCAAAATTCTCTTTAGCTTTCTTTATAAAATCAATCATAGCAGGAGATGATAACAATTCAGAAGGATTAGGAGGAACTATACCGCTAGTGATAATTGAAAGATTTTCAACTCCGCTATCAATTAATATATTATCAATATTATTTTCTGATTGACTTAAAAAATTAGTTAGACCTTTATTTTCTTTATTTTTAAACATTTTATGTAAGACTGGTTTTCTAAGATCAGCATCAATAAGTAATGTTTTCTTACCCATATTAGCATAAGTAATAGCTAAATTAGCTACGGTTGTTGTTTTTCCTTCTCCTGGACCAGGACTACTAACTAATATTATTTTAGAATCTTGTTCGTTATTATCATACATTAAACTAGTTCTAAGTGATCTGTAAGATTCAGAAATTGGTGATTTAGGATCTTCATGAGTTAATAAGCGTCTTTCTATTTTTTCTGAATTACTAATTTTTAAATTTAATCTATAACCTTTTTTCTTAATCCTTTGATTAATTTGTGAACCTATAGATGGAATAATAGCTAAAATAGGTAAACCTCGTCTTTCAATTTCTTCAATACTTTTGATAGTTGAATCTAAGAATTCGGTTAATAAAATAAAACCTACAGAAAAAATAGTTCCAAATAGTAATGATATTAATAAAATAAATTTTCTTTTTGGTGCAGTTTTTCTAACATTTTCAACTGCAGAATCAACTATCCTTATCTTCCCAAGTTGAGACGCCTCATTAATTTTAGCTTCCTCTAATTTTTGTTTCATTAGACTATAAGTTTCATCTAAAATTATTTTATCTCTTTGAAAGCGAGTATATGCTAAATATTTTTCAGGCAATAAAGATAACTGAGACTCATAATTAGAAATCAATTTATCTAATTCTAATAATTTTGAATTATAGGCAGATATAAAAGCATCTAAGTTAATTACAGAATCCATTATTGCTTGCCTAGATTCTATAGGATTAGCAACAATAATTCCTTGATTAACATATTTTCTTGTCTCTGTATTTAAAAGTATTTTAAGGTTTTTTATTTTTTTATCTAAATCAATAACAGCTGGATGCGTACTTCCTTCTCTTGCTTTTGTAGAATTATATTCAGCTTCTAAAGAAGCTAATTCTTGCCTAAAAGAATATAATTGAACATCTAAAGTATTACTTACTCTATTAGCAAATTCTTTTTCATCTTTAGATAATTGATTTTGAAAGTATTTTTTTCTTTCTAATGAAATATTTTTCTTTGCTTTAGTATTGTAATAATCAGATTCAACTGTAGTTAGTTGATTAAGTAATAAATTTGAATTATCATCTAAACCATAGATGTGCTCTTTTTCCTGAAATAATTTTAATTTTTCTTCAATTTCTTTTAATTCCTTTTCTTTTAAAACTACTTGCTCAAATAAGAAATTTTTTAAATGATTCATTTCTCCGCTGGCCCATTCTTTATCTCTTCGTTGATATTCGTTAATTAAAGTATTAACAATTAATGCAGCTTCATATGGATCAGGGGATGAGTATGAAATTTTTAAAACATCTGTGTTCCTTAAATTAGAGATGGAAATATTATTTCTAATTTTTTTTACAAAAACATTAAACAATGAATCATTAACTTCATTATTAATTAATATTTCAGGATTTTTATTCAAATCTAAAAATAAAATATTTCTAAAAAATTCTCTTAAAAAACCATCCTCATGTTTTTTTGTATTAAATAAATGTAAATTATTTATTTGATTTGAATTAAGTAAAGATTGAATTGTTCTTTCTGCTGTAGTCCTAGATTTCAAAAGTTCAATTTCATTTTCTAAATAGTTCTTAGCGGAACCTAATTCCATATCAAAAATGGAAGACATGGCTGAATCCTCACTCTCGACAATAATAGCCCCATAAGAACTATATGTAGGTCTAGTAATAACTATATAAATTAAGCCTATAAAAAGAAATAAAAATAATGAGAAATATACTTTTTTAATATTGCTCTTAATAATAAAAAATATTTCTTTAATTGAAACTTCTTCTTTATGAAAATCTTGATTAGAATTATTCATATTTCTATTAATCTGATTGCGCTGTTAAAATTACATTTGTGAGTTGTAGTAATACTGCAATAATGCTCGTTTTAGTTAACAAAATATAACTAAACCTCTCATCAACCTTGATAGTATCATGAGGCTTAATTTTGACTAAATTAAATTCATTCTGATTTTGTATTTTATTTAAATCAATGATTTGAATTTGACCATTCTTAGAAATAATAGAAATTTTTGAAAGCTTTGCACCCTTTAATGGACCACCAGCCATCGATAAACAAGTTAACAAATCAATCCCATCATACACTAAATAAGCGCCCGGATATTTAACATGCCCCCAAATATTAACACTCATTCTAGGGACGCCATCTTCTCCAGTTATATAATCTTCACCCGTTAATTGAACATTATTATTAATTTTCCCCGGAGTATAATTAAATTGACTTAGAGTAAACTCAGGAAATAAAAATATTAGCACAATTGGCAATAATAAAAATTTTAATTTCATATTTTTATTTAAAATCCTTTAAAGTTCTTATAAAACAAGGGAAGTTAAACATTACAAGATATTCAATCCAAGGGTTTAATGTAATACTTTAAATAAAATATCTTACTTAAAAAAGGAACTAATCTTACTAAAAATAGAACCTTTTTTATTTTCTATTGAATAACTTAAAGGAATTTCTCCATTTAATATTTTCTTAGAATTATTTTTAATAATTGAAACAGAGTTATTGCCAATAATTTTTTCAGTTTCTAAAAGAGTTTTTTTTAAAAAGAAATTTCTATTTTTATCATTATGAGCATCAGACCCTATTAAATGACATAAACCATTTTTTAATAATTCAATAGCGGTTATTTGAGTTTCTTTACCAAAACCACCTATAATACTTGCGCAATCTATTTGAATTAAATAGCCTCTGTCTATCCATTTTCTTGCTAAATCAATATTATTTTGAACTCCTCTATATCTTTCAGGATGCGCTATAATTGGATTAATTCCTTTTAATTGAACTTTAAAAATTTCATCTTCATACCCAATGGGAAAAGATAATCTTTGAAATTCAATAAGCATAAATTTTCCATTGCCAAATGTAGTAATTGGATTATCTAATATTTCTGTAAGATTAAATTTAAAAAATACTTCAGATGCTGCATGAATTTTAATATTATAAT
>MDSW01216236.1_pt1 | contig 10619 bp, 8 predicted proteins | sample 811171 | NCBI WGS metagenome assembly MDSW01 (sample SAMN05326641, study PRJNA326480) | marine metagenome | isolation source: seawater | place: Atlantic Ocean: North West | collected 2012 | reverse complement strand
GTTTCCATCTCAAAACGCTCCGTAACCTGGAATAACTGCGCCAAAAGACGGGCGAGGGAAATATCTTTGAGTGGAAGACCCAAGATAGGTTCAGCGATTGCCCGCGCGGCCTGAGCAAAGGCTTCTTGCGACTTAGATCTATGGATATACCCTGCCTGAAAATGAATTGCCGCGACCTTGTCATAATCAGCGGTTAGAAACCCTATCATCATTTCGGCGAGGTAGTAGCGAGTTTTTTTATCTAGACGCCCCATAATACCAAAATCAACCGCGTGGATCACACCATCCTGGTCTACCAGTAGGTTCCCTGGATGGAGATCAGCATGAAAAAACCCATCCCTGAACACTTGCAGAAAAAATACCCGCGCCATATTTGCAACGATATCCTCTGTGTCGAGACCTGCTTTTTCCAGCATAGAAACTTCATCAACTGGGATACCAGAAACTCGTTCCGATGTGAGAACACGCTTTCCAGTTCTAGTCCAGTCCATTTCTGGAACGTTAAACTTACGGTCCACGTTAAAATTGGCCCGCAGTTCATCGCCAGCTGCTGCTTCTAATCGCAAATCTAATTCCATTGCAACGACTTCTGATAGGGTGTCTATAACCCCAGTGGGTCTTAATCGCCGTGCTTTAGGAATAAAACGCTCAACCATTTCCGCAAGCCAGTGAAGGAGATCAAGTTCCCGTGCGAAGGCGTCTTCAATCCCAGGCCTCAAGATTTTTACTGCAACCGGCAGGTCCTCGACTGTGGTTGCATAATGGACCTGGGCTATAGAGGCGGCGGCAACTGGCTCATCATCGAAAGAGGTAAAAATTTCATTAATGGGTTTACCAAGTTCATCTTCAATTGATTGCTGTGCCTTATCGGTCTCAAAAGGTGGTAGGTTGTCCTGTAAGGTTGATAGGTCGTCGGCAATTTCTTTGCCGACCAAGTCGGCACGAACTGATAATGCTTGTCCCAATTTTATAAAGCCTGGGCCCAAGCTCTGAAGGGCTAAGGCTAACCTCTCGCCCTTCCTCATCTCACTCAAATCGGAAGTTGTTTGGACCCCTAAAGTGATGAAAGAACAGCAGGCCTTTATATAAAAAGGCATGCTATTCATTTTTAATATAAAAAGGGAGTCATATTTGGCTATCGTACGAACGATTCTCGCGACATTACAGAGGTTACGGAACGCACGAAACATAGGCTTTAGAGGCGCCAGCCTGAGTGGATAGCGACAATACCGCCAGACATTATTTGGCATTGGATATTACTAAACCCTGTATTTCGCATTTCCTCGGTTAAAGCGGCGGGTTCAGGAAAACAACGAATGCTCTCTACCAGATATTCATATGCCTCTTCGTTCCCTGCCACGTGTTTTCCTAGCCAGGGGAGGATATGAGTGGAATAAGTGTCGTACAAAGGCGCAAGAAAAGGCATAACGGCGGGCGAGAACTCAAGGCAAATAAAATGCCCGCTAAAATCGAGGATTCGAAAAATTTCAGCTAACCCAGCAACTCGGTCAGTGACATTTCTTAACCCAAACGAGATTGTACAAACATCGGCTGAGCGATCGTGGAGCGGCAACCCTTCTGCCGAAGCTTGGATAAAGTTGATTCCTTCCAGATAACCCTTATCTATGGCTTTTTTTTGAGCAACTCTGAGCATTTCTTTATTAGGGTCACAGATTATGGTTTGATTGGCCTTAACGCCATTGTCTGACTTACCTTCTAGTTTTTTTAGAAATCTGAAGATAATGTCACCTGTTCCGCCGGCAACATCAACTAATCGCATATCCGGTTGAGGATTAATTCGGTCGACCAAAGTCTGTTTCCATAGGCGATGAAGGCCGCCACTCATCAGATCATTCATAATATCATAGCGATCTGCAACAGATTCAAATAGGGTGGAAACGAGACCTGCGTGTTCATTTTTCCCCACGCGCCGAAAACCAAAGTTGATTTCGTCGTCGCTTGTGGGATCATTTGTGGAATGATTTTCCATACCACAACAATAGCGCAGCTAGACATTTCGCGCTAGCTTTTGGGCTCATCAAGAACCGCATGATTTAACGGGGTGAAATAATTAATGCCAGAGTTGCCGGAGGTAGAGACAGTCCGTCGAGGATTAGAGAGGGCTATGGTTGGCCGCAGAATTAACCAGGTGGTGGTGCGGCGCTCCGATCTCCGTCGACCTTTGCCGGAAAATTTTTCAGATATGTTGACCGGCCGAGAGATTACGCATCTTGATCGACGCGCAAAGTATCTTCTAATCCATCTTGATATTGGTAATGTCGTATTAGTGCACCTTGGCATGTCCGGGCGTATGGTAATTGAACAAGGTACTGAGGTAGAGGTTCCTGCCCAAAAACATGAGCATATCGCTTTTTCAGTTGGTAATGGCACTGTTATAAGGTTTTCTGACCCTCGTCGGTTTGGTCTTATGGATTTAGCACCTAAAGAAAAATTGTTTGATCACCCTTTACTCAAGTTAATAGGGCCAGAACCATTAAACGCTGAATTTAATACCGAATCTCTTATGAAAAGTCTTAAAGGACGTAAAACGACAATTAAATCAGCGTTACTTGATCAACGCGTTGTCGCAGGACTTGGAAATATCTATGTTTGTGAAAGCCTTTTTATAGCGAGAGTATCCCCCCGTCGCATTACTAAAAATATCAGCACTATTCGGGCTGCGCGCTTGGTTTATGCCACAAAAGAGATCTTACGCGATGCTATTAATGCCGGCGGGTCAACATTACGGGACCACGTGACCCCAACGGGTGAGATGGGGTATTTTCAATACAATTTCAAAGTCTATGGACGCGAGGGAAAATTATGCGAAACCTGTATGCAGCCAGTGAAACGAATTGTGCAGGCTGGGCGCTCTACTTTCTTCTGTGCAAGTTGTCAACGCTGACGCACATCGCGCCTGTCACCAAAGATGTTTTGTCTCAACGTATAGTGCTTGTGTTAAATATGCTGGCGGTGGCCCTGATGCTTAATTGCGCAAAAGCGGACGCTGCTGGGAGCTTTCTATCAGTAGTTGAAGATTTGCCTTTGATGGGCGGACTCACGGAGGTCGAAGGGTCCGCCCTGATTTTTTCAACCCAGCAAGGCAGGATCGTCGAAGTCTCAGCCAAAAGTATAACTGGTGATAGGATAGGAAAAGAAAAAGTATTAGCTTTTTATGGACATACTCTTCCCCAACTAGGTTGGAGCCCAGCAGGTCCTTTAAAATGGGTAAGGGAAGGTGAAAGGCTTGACCTGACTGTAACCGTGAATGCTGGTAAATTGCTTGTTCAATTTTCGCTGACACCGCTTTAAATCAACAACCTATAGGGATAATTCTTGATGAGGTATGAAACAATTATCATCGAAATTCGTGGCAATGTTGGGCTAATTACGTTTAACCGACCAGATTCTCTAAATGCCCTTTCAACAGTTTTGGTCGGTGAGTTAGCTGATTCATTGAAAATGATGGAGAAAAACGATGAGATTGGCGCCATCGTTTTAACGGGTTCGGAAAAGGCATTTGCGGCAGGTGCGGATATCAAAGAAATGCAGTCTAATACCTGGCCAACAACTTTTTCTAAAGATTTTATAACTGATGGATGGGAACAGGTCACGTTCTGCCGCAAGCCGGTGATCGCAGCGGTGGCTGGTTTTGCACTCGGAGGCGGCTGTGAGATCGCGATGATGTGTGATTTTATTCTTGCAGCAGAAACAGCACAATTTGGTCAGCCGGAGATAAAAATTGGAGTCTGCCCGGGGGCAGGCGGCTCGCAGCGCCTGACGCGCCTGGTGGGAAAGTCCAAATCAATGGAAATGTGTTTGACAGGCAGAATGATGGATGCTGAGGAGGCTGAGAGAGCTGGTTTAGTTAGTCGGATTGTCCCCCGAGCTAAACTGGTTGATGAAGCTGTTTCCACGGCTCAGAAGATTGCGAATATGTCACGTTCGGCAACGATGATGGTAAAAGATGTTGTCAATCGGGCATACGAGACTACTCTTGCGGAGGGTGTGAGATACGAAAGGCGAATGTTTCAGGCAAGTTTCGGCACGCCGGACCAGCGCGAAGGGATGGAAGCCTTCGTCGGCAAAAGGAAACCCCAATTCGGGAAACGATAATGCCATATTAAAGCGGAAAAATGGCGGGTAAGTCCTTGACGGCTGGCCCCTTCCAATATAGAACCTCAACCGCTGCAAGTAAGCAGGATTGAAAGAATGGCTAATACAAATTCCGCAAAAAAGCGCGTCCGACAGATAGAACGAAGAACGGAACGCAATAGAGACCGGCTTAGCCGGATACGCACAGCTGTTAAAAACGTCGAGGCAGCAATTGGTGCGGGGGATAGAACTGCAGCTGATGCGGCCCTCGCCTCTGCAGAACCTGAGTTGATGCGGGGTGTTTCTAAAGGCGTTATGAAAAAAAACACAGCATCCCGTAAAGTGTCACGTTTGTCTGCACGGGTTAACGCTATTTCCTAACTGTTTCCTGATCCACTGTAAATTTATTGACGCATCTGAATGATCAGAAGTCGTTTAGCTCGCCTTCGGCAAGACTGATTAAGCGTGTTGGCTTGGATTTTAAGTGCATAGCGTGGGGTAATGCACTAAAAACTTATGCTTTTCGTGCAAGCCCTTGAGTCGATGGACCGAATCGGCAGTGCTTAATTTGTCAATAAAATTTTTTTTATTTTTGTGCTTTGATCGGCTTGCTATCCGATCTTAGCCCATTTAGGTTTATCATTCAGCCTTGGTTACGTGATATTAAAACCAAGTAAAATTATTTTTCTGTACGTTTTAAGTAATGAATTAGTTTAAAATAATAAAAACGTTGTTTCTTTCTAATCTAATCATAGTTTTAGTGTAAAGAATAACAAAAGGCGGTAAGACTAGAGGAAATTTAGGAAGCGGAGACTTAATAATACCGCTTAAAATGGGGCCGAAATTTTCTACTTCTAGGCAAACTGTTTCAATAACTCAATCTGCAATTTAGTAGGTTGTTTGGGGGACTGGGGACATAAGCATGCCGGGACCAAGGCTTGATCCGAAGATTACGGCTCAATGGGCAAGAGTGCGCGGATTGTTAAGATCAGAAGTTGGGGATGCCTCCTACCGCAGTTGGTTGAAGCCGTTGACTTTGGTTTCTGTAATCGATGGCACTATAAAAATTGCGGTTCCTACGCGTTTTATGCGTGATTGGGTCGTGAGTCATTATGGTGATCGACTCCGTGCACTTTGGGTCGGCGAGAACCCGACAATTGATGTAATTAATATCTTTGTGCAGACGCCCACAACGCGGCCTCTAAATAAACCAGTAGAAAATACGCTAACCAAAACGCAGGTAGCTGGGTTGCCCAATGCAGATATGCCCGCGGAATCTCGCCCGGAAATTAGTGCTCCGCTCGACCCTCGGTTTACTTTCTCAAATTTTGTCGTCGGCAAGCCCAACGAATTAGCTTATGCAGCAGCACGACGGGTCGCGGATTCCGTTGACACGCCCTTTAATCCGCTGTTTTTGTATGGTGGGGTTGGGCTTGGAAAGACGCATTTGATGCATGCTATTGCTAACCATACGCGTGCTAAGTTTCCAGAGCGACGAGTGGTATACATGTCCGCTGAAAAATTTATGTTCCACTTTATCCGGGCTTTGAGGTTCAAGGATACGGTTTCGTTTAAGGAACAGTTCCGCTCAGTTGACCTCCTGATGATTGATGATGTTCAGTTTATAAATGGCAAGGAAGCTACGCAGGAGGAGTTTTTTCATACTTTTAATGACTTGGTCGATAACAATCGCCAGGTTGTTATTTCTGCGGATAAATCTCCGTTGGATCTAGAGGGGATGGAGGAACGCCTTCGATCCCGTCTGGGTTGGGGGTTGGTCGCTGATATTCATGCGACAAATTTTGAGTTACGAGTTGGCATTTTAGATACAAAATGCCAACGACTTAAAGTTGAGATACCTCTAAAGGTTAAAGAATTTTTATCGCATCGTATTACCTCTAATGTTCGCGAGCTTGAAGGCGCTCTAAATAGGGTTGTTGCGCATGCTGAGCTTGTTGGCCGTGAGATCACTCTGGAAACCTGTCAGGAAGTTCTGCATGACATTCTTCGGGCCAACGACCGCCGCGTGACAATTGAAGAAATTCAGAAGCGTGTTTCTGAGCATTTCAATATCCGAATTGCTGATATGCATTCCGCTCGTCGAGCTCGTGCGGTTGCTCGTCCTCGCCAGGTAGCAATGTATCTTGCAAAGCAATTAACTTCGCGTTCACTGCCCGAAATCGGCAGAAAATTTGGTGGCCGCGACCATACAACAGTGATGCATGCCGTTAAGAAAGTCGAAGAGTTGCGGCATACAGATTCGGCATTCTGCGAAGACGTTGATCTTCTGCGGCGAATGCTTGAGGGATAACCGCAGTTTTCTGCGATTCTTGCATCTTTTAAGTTAGTTTTTTTTGAGCATCTAAACCCGTGCTACAATCCTTATAAAATGATATAATTTGGTCGCCTTTCAAGGTAATGGAGGTGGCTGAGATAGGTTAGTAGTTTTTATTAAAAAGAGAACAATGTGACGTTATGAAGTTTACGATAGATCGCGGTGCTTTATTAAAGGCATTAACTCATGTCCAGAGTGTAGTTGAGCGCAGAAATACTATTCCAATTTTATCTAACGTGTTAATGCGTGCTCAAGATGGTGCAGTGGAATTGTCTGCTACCGACATGGATATTTCAGTTGTGGAAACAGTGTCTGCTGATGTCTCTCAGGATGGGACGACAACGGTTGCCGCGCATACGCTTTTTGATATCGTGCGTAAGCTTGAAGAAGGGTCGCAAATCGAACTGGGTGGAGGATCAGAAGAAGGCCAGATGGCGATGAGGTCAGGCCGATCATCATTAAAATTGGCGACCCTTGATAGCGAAGATTTTCCAGCGCTGACGGATGATGATATGCCGCATAGTTTTACTCTTGGCGCGGCGGCCTTGCGTTCCTTAATAGATCGAACCCGCTTTGCGATCTCCACTGAGGAAACCCGTTATTATCTAAACGGTATTTACCTGCATGCTGCTGAGAGTGATGGCGGTAGTTCGGTGTTGAGGGCGGTTGCTACGGATGGGCACCGCCTTGCCCGAATGGAAATTAGCATTCCCGCTGGAGCAGAGAATATCCCTGGCGTTATTGTGCCTCGTAAAACAGTAAATGAGCTGCGTAAGCTGATTGATGAAACAGACGATGATATAAGCGTCATGATGTCGGATACGAAAATTCGCTTTGCAATGGAGGAGATCGTCTTAAGTTCCAAATTAATTGACGGAACTTTCCCTGATTATGACCGAGTTATACCAGAAGCGAATGATAAATTTCTTGAGGTAAGCTGTAACCGCTTTGAGCGTGCTGTTGATTTGGTGTCCACGGTTTCGACAGAAAAATCTCGGGCAATCAAGCTAAGCCTTGTTGCTAATAGCCTGGTTCTTTCGGCTACAAGCGCTGACGCAGGTAGCGCAACAGAGGAGCTCGAAGTTGATTACAACGATGGGGATTTAGAAATTGGATTTAACTCTAAATATCTCATTGATATCACTCAACAAATACAGGGCGACAAAGCTCGTTTCGCACTTTCCGATGCTGCCTCCCCGACGCTCGTAAAAGATCTAGAGGACGAAAAAGCACTTTACGTTCTTATGCCAATGCGTGTTTAGAGGCGAAAACCCTGTCTAGCTTGCAGCCCGCTTTCCAGAATAATGTCGGCGCTGCTTCTATGGCGGTGCAACGTTTGATTTTAACTAATTTCCGTTGTTATGAATCATTACGTATGACCATCGAGTCGCCATTGATTGTACTCACGGGATCAAACGGGGCAGGGAAGACTAATCTTTTGGAAGCAATATCGTTTCTCGTCCCTGGTCGGGGGTTGCGGACGGCACGTCTTAGTGACTTGGCACGGCGCAATAACACCGATGGAGGCGATAATCAGTGTTGGGCAGTTGCGGCAACGGTAAACGGGTTGGACGGGGTCTACGATGTTGGTACAGGAGTTTCTGAAAAGGTAGCTATTGAAAAACCGAGAAGAGTAGTACGTATAAATGGTATGCCTGCCCGCGGACAATCTGCGCTTGGCGAGAGGCTAGCTGCCCTTTGGCTTACACCGGATATGCAAAGATTGTTTACTGAGGGGGCTTCTGGTAGAAGGCGATTTTTGGATCGGTTGGTTTTTGGCTTTGATCCGGCTCATGCCGGACGCCTGAAATCGTTCGAACGATCACTACGTGATAGATCGCGTCTACTTCAAAATAAACTCACACAAGGAAAAACTGTAGACCCTACGTGGCTCAATGTTTTAGAGGAAACTATTGTTGAAAAAGGTGTCGCAATTACAGCGGCGCGTATTGCGCTGATTAATCGTTTAAACCCGGCCTGTGCGATGGGAGTTGGCCCCTTTCCCTCGGCATCTTTGGAGCTCGATGGAGTTTTAGATGGTTGGTTGAGGATAATGCCAGCGGTTGAGGCAGAGGATCGTTATAGGGCAGCGCTGCTTAGTTCTCGAGAGATTGATCAGGGCGGTCGCCTGGCGACAATCGGCCCACATCGCAGTGATCTTGTGGTTATGCATATTCGAAAAAATGCACCCGCCGGTCAGTGCTCGACTGGCGAACAAAAAGCGTTGCTGATTAGTATAGTATTAGCCAACGCTCGCCTTCAATCGCTTGAGAAAGGGGCGGTTCCAATCTTGCTATTAGACGAGATAGCAGCCCATCTTGATGAAGAACGCCGTACTGCTCTTTATTCGGAAATTCAGGCGCTTGGCGCACAGGCCTGGATGACTGGCACTGACCCGGCACTTTTTGCCCCACTTTTAGGCAAAGCCCAATATTTTTCCGTAGCAAATGCCAAGATAAATGCAGATTTCTCTATGGTAATTGATAAATAGATCTAACGAAGAAGTGGTTTAAAAATGACATCTCCTACAGAAGAGCTTTCTGACAATAATACGTCTGAATATGGTGCTGATTCCATTCAGGTTCTGCGAGGTTTAGATGCTGTTCGAAAGCGCCCTGGGATGTATATTGGTGACACTGATGATGGTTCCGGACTTCATCATATGGTTTATGAGGTGGTGGATAACGGTATTGATGAAGCCCTCGCAGGAATTTGTGACCGGGTAGAAGTAACTTTAAATGGCGACGGGTCTGTCTCAATTCACGATAATGGTCGAGGTATCCCAGTAGAGATACATGAAGAGGAAGGAGTGTCGGCAGCGGAGGTGATTATGACCCATCTTCATGCGGGCGGTAAATTTGACCAAAGTTCCTATAAGGTTTCAGGCGGTTTGCACGGTGTCGGTGTGTCCGTTGTAAATGCCTTGTCATCTTGGCTTGAACTTAAGATTTGGCGTGATAACGCAGAGTGGCTTATTCGGTTTGAAGATGGTGTTCCTGTCAAGCCTCTTGAACGCTTGACCGATTGGGATGGGCCAACAGGTAGTCAAGTTACCTTTTTAGCTTCACGAGAAACCTTCACGAATGTTGAATATGATTTTGTCAAACTTGAGCATCGATTGCGTGAACTAGCTTTTTTAAATTCCGGAGTGACTTTGATTGCTAACGACTCTCGGGGAGTTGAGCCAAATATTATCGAAATGCATTATGAAGGTGGGCTTTCAGCCTTTGTTAATTATGTTGATCGTGGAAAAACACCATTATTTGACGACCCCATTTTAATCCAAGGCGATCAGGACGATATTGCTATGGAAGTTGCGCTGGAATGGTCGGATAGTTACCACGAAACTACGCTCTGCTTTACTAACACGATTCCGCAGGGTGATGGCGGAACGCACCTAGCTGGACTTCGCGCCGCCCTTACTAGGACCATAAATTCCTATGCAAACGCTTCTGGTATAGCAAAAAAAGAAAAGGTTTCTCTCACAGGGGATGATATGCGTGAAGGATTAACTTGCGTTTTGTCAGTTATGGTTCCAGATCCAAAGTTTTCTTCCCAGACTAAAGACAAGTTAGTTTCTTCCGAAGTGCGCCCAGTTGTAGAAAGTCTTGTTGGGGAAAAGCTTAGCCAATGGTTTGAGGAACATCCAAATGAAGCTAAACGGGTTGTGGCAAAGGTTGTTGAAGCGGCTGCAGCTAGGGAAGCGGCTCGTAAAGCACGCGACTTGACGCGGCGCAAAGGTGCCTTGGATATTTCTAGCTTGCCGGGAAAGCTAGCAGATTGTCAGGAGCGCGATCCCGCGCAATCTGAAATCTTTATCGTGGAAGGGGATTCAGCTGGTGGTTCTGCGAAACAAGGTCGCAATCGTCGTACTCAGGCGATTTTGCCGCTTCGAGGGAAGATTTTGAATGTTGAACGGGCTCGGTTCGATAAGATGCTATCTTCGGCGGAAATAGGAACACTCATCGCTGCATTAGGTACCGGTATTGGTCGGGAAGATTTCAATCCAGACAAGGCCAGGTATCACAAAATTATCATTATGACCGACGCTGATGTAGATGGTAGTCATATCCGTACTCTTCTGCTCACTTTCTTCTTCCGGCAAATGCCTGAACTTGTCGAACGCGGATTTCTTTATATTGCACAACCGCCACTATATCGCGCTAAAAAGGGTTCTGAAGAAATTTAT
>MDSW01151757.1_pt1 | contig 10619 bp, 7 predicted proteins | sample 811171 | NCBI WGS metagenome assembly MDSW01 (sample SAMN05326641, study PRJNA326480) | marine metagenome | isolation source: seawater | place: Atlantic Ocean: North West | collected 2012 | reverse complement strand
TATATACGGTCATTTATTTTATAAATGCAAAAAACCAATCATGAGTTTTGGGATTATTTGTTTTAGATACCATCCCATTTTGAAAGAAAATCAATATTTGATGGTACGAAGAAAGGACTCATTGGGATATGTGGATTTTTTAAGAGGTAAATACAATCAGAACAATGATTTTCATTTAAGAAATATCATTGATGAAATGACCGGCAAAGAAATATCGCATATTCAGAATCATGAATATTCGTATTTATGGAATGATTTATGGAATAAAGTGAATGAGAAATGCGAGAGAAAAAATGTCGAAAAGTTCAACTTTGTCCGAACTACTAAACAAGAGCTATTTGAAGAAGCACAAAAATGGGAGGAACCAGAGTGGGGTTTTCCAAAAGGTCGTCGAAATACGAAGGAAAATGACTTTGATTGTTCCATACGAGAATTTGAGGAAGAAACAGGATATTCAGCGCATTTGTTAACTATGATAAAAAATGTCGGTTTTTTTGAAGAAACATTTACAGGATCAAATTTAAAATCCTATCGCCATAAGTACTATCTATGTAAGGCGGAATATAAAAACACGCAGAACATTGATTCCTATCAGAAGAGTGAAATTAGCGATTTGCAATGGTTTAATTATCAAGATTGTCAGTCGAAGATTCGAGATTACAATTATGAAAAAAAGAAAATGTTAGATAAAATAAACAATATAATAAATAAATAATCACAAAATATATATGAATCAACAGATTATCAAGAAAGAAGAAAAAAATCGTATTTATTTCAAAAGCAAACCAAAACTAAATGTACAATATCCTCATTTACAAGATAATCAATTTCAGAAGAAAATTGCATTAAAACAACAATTTCAAATGAAATACAACGGAGAGATTAAACAAATTCGTGATAAAAAAACAACCATGTGTGCTTCGGAGACATTTTCTCTTGAACCTCATCAAGAATTTGTCAAAACATTTATCAGTGCAAATACCTTTTACAATGGATTGCTCCTATATCATGGAATGGGTTCTGGTAAAACGTGTAGTGCAATATGTATAAGCGAAGAATATCGAAAGCAGAATAAGTATAATAAAAGTAAGAAGCGAATTTTGGTGATTGCTTCTCCAAATATTCAAGATAATTTCAAATTACAATTGTTTGATCCAGATAAGCTTGAAAAGAAAAATGGAATTTGGCAATTGGATGGTTGTGTAGGTGAAGCCATATTGCAAGAATTGAACTATCAAAATATTCAAATGCTTCAAGAAGATGCATTGAAATCAAAAATAAGAACATTTATTCGACGAAATTATGAATTTATGGGATATGAGAAATTTGGAAATAGTATTCAAAAAGTTGTAGAAAAATATGAAAGTATGGATTCTGGAAAAGAGAAACAAATTAAAAGAGAAATGCGGGAATTATTTAGCGAACGAATGATTATTGTAGATGAAGTACACAATATGCGTACGATTGGGGTGAATGATACGAATAAGATAGCTGCTAAAGGATTTTTCACTCTTTTAAAGTATGTCAAGCACATGAAATTACTTCTATTGAGTGGTACACCCATGTACAACAGTCCGCGAGAGATTATTTTCCTTCTTAATTTGTTAAATATGAATGATGGACAAAGTAAGTTGAAAACCAAAGATGTATTTCAAAAGGATGATACAATCAAAGAAGGTGGAGAGAAAAAACTTTTAATGAAAGCCAATGGTTATGTGTCTTATGTACGAGGTGAAAATCCGTATCGATTTCCCTTTAAAGTGTTCCCAAATGATTATCATAGCGAGCACAGTATTAAACAGATGGACGCTTATCCATCCAAGCAATTTAACTTCAAACCGATTGGAAATAATACCATAAAACATTTGGATCTTTTTGTGACTTCTTTGTCGGAATATCAACAAAATTGTTATAATGATGTTATATCTAAAATCGAAAGTGATTATGAACCGGAAGTATGGAAATTAATGTATAAGAACAATAACGATGAAGACATCAAGCAATATGAAGACATTGAATCTTTTAGTTATAGCAAGATTCAAAAACCAATATATGCTCTTACATTCTCCGTACAAAAGGGGGATAATATCTATGTAGGAAAACAAGCATTGAAAGAAGTTGTACAATATATACCTTCTACAAAAATGTACTCCTACGTTCAAGAAGAACGCGTATTTCATTCAGAACATATTGGAAAATACAGTGCAAAAATAAAGAGTGTGTTGGATTGTATTGAAAATAGCAATGGAATTATATTGATCTACAGTCAATATTTAGATGCCGGATTAGTACCTATGGCCCTTGCATTAGAAGAAATGGGATTGAATCGGTTAGGAGAAAGTGGCAACTTACTTCAACAAGATTCGTCTGCTAAAACATTCAAAGGAAAATATGCGATGATTACGGGTGACAAACATTTTAGTGTGTCCAACTCTAAAGAGCTTCAAATCATTAACCATAAATCAAATGTAAATGGGGAAAAATGTAAGGTAGTGCTCATATCACAAGCAGGTAGTGAAGGTATCGACTTTAAGCACTTGCGTCAAGTACATATATTAGATCCATGGTTTAATTTAAATCGAATTGATCAAATCATTGGGCGTGCCATACGCAACTGTAGTCATCATGGATTGCCGTTGAAGCAGCGCAATTGTCAAATCTTCTTACATGCCAGTAAATCGAACGATGATCGAGAATGCGCAGACATGATGGTATATCGATTGGCGGAAGCCAAGGCTAAAAAAATTGGAAAAGTTCAAAAACTTTTGAAATCTATCAGTGTGGATTGTATTTTGAACGCATCACAACAAAACTTTGCGAAATTGAATCAAACATTGACCATTCAATTATCGAACCAAAAGAAAATAAAGGATTTTGATATTAGCGACAAGCCGAACTCTTCTATTTGTGATTATGGTACATGTGCTTTCCGCTGTATTAATTCCATAGAAAATAATGATATCATCAATCAGACTACTTACAAACCAGAGCATGATGTTCGTGTTCATCTTATTTCCAAAATTAAGAAATTATTTCAGAAAAAGCATGTATTTAAGAAGAGTCAGTTGATTGAATTATTGAAAGGACACAATATTACCATTAGTCATATTCACCATGCATTGACTTATTTGATTGAAAACGAGAATGAGGTTGTATTAGATAAATTTTTCCGAAAAGGTCGAGTTATAAACATAAAGGATTTGTATATATTTCAGCCTATTGAAACAAATACCGTAATGACTTTGGAAGAATTATCCAAGCCTTTTTTATCTAAAATGAAAAGCATCGATCAAGAGTATATACAAATGGAATCTTCAAATTCCAATGAAAATGTGGAGTCAGAAAAGGGGAATAGTGATATAATAGAGGCATTAAAAGAACAATTTGAAAAAGAATATCAGGATTATGAACCTTCGATCAAGCTATTCTTGAATCAAATACAGGGTCGAAAGGATAAAAGCGTGTCATTATTTGATTTGTCTTTTTTAAATTCGGTCATTTGGATGAAAATCATGGATACACTACATGCAAAAAAAGAACTTCAGCTTTTAGATATCATATATGGTTATGATGGAGAAGATCCTTTTAAAGTAAAGTTAAAAAAATACTTCGAATCTTCTATACTTGAACATAACGGGATGGCTGTGTATTATCTGGTAGATCTTGTCCAAAAACATAAAGATTCGGAAGCATTATCACCGAACAAAATACCGTATTATATAAAACTGTACATCTACGATAAATCAAAGAAACAATGGGAGAAAATCAGTCGCATTCAAATCGAAGAAATCGGTTACCATGTCTTGCTTGATTTTTTAATTCAGAAAAACAATGATTTGAGTAAATATGTGGGATATTTTGACTATCGTCATCCACAAAAAGAATATGTATTTAAGATTATGGACATGAGAAAAAAAAGAACTGCGCCAGGAGCCATATTGATTCAAAAAAATCCAAAAGATGTAAAAACGGACCTGAATGAATTACTTGGAATTATGCCTGAATTTTTCGATATTAAAGACAAACGCACATATACACGCGTGCCTTTATGTATGCTGATGGAATTTATTCTACAATGTTTACATTTGAGAAAAGACAAAACGACCTCGGTGTTAAGTAAGTTAGAACATTCCGCATTGACCGTAAAAAATTGATTTAAATATAATATTAATATAATAGAATAACACATGACAGAACCATTACAACAACCCGGCCTTTATCAAAATCAAATTATTTGTCAAAAGATTCATGTTCCTTTTCAATATTTACATAATGATTTGAATAAGATTTTTATGAATCATATGGAAAATAAAGTGATGAATCAATGTGAAAAAGAAGGATATATCTCAAGTCGCAATTGCAAAGTGGTCACATATAGTGCTGGAAGAACAGTCAGTTCCATTGTGGAATTTAAGGTACATTTTGAGGTAGATGTGTGTTATCCATGTGAAAATATGAGATTGCAGTGTTACGTTCAAAGTATTACAAAAATTGGCATCAAAGCGATTCTTTCAAATGATGAAACCGAAAATCCAATTGTTGTTTTTGCCAGTTATTTACACAATCCAACCATATTTGAAAGAAACATGAATTCTGAATACAAAGTAGGTGATCAGATTCAGGTTCGTGTATTAGGTCATCGTTTTGAAATTCATGATCCATCTATTTATGTCCTTGCAGAAATAATTTAAACAAAAATCAATACACTATATAGATGTCACATAGTTTGGAGTCAATTTCTGCAAAAATATCAAAACTTGAGAAAAATCATCATATTGAAATATTTCGTATTATTAAGAAAAATGAACCTAATTTGTCTTTTTCTGAAAATTCAAATGGTTGCTTTATCAATATGAACGATATCAAAACAGAATCATTGGATGAAGTGGTGACCTATTTGAATTTTCATCAGGCAAAAGAAAAAGAACACCACGAGCATTTAATTATTAAAAATGATATTATTGAATCATTCCAAGAATCAATATAAATAGATCTATATAGTTTTCTAAATGACGATAGAAGAATATCATCAGCATTTCATGAGACCTTATTTTTCTTTACCAGAATCTCGACAAAAGGTGTTTCGAAAAAAAAATAATTTATCAATTGAATTTGATAAGTTATTTTTTTATTTTCTATCATTGATCAAATATCCTGTTCCGTATGTGTACACAAAACACGAAGAAACTCTTATCAAGTATAATATTTGCGAAAAATTAGAATCATTCAAGTATAAACACAAGAAAGTGGCGATTCATTGTTTGTGTTTTGAAAAGAACATTGATCTTAAAACACTTGATTGCTTAGCAAAATATTATTGTTTGAATCTCATTTATAGTAATATGAAAATTTATGTTTCGATGGAATATGGTACAACTATGGTATTTTATCATATAGACTCAAATATGGAATATCATTTATGCAAGCAATCAATGATTGATCACATCAAGGAGAATTTTTACTGTATTGAAGATGTACACAAGCCTTTGTATTCATTGAGTCATTACAAAGTAGGAGAACTTAAAGAAATCGCAACCAAATTGAAATTGAGTTACACCGAAACTTACAAGAAAAAGGATTATTATGATCAAATACAGTTTTATCTACAGAATGCGTTGATTTAACAAAAAAATTGATTTAATAAATGTATGTATAAATATATATATTGATGGCTTCAAAAATGAATGATGATTTGAGTCCTGTTTATGCACCGAAAAGTCCAGGAAATGAAATGCCGTATCAGCCGAATAGTTTGAATGTTCAAGGAAGTCCTGAAAATAACTATCATGATTCCGATTCCGATAATGAAGAAAATAGTTCAATACCATTTCCGGGTAATAGGGAAGCATATGCATCTTCAAATGATACTTCTCAAAACATAGAGACCTTGTTTTCTTTATATAAAAAATATGTTGAAAAACTTCCTTCTCATTTACACAACATTCATTACGAGTTTGAAGTCCGGTTCAGAGAGTCAATGTTGAATAAAATGACATATCAAAATGTGTTTAAAGTACTATGCAGTCATGGATTTACTATAAAACAACAACAATATTTACTGCGTATTGCACCGCAAAAGGAAGGAATCCATGGGCGTGTGGAATGTTCGAATCTGAGTGATATTCAACAGTATTGTTTGACCGAACAATATCCGAAAAGGAGTGTCTATGTGGAAAAGTATTCGAAATTACAAAATAGGAAACCGGTGTATAATCAAAATTATAACTTTCGTGTATCTGTACAAGAAGAAAAACAAATACATCACAGAAACCATTTGGTGAAAGATATGATGGTCAAGTGGTCGTCTTTAAAGAAGAACTTTCGTTATTTGTATCGTACCACACTTGTTCATGCATCTATGCCCCACGTTCAAATCGATATGAGCGTTGTTCGTTCGAGTCGAGAACCAAATACATATTTTGCGCGAAGCAATGTTCTAACACAGCCATCCAGATACGAGATTGAGATTGAATGTGTGGGTATGGAATCACAAACAATGGAATCATTGAATGTGAAAAAAATAGTTCAACACTTTAAATTAGCCATAAAGTATATTCTGAGTGGTATTCAAAAAACCCCATTTCCCGTCGCATTTCCAATATTAGAAGGTGTTAAAGATGAATATAATTCGCTTTGCCGTATTATCAATAATATACAAAATCCTAATGTTAGGATAAAACCTTATTTCATGGGACCTTCATCGGTTACACTTCAGCCGAATAATTTAATCGAAAATGACAATAAAATCGGAATACAAAAAGGGTTTTGTGTCACGGATAAGGCCGATGGGGAAAGAAAGTTATTGTTTATTAACAAAAAGAATAAGGCATATTTCATCGACTCTAATCTTGTGCTAAGTTATGCGGGTTTTCGATTGAAGAGTAGAGTTAATCTAACAAATACAATTTTGGATGGAGAGCATATTGTGACAACCAAGTCCGGAAGCAATATTAATTTATTCGCGGCTTTTGATATATATTGCGAGAGAGGAAAGGATGTGAGAGATATGCCTTTTATCGAAGACCGAAACTACAAAAGTAGTACTACATCCAGATATGAATTGTTAAAATCCATTATTTCAAAATTTACATCTGAATTTTTGGATTACGATAGTGTCGGCAATCAGTTAAACATTCAATATAAACAATTTATTCACGAAGAATCCATCTTTGACAGTTGTAAAGTGATTTTCGAAACATTGGATCGTAATTATATATACAATACGGATGGTCTTATATTTACTTCAAAATATTTGGGAGTGCCGAGGAAAACATCAAAAATTACATGGAAAGATAGTTTTAAGTGGAAACCAGCGCATTTTAATACGATCGACTTTCTTATGAAAGTAAGGAAAAATGAAAAAGGTGAAAAAGAAATAAAAACAAAATTAGTTAGTGGTGTTGCGGTAAAATATTACGAAGTCGAATTATATGTGGGTTCCAATGAGGCGGGTGCTATGAACACACAGGAACAAATTCTAATGCATGATTTACAAGAAAGTACTCGAGGTTATGGACCCATATTGTTCCGCCCAACAAATCCAAGTGAAGAAGAAGCTTATTTATGTCATATTCATGCAACATTGGACGAGACCGATTCCTATGTCATGTATTCGGAAGAAAAAGATTTAATTGAAGATGATCAAATTGTAGAATTTCGTTACATGAAACATGACGATGATAAGTATGAAAATTGGATTCCATTGCGTGTAAGAGATGACAAAACAGTTGCTTATCGAACCAAGAAGGAAAATTTTGGTAATAATTTCAAAACGGCAAATAACAATTGGCAATCAATTCATAATCCAGTAACGGAAGACATGTTGAAGGGTTTTGTGGAAGTAACACGAGATGACTTGTTACAAGAAGAAGACGAAAATATGTACTATAATAGAGGCAAAAGCAAAAATTTGCTTTTGAATTTGCGGCATTTTCATAATATGTATGTGAAATCGCTGTTGATTGATCTTGTTTCTTCAGACGGCAACCACTTGATCGATTTGGCTGTTGGTAAGGCGGGAGATCTTAACAAGTGGATTAAAAATAAAATAGGGGGTGTTTTGGGCATCGACATATTCAAAGATAACATTTACGGCTCACGGGACAGTGCATGTGCCCGATACAAATCAAAATTATTGAAAAAAGAAAAAGATGTACCAATATCCATGTTTGTACATGGAGACTCGGGAAAGTTGATTGAAAATGGTGATTTTTCATATGGAAATAATCCAAGTTCTCACGATATTGTCAAAGCGCTCATGGGTTCGTCGGATGTGGAAAAACGAACTATTGTGCAACCGTTTTTAAAAACAAATTATGGTATATTTATCAAAAAGTTTGACATATGTTCGATTCAATTTGCGATGCATTATATGTTCGAGAACAAAAAAACACTTCATAACTTTCTAACGAATGTAGCAAAATATACAAAAATAAATGGATATTTCATAGGAACTTGTTTCAATGGTGAAAAGTTATTTGAGATGTTAAAAGATGTACAACAAGGAGAATCCAAGTCCATTTATATCGAAGACAAAGAAATATGGCATGTGACAAAAAAATATAATACACCACTCTTTACAAATACGCCATCCAGTGTTGGGTTGAAAATCGGTTTATATCAAGACTCCATCAATAAAACTTCCGAATTGGATGAATATTTAGTTCATTTTGGTTATTTTGTAAAAATCATGGATGACTATGGATTTAAACCTGCAAATGAATTCCCAATTCCACCCATTGGGTCGTTTAAAGAGTTACATGATCGATTGTTGTCCGACACTTCGTTACATGGTGAATATGCAAAAGCAAAGCATTTTGCGGAAAAAATGAGTGCTCAAGAAAAAGAAATTTCATTCTTAAATCAATATTTCATTTTCAAAAAATACAGAGAAAATATCCTACCTGTATATAATCCAGAAGAATTCGAACCAATTGATTTGACTGTTGGGTACGCAGAAAAAACAAAACAAAAAATTCAATTAGTATAATATTATATAAAGACCTGTTTGTATGTAATATTATGTATATTTTGAATGATTTTCTCTTTGCTCTTGATCCACGAACAATTTGTGTACAATATAAAACCAAAGAGCAGTATAAAATCAATATCAATGTAAATCCTAGTTTACAAGAGTATTTACACAAAATTAAGATGGAAATCGATAAACATCAATCCAAGTGGGATCAATACAAAAAAGTTACAAATAAATATGAATTTATCAATACTCCTTGTTATGTAGAAATGCCGAAAATTCGTTCATGTGTGTGTAGTTACAAGCCGATTTCAAGATCTTTCTTCAAAATGATTGAGATTTTGAAACAATTTAATTTTTCATTTCCCACAAATATGAAATCATTTCATTTAGCCGAAGGACCCGGTGGATTTATTGAAGCACTGACGAAGTATCGCAATAACTCGGAAGATGTTTATTTTGGTATGACTCTTATGGATCGTAATCATGACATACCGAGGTGGAATAAAATTCAATCCTTTATGAAACAACATAAAAATATCAAGCTCGTGTATGGTCCAAAACAAGACGGGAATTTATACTTTCGTCATAACTTGGATTTTATCATCAAGGATCATAAAAACAAATACGATTTTATTACAGCCGATGGAGGGTTTGATTACAGCATAGATTTCAACAAACAAGAAGAAATTTCCGTCAATCTTATTTTCTGTGAAATCTTATATGCTCTCATCTTACAAAAACAAGATGGATGTTTCGTATTAAAAATTTTTGATATTTTTCATGAAATTACAGTAGAGTTGATTTATTTGCTTTGTTTTTTTTACAAACAAGTGTATATTTTCAAACCGCATACGAGTCGCGAAGCAAACTCGGAAAAGTATATTGTATGTAAAGGCTACATGCATAAAAAATATCACGAAGAAATTATTCAGCGTTTATGTGTGGGTTTTCATGATTTATCGAAGCAAAAACTACAAAAGTTATTTCAATTTCAATTGAATTCGTATTTTTTGAGTAAAATTCAAGAAATAAATGCAATCTATGGACAACAACAAGTGGAGAACATTCTCTCGACGATCAATCACATTCAAGAATCTGTGAAAAACAATAAAGACAAAATAGATAAAATCAAAATGTCAAACATTGAAAAATGTATCACTTGGTGTAAAGACCACAACCAGCCCATTTATGAAGAAGTGGAACAAATTTTGAATTGTTGATTACACAAGTTGGTGGATGTGTTGTCTCCTTTTACATAACGAATCTGATACGCACTATTATTTGGATACGTCAGACTATGTACATATGTAAGACCATACGCATTTTTCAAACTTGCCGAGTTTTTTGTTACCGCATTGTATCGTTTGCGTAAAGTGTTGGACGAAGCGCTTACGGAACCTTGTGTAAAGTGTGTGCTATTGGACATGTTTGATATGATAGGTTTATTGCATTTCATGTAATCTGTATTACACATTGTGCTTTGATATGTTCCATCACTGTTTTGTTGTCCAAGTGTAGAGTTTTGAGCATGAGTTTTGCATTTTGATTGTAAGTATTTGGAGTAATGACGATAGTAATTTTTCTGTATATTGGTGGATGCTTGGCGTCGTACATTATGGGAACCACCGACACACTTGATTGG
>MDSW01128634.1_pt1 | contig 10619 bp, 6 predicted proteins | sample 811171 | NCBI WGS metagenome assembly MDSW01 (sample SAMN05326641, study PRJNA326480) | marine metagenome | isolation source: seawater | place: Atlantic Ocean: North West | collected 2012 | reverse complement strand
TTATCTGAATATAACGCTATTAATGATGCTTTTGCTTTGCCTGAGAATTATGAGAATCCAGAAAAGATGGAAAAATTAATGCAAGAACAAGGTAAATTACAGGATAAGATCGAAGCTCTTGGAGCATGGGATATTGATACTAAATTAAATATTGCTATGGATGCATTAAGATGTCCTATTTCTGATAAAAAAATTTCAGTTCTTTCTGGAGGGGAAAAAAGAAGAGTAGCACTTTGTCGTTTGTTATTACAAGAGCCAGATATATTATTGTTAGATGAACCAACAAACCATCTAGATGCAGAATCTGTTTTATGGTTAGAACAGCATCTTGCACAATATAAAGGGACTGTCATTGCAATTACTCACGATAGGTATTTTTTGGATAATGTAGCGGGTTGGATTTTAGAATTAGATAGAGGAGAGGGTATTCCATGGAAAGGAAATTATTCATCTTGGTTAGAACAAAAAACTAGAAGATTGGCTCAAGAGGAAAAAACTGAAAGTAAAAGAAGAAAAACATTGGAGAGGGAGTTAGATTGGGTACGAATGTCTCCAAAAGGAAGAAGAACTAAATCAAAATCTCGTTTAAATAATTATGAGAAACTATTAGCTGAAGAAGGAAAGATAAAAGAGCAAAAAATTGAATTATATATTCCTCCAGGCCCAAGATTAGGAAGTAATGTAATAGAAGCACAAGGTGTTGGTAAATCTTATGATGATAAGTTATTGTATGATAATTTAGAATTTAAACTTCCTCCAGCTGGAATTGTTGGTGTTATAGGTCCAAATGGAGCTGGAAAAACAACATTATTTCGTATGATAATGGGAAAAGAAGATCCAGATTATGGCACATTTAAAATAGGAGAGACAGTTAAAATTTCATACGTTGATCAGCAACATACAGATATTGATATGCAAAAAACAATCTGGGAACAAATAACAGATGGTCAAGAACAGGTTGATATTGGAGGACATTTAATGAATTCTAGAGCATATGTTGCAAAATTTAATTTTAATGGTTCGGATCAAAATAAAAAAGTGGCAGTTCTTTCAGGAGGAGAACGTAATCGGTTGCATTTAGCTATGACTTTAAGACAAGAAGCAAATGTTCTCTTATTAGATGAACCAACAAATGATTTAGATGTTAATACTTTAAGAGCCTTAGAAGAAGGTTTAAATAATTTTGCGGGATGTGCTGTAATTATTTCTCATGACAGATGGTTTTTAGATAGAGTATGTACTCATATTTTAGCTTTTGAAGGAGATAGTAATGTTGTATATTTTGAAGGATCTTTTTCTGATTATGAGGAAAATCGAAAAAAACGTTTAGGAGATATTAGTCCTCAGCGTATTAAATATCGAAAATTAAAAAAAAAATAACGGGAAATTTATTTTGGTGCTTTATATATTAATATTGAAGCTAATAGCATATATATAAAGTTAGGAATCCATACAGCTATTGCTGGGTTTAGATTACTATTTGTTGCGAAAGTTGTACTTATCTGCATAAATAGGAGATAACTAAATGCAATAAGAATACCTATTCCCAAATGTATTCCAATACCACCTCGTATTTTTCTACTTGCTATAGATACAGCAATTAAAGTGAGGATAATTGATGCAAAAGGAAAAGCAATTCTTTTATTTTTTTCTATTTTGTGAAATGCTAGTTGTTTACTACCTTTTATTTCCTCTTCTTTAATATAATTATTTAATTCAAACATATTCATAGTTTCTACGAGGCTTTTTCTTTTAGTAAATTCCTTGGGATGTAAATTTAAAGTAGTATCGATTTTATTTCCTTTTATAATATTTTCTCCTTCTTTTAGAAATTCTCTTATTTCATAATTATTAATTTGCCATTTATTATTGAGACTGTCAAATTGAACATAATCTGATTTAAGTTTTGATATAAGATGTCCATCATGAAAGTTTTCTATTGTAAATTTATATCCTATATTTTTTTTAGAATTGAAATTTTGCATGTATATATATTGCCCTGGCAATATTTGCATATGGATATCTTTTTCATTTGTATATCTCTTACTTTTTAAATATTTGTTTTCAAAATCAATTCTATTTTTATTTGATGGAGGTATAATAAAATTGCCTAAAATGAAAGAAAGTATTGCAAAAAAAAATGCTGAAATTAGAAAGGGTTTTAATAATCTTGTTAAGCTAACCCCACTATTTAGAATTGCAATAATTTCTGAGTTATTTGCCATTTTTGATGTAAAAAATATAACAGAAATAAAAATAAATAAAGGACTAAATAGATTGCAGAAATAAGGAATAAAGTTTAAATAATATTCTGTAATAATAGTCTGTATAGATAACTTATGCTCTAAAAAATCATCAATTTTTTCAGAAATATCAAATATTATTACTATTATAAGAATTAATGAAAGTGTAAATAAAAAAGTCTCAAAAAACTTTTTAATGATATACCAATCAATTTTTTGCATTTATAAACGATTATCTAATTTTTTTATCATTGTATTTTTCCAGGCTGTAAAGGTTCCATCAGTTAATTTATTTTTTGCTTGTTCCATTAACCATAAATAAAATCGTATGTTGTGTAAACTAGCGATTTGTTTTCCTAATATTTCATTACATCTAAATAAATGATGTAAATATGCTTTTGTATAAGTACTATCAACAAATGATGTTCCGTTAGGATCTAATATATTATACTCTTTTTCCCATTTTTTATTTTTTATATTAATAGTTCCTTGAGATGTAAATAACATACCATTTCTTGCATTTCTAGTTGGCATTACACAATCAAACATATCAATTCCAAGAGCAATATTTTCTAATAAATTAACTGGAGTACCTACCCCCATTAAATATCTTGGTTTTTGCCATGGCAATACAGAGCAAACTATTTCTGTCATCTCATACATAAGATCATGTGGTTCACCAACGGATAGTCCTCCAATTGCATTTCCCTTTCTTTCAAAACTTGCAATTTTTTCTGCAGATTGTAATCGTAAATCTTTATATATACTTCCTTGAACAATAGGAAATAAACTTTGCTCAAATTCATATTTTTCTTTTGTTGTATCAAATCTTTGACAACATCTTTTGAGCCAACGGTGTGTCATATGCATTGATTTTTTTGCATAGCTATATTCACATGGATATGGAGAGCATTCATCAAAAGCCATTATTATATCTGCTCCAATAGATCTTTGAATATCTATAGCAAATTCAGGTGTAAAAAGATGATAGCTACCATCAATATGGGATTGAAATTTTACTCCTTCTTCTTTAATTTTTCTATTATTAGATAATGAATATACTTGATATCCTCCGCTATCTGTTAATAATGGTTTATTCCATCCAATAAATTTATGTATACCTCCAGCTTGTTCAATAATTTCAATGCCTGGCCTTAAGTAAAGGTGATAGGTATTTCCTAAAATTATTTGTGCTAATGTGTCCTCAATGAGTTCATGATGATGTATGCCCTTTACAGTTCCTGCTGTTCCAACTGGCATAAAGATAGGTGTTTTAATTATTCCATGTTTTGTTTTAATTTCACCTAATCTTGCTTTAGATTTATTGTCTTCTTTTAATAATGTAAACTCCATTTGCGCAAAAGTAATTAATTTAATAGTCTATTATATAATATCTATTATTTTTGTTGTGGTAATTACTGATGCTATCGCTTCAATTTTTATGAAGAGGAAAGTCCGGACATCATAGAGCAACATAGTGGGTAACACCCATCTGCCGTAAGGTATGGACAAGTGCAACAGAAAGGAAGTACAGTTAGGCTGTAGTGAAATCAGGTAAACTCTATGTGATGCAATACCATGTATATCAAGATTTAAAGGTTGCTCGCTTTTTCTTGAGGGGTAGGTAGCTTGAGGTAATAGGTAACTATTACCCTAGATAAATGATAGCACTTTTATTAGAACAGAATCCGGCTTATGTGTAGTTACTGTTATAAAGCCGACACTTAAGTGTCGGCTTTTTTTATCTTTGTTTAATGAAAAAAATAATATTAGCTTTTTTTGTATTTTTTGTATTTTTTGTAAAAGGTCAAGATACTTTAATGCCAATAATATTTTTAGATGATATTATAATTTCAGAAGAAAATAATGGTTTTTCAGTTAATGATTTTATTAATTATGTGAAAAATGATACTACTTTTTATATGGGTTTTAAACATTTACGTTTTTATACTCATAATTATAAAAGTGAATTGAATATTTTTAATAAGAAAGGAAAAAATATTGCTAGTATAAAGAAATCTGGATTATATCAATCTAATGGTAACCAAGCTTGGTTATTAAATGATTCAATTATTAATTCTGGTAAGATTTATAAGCGTAATGGAAAGTATAGATATTATACTCCTGAAGCTTTTGATGAAGTTTTTTTTCCTAAAGATACTATAGAAGTTAGTTTGAAAATATCTGATGAAAAAAATCAAGATGACAGTCAAAATATGCGTGATGCAAAAACAGTTGGTTTTTCTATTGGAACTGATGATGTAGAACAATCTAAAGGAGGAATTTCTAAAAAGCTAGCAATTTTTGATATTGATATGCAACAATATTATAATTATATTATAGGAGAAACTCTCTATCGTAATAAAGATTGTTACACATTTACGATTAAAGTAAAAGAAGAATTATCTAGTAAAGATAAAAAAAAAGCTCTTATTAGAAAAATAGTTTCTTATTTTGATAAGGAGAATTTTAATGTTATTTACAGGGAATATAAATTTGTATATAAAAATTGGTTTATAGATTTAGATATGGATATAATAGTAAATATGGATTATTTTAAAGATAAGCATATTCCAACAGATATTAGATATAAAGGTTTTTGGAATGTTATTTTTATTAAACCAGAGAGAGCAGAATTTAATTTATGGAATACAAATTATATTGTAAATTGATTTTATATTCTTTCGTATGAAAGAAAAACCTATTATATTTGCAACCTATTAAATAAAGAATTATGCCAAAAAGAACATTTCAACCATCAAATAGAAAAAGAAAGAATAAACACGGATTTATTGATCGTATGTCAACTGCTGATGGTAAAAAAGTATTGGCAAGGAGAAGAGCAAAAGGAAGGGTACGTTTAACTGTTTCTGATGAAATGGGGCACAAATAGATTAGGATTTGAAAAATATATATTTTAAGGGTGTTGCAATTGTGACACCTTTTTTTTTAGTATTAAATATTGTTAATATTTATTAATAAATATTAAGGAATATACCATATAAAAAATTGTAAATTCGCATTAATTTAAACAAAAAAATGCCGAAGAATAATAATTTAAAATCAATACTTATTATTGGTAGTGGACCAATAGTAATAGGTCAAGCATGTGAATTTGATTATTCAGGTTCACAAGCAGCAAGATCATTAAGAGAAGAAGGAATAGAGGTTTCTCTTATTAATTCTAATCCAGCTACTATTATGACAGATAAGGTAGTAGCTGATCATGTATATTTAAAACCTCTTACTCCAGCTTCAATTATAGAAATATTAGAAGAAAGAGATATTGATGCCGTGTTACCAACTATGGGAGGTCAAACCGCTTTAAATCTTTGTATTGAAGTTGATGAAAAAGGTATTTGGCAAAAATATGATGTTGATATTATTGGTGTAGATATTAATGCTATCCATATTACTGAAGATAGAGAGCAATTTCGTAAATTAATGGGTAAAATTGATATTCCTGTAGCACCAGCTCGAATTGCTACTTCTTTTTTACAAGGAAAAGAGATTGCACAAGAATTAGGATTTCCATTAGTAATTAGACCTTCATTTACTTTAGGAGGAAGTGGAGCTTCTTTTGTTCACACTAAGGATCAATTTGAAGATTTATTATCTAAAGGATTACATGCCTCACCTATACATGAAGTTTTAATTGATAAAGCTGTACTTGGATGGAAAGAGTATGAGTTAGAGCTATTACGTGATGATAATGATAATGTTATTATTATTTGTAATATTGAGAATCTGGATCCTATGGGTATACATACTGGTGATTCAATTACAATAGCACCTTCAATGACACTTTCAGATGTTACATATCAGAGAATGAGAGATATGGCAATTAAAATGATGCGTTCAATTGGAGAGTTTGCTGGTGGATGTAATGTGCAATTTGCTGTCAACCCTGATAAATCAGAAGATATTATTGCTATTGAGATTAACCCTAGGGTATCTCGTTCTTCAGCATTAGCATCTAAAGCTACTGGTTATCCTATTGCAAAAATTGCAAGTAAATTAGCTATAGGTTATACATTAGATGAATTAGATAATCAAATCACTAAGAATACATCTGCATGTTTTGAGCCAACATTAGATTATGTTGTAGTTAAAATTCCTAGATGGAATTTTGATAAATTTAAAGGTTCAGATATTGAATTAGGATTACAAATGAAATCAGTTGGTGAAGTTATGAGTATTGGAAGATCTTTTCAAGAAGCTCTTCAAAAAGCATGTCAGTCATTAGAGATCGGACGAAATGGATTAGGAGCTGATGGTAAAGGAAAAACAGATCAAGATGAGATTTTATATGAGTTAAAACATGCTAGTAGTGATAGAATATTTAGGGTATATGATGCAATGCGAATTGGAATACCAGTTAAAAAGATACATGATATAACAAAAATTGATTTTTGGTTTTTAAATCAGATTGAAGAATTAGTTGTTTTAGAAAAAGAGATAGAAAAATATACTATTGATACTATACCAATTGATATACTTTTAGAAGCAAAAATGAAAGGTTATGCTGATAGACAAATTGCACATTTATTAAATTGTTTAGAGAGCACTGTATATGATAAAAGAAATGAAAACAATATAAAGAGAGTATATAAATTAGTGGATACTTGTGCTGCTGAATTTAAAGCTCAAACTCCTTATTATTATTCTACTTTTGAAATGCCAAAGGAAGTAAATAACAAGAAATTTTCAGAAAATGAAAGTGTAATTACTGATAATAAAAAAATAATTGTTTTAGGTTCAGGACCTAATCGAATTGGGCAGGGAATTGAATTTGATTATTCTTGCGTTCATGGTGTTTTAGCAGCTCGAGAATGTGGTTATGAAACTATTATGATAAATTGTAATCCTGAAACAGTATCTACTGATTTTGATACTGCAAACAAACTTTATTTTGAACCTGTTTTTTGGGAACATATATATGATATAATTCGTTATGAAAATCCTGTAGGAGTTATTGTTCAATTAGGTGGACAAACAGCATTAAAGCTAGCTGAAAAATTAGATCGTTATGGAATTAAAATAATGGGAACTTCATATCATGCACTAGATGTTGCTGAGGATAGAGGTAGATTTTCAGAATTATTAAAACAAAATGGAATTCCATATCCAAAATTTGCAGTAGCAGAAACAGCGGAACAAGCGGTAGAAATATCTAAGGAACTTAATTTTCCAATATTAGTTAGACCATCTTATGTTCTTGGAGGTCAAGGTATGAAAATAGTAATTAATGAAGAGGAATTAGAACACCATATTGTTAATTTACTTAAAGATATGCCCGGTAATCATGTTCTTTTAGATCATTATTTAGACAAAGCAATAGAAGCAGAAGCAGATGCTATATGCGATGGAAAGGATGTTTATATAATTGGTATCATGGAACATATTGAGCCTTGTGGTATTCACTCAGGAGATTCGTATGCAGTTTTGCCTACATTTGATTTAAGTGATAATGTAAGAAAACAGATGATTGATATTACCAATAAAATTGCTCTTGCTCTTGATACTGTGGGTTTAATTAATATACAATTTGCAATTAAGGATGAAGTAGTATATGTTATTGAAGCAAATCCAAGAGCATCAAGGACAGTCCCTTTTATAGCTAAGGCTTATGATGAGCCGTATGTTAATTATGCAGCAAAAGTTATGCTTGGAGATAAAAAAATAAAAGATTTTGATTTTAATCCAACTAAAAAAGGGTATGCAATAAAGGTTCCTGTCTTTTCGTTTAATAAATTTCCAAATGTAAATAAAGAATTAGGTCCAGAGATGAAATCGACAGGAGAATCAATTTATTTCATTGATGATTTAGAAGATGATTATTTTACTAAAGTATATTCTGAGCGAAATTTGTATTTAAGTAGATAGTTTGAAAGTACTTGCCATTATAATATTAACTTATTTTTTAATTAAATATTTGTTTAGAATATTTGCTCCTATTTTGATAAAACGATTTGCAAATAAAATGCAAGATAGATTTCAACAACAATTTAACCAACAGTATCAAGGTCATAATCAAACTAAAGAAGGTGAAGTTACTATAGAAAAAAATAAATCAACTCCTAAAAAGAAAACAAATGATATAGGAGAATATGTTGACTTTGAGGAGGTAAATGAATAAATATATAATTATGAATTTAATAAAAATAATAAAACCACATTTTATAGTATTGTTGATATTTGTTGCTATATCATTTATATATTTTTCCCCATTAATTGAAGGAAAAATGTTGGAGATGCATGATATCAAGCAGTGGCAAGGAATGAGTAAGGAGATTACAGATTTTCGTAATGAAACTGGAGAGGAAGCACTTTGGACAAATTCTATGTTTTCAGGTATGCCAGCATACCAAATAGCTGCACGTTCGAATGGTAATTTAATTCAATATGTGGTTAAAGTAATTACTTTTGGAATGCCAAGACCTGCTAATTTATTATTTTTATATTTATTAGGTTTTTATATTCTTCTTCTATCTCTTAAGATAGATTATCGTTTATCTGCTATTGGAGCAATTGCTTTTGCATTTTCTTCTTATTTCTTTATTATTATCCAAGCTGGCCATATGACTAAGGCACAAGCTATTGCCTATCTTCCTATGGTTGTTGCTGCAGTTCTATATACTTACAGAGGAAAAATGTTTTTAGGAGGGTTGTTAACTGCTTTAACGGTTGCTTTACAGCTTTATGCTAATCACTTGCAAATAACTTATTATTTAGTTTTAATATTACTTTTAATAGGTTTAGTTCAGCTAATAAAAGATATTCAAGCTAATAATTTGGTTGATTTTTTAAAAAGAACAGGTGTTTTAATACTTGCTGCGTTATTAGCTTCTGGAACTTCTTTTACAAGGCTTGCTACAACTATGGAATATGGTAAAGATAGTACAAGAGGTAAATCAGAGTTAACAGATAATATAGATAATAAAACAACGGGATTAGATAAAGATTATGCAACACAATGGAGTTATGGAATTACAGAAAGTTTTACATTATTGATTCCAAATTTTTATGGCGGAGCTTCACAAGGCTCTTTATCTGAAAATTCAGAAACTTATCAGGCAATAAAAAGATCTCCTAATGCTAAGAAATTGATTAAACAATTACCTCTTTATTGGGGAGATCAACCAATAGTAAGTGGCCCTACATATGCAGGTTCTATTGTTATATTTTTATTTTTTTTAGGCTTATTTTTTGTAAAATCAAAGATGCGAATTTGGCTTATAATAGCTACCATTTTATCATTAATGTTAGCTTGGGGCAAAAATTTTATGCCTTTAACTGACTTTTTCTTAGATTATTTTCCAGGTTACAATAAATTCAGAGCTGTTTCTATGATTTTGATAATCGCTGAATTTACCATTCCTCTTTTAGGATTTTTAGCTCTAAATAAGTTTTTAGTATCTAAACATTCAGAATTAGAAAAGAAGAAACCACTACAGTTAGCTTTTTATTTATCGGGAGGATTATGTATTTTCTTTGCATTATTTGCTTCTTTATTTTTTGATTTTGTTGGTCTTCAGGATATAAATTTAGAAAAAAATGGTTGGCCAATAGATGCTTTACAGTCTGATAGGGCTAATCTTTTAAAAACAGATGCATGGCGTTCTTTTATTTTTATTACTCTCACATTTTCTCTTTTATGGTTGTTTATAAAAAACAAAATACAATCAAAATATGTTATTTTAAGTATTGGTGTATTAATTTTATTAGATATGTGGACAGTAAATAAACGTTATTTAAATAATGATCATTTTGCACGTAAATCAAAAGTAGAAAAGCCATATAATAAAACTCAAGCTGATCAACAGATATTAAGAGATACTGATCCTAACTACAGGGTTTTTAATAGTAGTGTAAGCACTTTTAATGATGCAAGTACTTCATATTTTCATAAGTCAATAGGAGGTTATCATGGAGCTAAACTAAAGCGTTATCAAGAACTTATAGAAAGACATATTTCTATGGGGAATCAGTCAGTTATCAATATGTTAAATACTAGATACATAATTAATAGAAATGGACAGGTACAGAAAAATTCTGCAGCATTAGGTAATGCTTGGTTTGTCAGTAAGATAAATCTTGTAGAAAATGCTGATGAAGAGATAAATGCATTAAGTGGATTTGATCCTAAAAGTACTGCAGTTATTGATAAAAGATTTAGTGATCAAATTATTAATGTATTGGATAGTAATACAGGTAATATTAATTTATTAGAATATAGACCAAATTACTTGAAATATAATTCAGAATCTGTAAATGAAGGTATTGTAATATTTTCAGAAATTTATTATGATAAAGGTTGGAATGCATATATTGATGGTGAAAAAAAATCACATTTTAGAGCAAATTATGTTTTAA
>MDSW01116901.1_pt1 | contig 10619 bp, 6 predicted proteins | sample 811171 | NCBI WGS metagenome assembly MDSW01 (sample SAMN05326641, study PRJNA326480) | marine metagenome | isolation source: seawater | place: Atlantic Ocean: North West | collected 2012 | reverse complement strand
TGGAGAGCTCATTAATATCCCCAATGGTACCACTCCGATTGGGTGTCCCTTAGGTGACAGCACTATGATTTCATAAAAATTTTTTGCTAGTCGTGAATTGGCGCGCAAAAAGTCAATCGCATTACCGACATTCCAATGCTCCGGTGCATTTACCACCTCCAGTTGCATTAACCTACCAGCCGACTCTTCACTGTACTTCAAGGACCGCTCTATTGCATCTCGCTCTGGTTTTGAGAATGAATTTAAAATTGTTTCTTTTTTTGCCCAACCAATTTTCTCAAGCAACGAGATTATCTCATCAGTTTGCAAACCCTGTATTGCTTCAATTAAGTTACACGAAGCAATTTCCTCCAACAATTCGATAAGAACTCCTTCTCCTAACTCAACCAACACATCTCCTCGAAGCTTGGAGTCCCAAAGTCTTATGATACTTAAACGCTCTGCCTTACTAGCTTGTTCTAAAAAATCAGCAATGTCAGCACCATGCAATTTTTTTAAAATTTCGTTTAACTTTGACCCATCGTTATCAAAAACAGCTTCATTGATTGAATTGAAAAGATCTTGAGGTTTAATTCTACCTTTAAAATTCTTCGGCTTAAACATATTTTTCGTCACTTCCCCTCCAATAAGTCAAAAACTGCTAAAGTGGTGGATCTTATTTTGTTCCATACATGCGGTCGCCTGCATCGCCAAGACCTGGTAAAATATAACCGATGTCATTTAATTTTTTGTCGAGAGCAGCAGTAACTATTGGGACATCAGAGTGTTTTTCGGATAGATTTTGCACACCCTCTGGCGCAGCAAGTAAGCAGAGGTACCTAATATTTGTAGCTCCAGCTTCTTTCAAGAGATCAATCGCTTTAACAGCGGAATTTCCTGTTGCAAGCATTGGATCCAAAGTAATTGTAATCCGATTTTGTAAATCTTTTGGGACCTTAAAATAATACTGTACAGGTTTCAAAGTCTTTTCATCCCTGAACAAACCTACGAAACCTACCCTGGCTGATGGAATAAGATCTAAAACACCATCCAAAAGCCCATTCCCAGCTCGTAGAATCGATATCAAGGCAAGCTTTTTCCCACTTAAAGTGGGTGCATTCATCTCCTCCAAAGGTGTGTTGATTAGATCCAGCGTCATTGGTAACGATCGAGTTATTTCGTATGCGAGTAATAAACTAATTTCGCGCAAAAGGTGACGAAAATGATTAGTAGGTGTTTCTAATTTCCTTAACTCAGTAAGTTTGTGTTGGACCAACGGATGATCGACTATTGTTAAATTTTTCATTTCTACTCCTTTTTGTATGAAAATTCGTGTGTATATGCAGTCGCAAAACTAATGCAATTAAAATATTTGCACCTAACATTTCCTTAAACGAGAATACCTTTTTTTATTTCAATTTTTATAGTCAATAAACGAGCTGCCATTTTTTCCCGGAGAAAGCGCTAAAAACTCAGCCATTGTTTCTCCAACATCATAAAAATTAACTATCCCATAGCTACCACTGACGGCGCCCTTACCCCGTAGCAAGACAGGAACTCTTTCTCTAGTATGATCAGAGCCAGGGAAAGTCGGATCGTTACCGTGGTCTGCCGTAATAATAAGTAAATCCTCATCTGTAAGTAGATCTAAAAGTTTGGGTAGATTTTTATCAAAATCTTCAAGAGCTCTAGCGTATCCACTAATATCTCTTCGATGACCATACTGGGAGTCAAACTCGACGAGATTAGCAAAAATCAGATCGTTATCTCCTGCTGAAAGTATAAGTTCCAATAGCTTACAAAACAACTTTTCATCCGAAACACCTGAGGAAAATGTTTCAACCGAGCGATTGTCGAATATGTCGCCTATTTTGCCAATTCCCCAGCAGCGATATCCTGCTGAAACCACGCGGTCACACAAATTTCCTTGAGGGGGAGAAATAGAAAAATCTTTCCGACGGTTAGTACGATAAAATCCAGTCTTATTGTTGCCGGCAAACGGACGAGCAATTATTCTACAAACACCCCGCGGGTGAAAGATGTCTGCAGTTACTTTGCTTAAACTCATTAATCTTTCGAGACCAAAAAAATCCTCGTGAGCGGCTATCTGAATCACACTATCATTTGACGTATAAAATATTGGCTTTCCGGTCTCTAAATGCTCGCCGCCTAAACCAGCTATTATCGCAGTGCCTGAAGCGTGACAATTTCCGAGTATGCCAGGAATCTCTGTTTCCGAACATATAAGAGCCAAATCATCTTCTGAAAGAACTGGTTCTCCACGTTCAAAATAATGCCATTTTGTGTCCACATTGCTACCTGCCAACTCCCAGTGTCCTGTCGGCGTATCCTTTCCAAACGAATTAGAAGTTGCCACCGCATAGGATGCCCCACTTTGCAATGCAGTCATGGCCCCAAAGCTTTTCTCTGATAAAGCCAATGCGTTAAACATCCCCAAGGATGAAAGCGTTGGAATTTCTAACTTTCCACTGCGCCCTATGTTTGCCTTACCCGCTGCGCATGCCTTGACTAAATTTCCTACGGTGTTGGCTCCTGAGTCGTTAAAGTCGACTGCATCAGGAGCGCCACCTACACCCACCGAGTCTAGAATTAAAAGAATACCTTTGCCCATCACTTTACATAATCAATGATTAAATTATGCCTTTTCTGATTACTATCACCAATTCTATAAGCCCTTATTATAGCATCTTTAGCCTGATCAAACTTCGCTTGGTCATTTGCATGAATCCGGCCAATTGGGATACTTTCGTCAACTTGGTCACCTACTGAGAGCAAATTATCAAATCCTACAGAGTAATCTATAGAGTCTTTAACAGTTTTTCTTCCACCTCCCAGCTCTACTACAGAAATTCCTAATGAGCGAGCATCAATCATAGAAACTGTTCCAATCTCACTGGCATATACATCTTCTACGATGGTTGCCCTAGGCAACATGGAAGAAGCCGCTTCAAGAAAATTGGATGGACCGCCCAGTTTGGAAATCATTTTTGAAAATATCTCTGCAGAATGACCAGATTCAAAAGACTGCATTATCATGTTAATACCAACTGAGCTATTTTCTGCTAAGCCTATTAAAACTAAAAGTTCGGCCCCTAAATTGCACACGACATTTAAGAGCCGTGGATCTCTCTTTTTACCTGACAAAAAATCTACTGCATTTGTTACCTCAAGAGCATTCCCCACACTTGAGCAAAGCGGCTCGTTCATATCAGTCAAGATTGCAAGAGTTTTACAACCTAATCCGTTTGAGACTTGCACTAGAGACTCAGCTAACTCTCTTGCAGCTTTCAAAGACGTCATAAAGGCACCGTTGCCACATTTTATGTCAAGGACCAAGGCGTCCAAGTTTGCAGAGAGTTTTTTAGAAAGTATTGAGGCCGTGATAAGATCAATTGACTCAACCGTAGCCGTCACGTCACGGACTGAGTAAAGAACTTTATCCGCGGGAGCCACTTCTGCGGTTTGCCCAACTATCGCACAACCAACGGTCTTAACAACTCGTTTAAAAGTTTCTATATCAGGTTGCGTATTATATCCTGGAATTGAGTCAAATTTATCTAACGTACCTCCAGTGTGTCCCAACCCTCTTCCAGAGACCATGGGAACGTATCCACCGCAGGCTGCCAGCGCAGGTGCCAACAGTAATGATACATTATCTCCAATGCCTCCTGTAGAATGTTTATCAATAATTGGGCCAAGAGATTGCCAACTAATCACATTTCCGCTGTCTCGCATGCTAATAGTAAGTGCCACGCGCTCGTCTACGCTCATACCGTTAAAATACGTTGCCATGGCAAAAGCTGCAACTTGCCCTTCGGATATACGTCCAGACGAAAGGTGACGGACAAACCAGTCAATTTCAGTACTTGTTAAAGTTAAACCGTCACGTTTTTTTTTAATTAATTCCTGCGCCAGCATTACATGTTCCTGCCTTGATTTTGAGATTTTTATATCAAATCACTATTAACATTATACTTACTCTTTGTTTTGAAGGTAACTCTCATCAAAAGAGAAAGGTAAAAGACTTTCAACTGATAGCGTCTTTTGTATACCAAACGAGTCAGCCAGATGCACTAAAGTCTCCTTATCCGAGAATTCTTTGATTTTTTGTCTACAGCCCCCGCAGGGTACAATTAATTTGGGTGCTTCGGCTCGAATTAAAATTTCTCTTATCTTATAACAGCCCCCTGCCACCATGGCTGATATTGCTCCAGCTTCCGCACAAAGACCCTGAGGGTAAGCAGCGTTCTCAACGTTGCAGCCCCTGTAAAGATTTCCGTTAACTGAAAGGATTGCTACCCCAACTTTAAAATTAGAATAAGGTGTGTAGGCTTTTTCCATTACCAGACCGGCTAGTTTGAAAAGTTTCATTTAATAATCCCCAGACGTCCATAACCTTATTTTTAAATCGATAGACTAAATTAGGTCTGCTTTGGGTACCCAATCGACTTCAAGGCTTCCCTTATTTCATCTAAAATTTCTGGATCATCAATTGTGGCTGGAGCCTTGAAGCTTTCAGCATTTGCAATTTTTGCAACAGTTGACCTTAATATTTTTCCTGACCTTGTTTTGGGCAACCGTTCTACAATCACTACCAATTTGAATGCAGCCACTGGTCCTATTTTTTCTCTCACAAGCAAAACCACTTCTTTGACAACTGACTCATGAGTTTTGTTAATGCCTGCCGTAAGACAAATTAGCCCCAGTGGCAGCTCTCCCTTTAAATCGTCTAAAACGCCCACAACAGCACACTCTGCAACATCTGGATGGCTCGCTAAGACTTCTTCCATCGCCCCTGTTGAAAGCCTATGTCCAGCCACATTTATTACATCATCAGTTCGCGCCATAATGTAGACATAACCTTCGTGATCTATCAAGCCAGCATCTCCAGTCTCATAATAACCTGGGAATGTACTCATGTAGGAGGATATAAATCGATCGTTTGCATTCCACAAGGTTGTCAAAGCACCTGGCGGAAGAGGAAGTTTTACAGCTATGGAGCCAAGCTCACCAGCCTTAAGAGGTTCTCCATTTTCTCCTAAAACAAAAATTTCATAACCGGGCATTGGCACCGATGGAGAGCCAATCTTTATTGGCAAATGTTCAATTCCAAGTGGATTTCCTACCATTCCGAATCCAGTCTCAGTTTGCCACCAATGGTCAATCACCGGCACCTGCAATTTATCTTGAGCCCAAACAACGGTGTCCGGATCAGCTCGCTCTCCCGCAAGAAACAAGGAATTCAGACTGGAAGTATCATAAGACTCTATAAATTTTCCGTTTGGATCTACCCTTTTGATTGCTCTGAAAGCTGTTGGTGCCGTAAATAAGCAGCTTACTTTATGTTCCTCGATTATTCTCCAAAAAGTACCAGCATCGGGCGTGTCAACCGGCTTGCCTTCAAACAATATAGTTGTGTTAGAGTTCAGCAACGGAGCATAACAAATATATGAATGCCCAACAACCCATCCAACATCGGAGGCGGCCCAAAATACCTCATCATGTTCGACTCCGTAGAGGTTTTTCATCGTCCATATGAGGCTTACCATGTGACCACCGGTTGGTCTCACAACCCCTTTTGGTTGCCCCGTGGTTCCCGAAGTATATAAGATGTATAAAGGGTGGGAAGCGGAAACAGGAACACACTTGCAAGTCCCTGCGTTCTTCTGGAACTCATCCCATTCATAATCTCTACCACTTAATAAGTTAGCTAACGAATTTTCTCTTTGAAATATAACACAAAAATCAGGTTTGTGCTGAGCAATTTTTATTGCTTCATCCAATAGCGGTTTGTACGCTATTATTTTAGAGGGCTCGATGCCACAGGACCCAGCAATAATTGCTTTGGGCGTACAGTCGTCTATTCTTACAGCTAATTCGTTAGCTGCAAAACCACCAAACACTACCGAATGAATAGCCCCTATTCGGGCACATGCGAGCATCGCGACGAGCGCTTCGGGGATCATGGGCATATAAATTATTACGCGATCTCCTTTTGCAACACCTTTGTCTATCAAGGCAGCTCCAAGTTTTGAAACCTTGTCCAGAAGAGATGAGAAAGAAATACTGTTTTTTTTTCCAGTTACCGGACTATCGTATATTATAGCGGTCTTATTACCTAAGCCTCGATTTACATGTCTATCTAAAGCGTTATGACAAGTGTTTGTTACTCCATCATCAAACCAGCTAGAAAAGGGAGCTTTGGAAATGTTTAAAGCTTTAGTCGGGAACACATCCCAATCCACAGCTTTTGCAGCAGACATCCAAAAATCCTCAGGATGTTCCCTCCAAGAATTATAAATTTGTGCGTAGTTCATTGCGAATTTCCTCTCTTATAGACTTGGCAGCTCGTTGGTTCTTCTCTAACCATATTCCCTTACGGGCGTGCCAGCAAGAGTAGCAATATTCAGGAGACCTCGAGCAGTTATCGATGGGGTAACAATATGGGCTTTATTACCCATTCCCATCAAAATTGGACCCACTTCGATGCCATCAGCGCACATCTTTAGAATATTACGCACACCACTCGCTGCGTCAGTATTGGAAAAAACCAAAACATTAGCGGATCCATCAAACCTCGAGTTAGGTAAAATACGTGACCTCAATTCGGCATCTAGCGCTGAGTCAGAGTGCATTTCTCCCTCATAAAGAAAATCTCTTTTCGCGCTATCTAATATTTCTAGAGCACCACGCATTCGTAAACCGGAGCTACTATCTAAATTACCAAATTGCGAGTGAGAACACAAAGCTACCTTTGGTTCTACACCAAACCGTCGGGTATGACGGGCCGCTGCTACAGCAATTTCCGACAACTGTTTAGCTGTAGGCTCTGCATTTATCTGTGTGTCAGCTACGAACAAAGGCCCATTTTCTAGGATCATTAAAGAAAGTGCGCCTATAGGATTTAACGTGGGGCTGGCTAAAACATTTCTTATATACTTTAAGTGCCACAAATACTGTCCATAGCTACCGCAAATAAGGCTATCCGCTTCATTTCTATCAACCATTATGGACGCTATTGCCGTCGTATTTGTTCTCATCACAGAACGGGCTAGGGCTGGAGTGACACCTCTGCGCTGCATTATTCTATGATAAGATTCCCAGTACTCTCTAAACCGTTCATCATTTTCTGGATTGACAAGTTCTAAATCTTTATCAATAGACAGTGGGAGACCGTATTTTTCAATCCTTTTTGCTACTACAGCAGGCCTGCCAATTAAAATTGGCACGTCACTTGTTTCTTCTATCATCGCCAAAGCAGCCCTGAGAACTCTTTCATCTTCACCCTCCGCAAAGACAATACGCCTTGAAGCAGTCTTTGCAGCGCTAAAAACTGGTCTCATTAATATTGACGTCTTGTGAACGGAACTCTCTAAATGTTGGCGATACTCATCAAGGTTTTTTATTGGGCGAGTCGCAACTCCCGATTTTATTGCAGCTTTAGCCACAGCAGTCGCTACGACGGGAAGCAACCGGGGATCAAAAGGCTTGGGAATTACATAGTCAGAACCAAACTTCAAGCTTTCGTCTTTGTAAGCTGCAGCAGCCTCAGCAGTGGAATGAAGTCGAGCCAATTCAGCAATGGCCTCAACACATGCCACTTTCATTTCTTCATTGATTCGAGTGGCTCCAACGTCAAGAGCCCCTCTAAAAATAAAAGGAAAACATAGTACATTATTTACCTGGTTAGGATAGTCTGACCTGCCGGTTGCAATTATTGCATCGGGCGCTACTGCTCTCGCATCCTCTGGTCGAATTTCCGGATCGGGGTTAGCCAGGGCCAGTATTATTGGCTGATCACTCATTTTTTTAACCATCTCAGCTGTTAGCACCCCAGGACCAGAAAGTCCTAAGAATAAATCGGCTCCCTCGAGACACTCGGATAGGTCTTGTAAACCTGACTGCTGAGCAAAGTCCTTCTTGTGAACATCAAGGTTTTTTCTTTCCGTTGTAACTAATCCAGACCGATCAAAAAGCCAAATATTCCTCTTTTGACAACCAAGATTCAGAAGCATATTCAGGCAGGCTATTCCAGCAGCACCACCACCAACGGCTACTATTTTTATATCAGAGGTCTTCTTTTTACAGATCCGCAACGCGTTAACCACTGCGGCACCGACAACAATTGCTGTACCGTGCTGATCATCATGAAACACTGGAATATTCATGCTGTTTTTACAAATTTGTTCTACCATAAAGCAATCTGGGGCCTTAATATCTTCAAGATTAACAGCTCCAAAGGTTGGCTCCAAAGCAGTTACTATATCTGCTAATTTTTTTGGATCTCTCTCATTTACCTCGATGTCAAAGCAATCAATATTGGCAAATTTCTTAAATAGTACAGCCTTTCCTTCCATCACAGGTTTTGCAGCTAGAGCACCTATATCACCTAGCCCCAAAACTGCTGAACCATTAGAAACCACTGCAACTAAATTTGATTTTGAAGTGTACTTTGAGGCGCTCCCAGAATTTTCCTTTATTTCAATACAAGCTTCAGCAACGCCTGGAGAATAGGCTAGGGACAAATCTCTTTGGTTTGCCAAAGGTTTTGTCGCTCTTATCTCTAATTTACCCGGGCGAGGATGTTCATGGTAATCTAACGCAGCCTGTCTCGACGTATCATTTGGTTTACTAATCATTTCAATTTGATCCCATTTTGGCTCATTTATTTAGAACCTTGTTGCTTCTTGTCTCTTTGATCAGCCTCAACACTTCTTTTGCGGCATCTGGAATATTTGTACCAGGACCAAATATGGCACTTACACCCGCCTTGTATAACAAATCATGATCTCTAACCGGTATAACACCTCCACAGATTACCAATATTTCTCCAGCATTCAAACTTTCTAACTCCTTTATTAATTTTGGTGCCAGAGTTCTGTGCCCTGCTGCCTGGCTAGAAAGCCCTATAACATGAACATCATTATCCACCGCGTCTTGTGCAGCTTCGAGTGGAGTTTGGAAAAGTGGTCCAACGTCAACGTCAAAACCGATGTCTGCAAATGCTGTAGCGATAACCTTGGCACCCCTATCATGACCATCTTGACCCATCTTTACGACCAATATTCTAGGTCGTCGGCCTTCCTGTTCAGAAAAATCTGCAATATCTTTTTGAACGGCTCTAAATGTCTCATCATTTCCATTTTCTGAGCCATAAACTCCAGACAAAACCCTCACCTCCGCTCTGTGCCGGCCAAAAATTTCTTCCATTGCAAACGATATTTCTCCAACAGTAGCTCTCTTTTTCGCCGCCAGAATCGCTGCCTCTAAAATATTACCTTCTCCTGTACGTGCTACATTCTTCAAACCCTCAATAGCAATCTCGTATTCTTTTTGATCCCTATTATTTTTCAACGCGACAAGTCTTTCTATCTGCTTTTCTCGGACTCTATTGTCATCCACATCAAGTATATCAACATGGTCTTCACTATGTGGCTGATATTTGTTTACCCCCACAATCACTTCTTCACCCTTATCAACGGCAGCCTGACGGAGAGCCGCCGACTCTTCTATTCTCATTTTTGGCATTCCAGACTCTACGGCCTTGGTCATACCACCCATGTTATCTATTTCTAATATTAACTCCCATGCCTTGTTAACTAGCTCACCAGTAAGATTTTCTACATAGTAACTGCCTGCTAATGGATCAATAACTTTGGCAACACCAGTTTCTTCTTGGAGAATGATTTGAGTGTTTCTAGCAATACGGGCAGAGAATTCAGTCGGTAATCCCATTGCTTCATCAAGCGCATTGGTATGAAGACTTTGGGTGCCACCTAAAACAGCTGACATTGCCTCATACGCTGTTCTCACTACGTTGTTATATGGGTCTTGCTGCTGAAGACTAACCCCTGACGTTTGACAGTGAGTTCTTAGAATAGAAGAGGATTCATTTTTTGGTGAAAAATCCTTCATAATTCGAGCCCACAAAATCCTAGCTGCACGGAGCTTTGCAATCTCCATGAAAAAGTTCATGCCAATGGCAAAAAAGAAAGAGAGACGACCAGCAAATTTATCCACATCCAACCCTGCGTTTATTGCCGACTTAACATATTCCTTGCCGTCTGATAGGGTGAATGCCAATTCTTGAACTAAGTTTGCGCCCGCCTCTTGCATGTGATAGCCAGAAATCGATATTGAATTAAATTTTGGCATCTCGGAACTAGTAAAACCAATGATATCAGAAACAATTTTCATAGAAGGCTTGGGCGGATAAATGTAAGTATTTCTCACCATAAATTCTTTAAGAATATCGTTCTGGATTGTACCTGTTAATTTGTCTCTACTTACGCCTTGCTCCTCACCTGCTACAACAAAATTGGCAAGTACTGGGATGACAGCGCCGTTCATAGTCATTGATACCGACATTTCGCTTAACGGGATCCCATCAAAAAGAATTTTCATATCCTCAACGCTGTCAATAGCGACTCCAGCCTTGCCAACGTCTCCTTCAACCCTTGGATGATCACTGTCGTAACCACGGTGGGTTGCCAAATCAAAAGCAACCGAAATTCCTTTTTGCCCCGACGCAAGGTTTTTCTTATAGAATATGTTGCTCTCCTCAGCAGTCGAGAATCCAGCGTACTGTCTAATAGTCCATGACCGACCAGGATACATCG
>MDSW01079717.1_pt1 | contig 10619 bp, 8 predicted proteins | sample 811171 | NCBI WGS metagenome assembly MDSW01 (sample SAMN05326641, study PRJNA326480) | marine metagenome | isolation source: seawater | place: Atlantic Ocean: North West | collected 2012 | reverse complement strand
AAGTTTTTTTATGGTTTTCATTATCCATAAAAATTATTTTTGTCTTGCTTTAAATTTTGGATTAGTTTTATTAATAATGTAAACTCTACCTCGTCTTCTTACTAGTTTAGAGTTTAAATCTCTTTTCTTAATTGATTTAAGTGAACTTTTAATTTTCATAAATTTTTTAAGTTAGCCTGGCAATGACCTACTCTTCCATGCCTTAAGACAAAGTACCATTGGCGCAGAAAGGCTTGACTTCCGAGTTCGGAATGGGATCGGGTATTGCCCTTTCGCAATAATTACCAGGCGGAGACGTTATATAGATTAAAATAAATTTGTAAACTCAAATAAATCTTAATTTTATTAAATTTTAGATTTATATGTGTATTAAGAGTGATGTATAGTTAAATTATTTACTAATAAATTGATTACAAATTGAAAAAAATACTATTTACAGGTTCTAAAGGGGACATAGGCAAATTCTTATCAAAGGAACTAAGAAAAAAATATAAAGTACATACAATCAATACAGATTTAACAAAAAAAATCCCAAAAATATTAAATATGGACTATGTCTTACATTTTGCAGGAACAGTCAAACCTAAGGATAATTTCAAAGACCCAATAAAAGTTTTTGAAAATAATATTATTTCAACATTAAATTTAATCAATTCTTTGAAAAAATTAAAAAAAAAACCAATATTTATTTTCGCAAGTAGCTCTCAAGTTGCAAACGATTATTTAAATTTTAGTAAACATAAAAAAAATTTTGATGAAAAAATACCACTTATGTTAAATAATAATAATCCACAATCAAGCTATGGTTATAGTAAAATATTTTGTGAAAAAATTGTTCAGATGAGTGGCTTGAATTATATAATTTTAAGAATATTTAATATTTATGGAATAAGAAAAAAAAACGATTTTTTTAATGATATATTTGATCAATTAGAATCTTCAAAAAAAATTAAAATATACAACTCAAAAATAAATCTTAGTTGGCTACATATTAAAGATCTTTGTGATGCAATATTAAAAATTATGGAAACAAGAAAAACAACTAATCAAATAATTAATTTAGGAGGAGAAAAATCTTTTTCAAATTTAGAACTTGCAAAAAAAATAATTAAAATTCTTAAAATTAAAATAAAAATCTTTAAGGTAAAATCATCCAAAAATAAAAATAAAATTTATAAAAGTGCACCAAATTTAAATAAAATTAAAGTTTTAACTAAATGGAAACCTAAAATAAGTTTAAATGATGGAATAAAAAGTTTTTTTAATGTTTAAAATTTTTTTTAAAATTTGAAATATAATTTTTTAGATCAATCCTTCCTAACCTTTTTTTAATTTTATTATTTAAAGAAATTTTTGTTAAAGCAGATGCATATCTTTCCCCTTTTCTTGCAGGTAAAAATTTTATATTTTTTTTAAACATTTTTGCTACTTGAATAATTGAATAACTTTTATTGCTATAAATACTGTAATGACTGTTTGTTTTTTTTTTCCATGCTTCAAAACATACTAAAATAGTATCATCAATATGAGTAAATCTTCTTGTTTGTGTTCCTGGCTTAACAACTGTTATATGTTTTTTATTTTTAAATTGATTTTCAAAAATTCCAATTACTGTTGCCATATTTCCTGAACAAATTTGGTTTGGACCATAAACATTATAAAAATAAATTATTTCATATTTAAAATTAAACCATTGTTTTAAATTATTTAATAATTCTAAATTTTTTGCTTTTGTAAAAGCATAAGGTGAAAGATTTTTATCATTACCAGAATTTCCTAAACTAGCTGAAGTTGCGGAATAAATTAAACGTATTTTATTTTTTAAACAAAAATTAATGACGGAATTTGTCCCAACACTATTTGATTTCAAGCATTTTTTTATATTTAAAAAACTTTGATATATTCTTGAAAATTCTCCAAAATGAAAAACAGACTCCACTTTATTTGGATGTTTGATTAATTTATCTATATTTACTGTATTTGCCTTTAAATATTTAACTCTTTTATTTGGAATGTGATTTAGCTTAGAACCTGAACTGTAATCATCAATACTTAATAAATTAAAATTTGTTTTTTTTAGTAAAAATTTAATTAAATTTGATCCAATAAAACCAGCTCCACCGGTAATAACGATTATTTTTTTATTCATATAAAAACGAATATCTTACTTTAGAAAATTATTTTAATTTTTATTTATTATGTTTTGATTTTTAAGGTATGAAAAAAATAAAGCAATACATAAAAAATTAAACATAGATAAATTATTATTGAAAAAATTACCTGAAGGCACAAAAGGAAATAAATTAACCAATGCAGATATAATCAAGACAATCGAACTTAAATCAAAATTGTTTAAATTTTTGAGATAAGATTTTAAGAAAGTAAAATAATATTTAATTAAATATAAATAAAAAAGTAATAATAATAAAAAAACGAATATACCACATTCTGCAAGAATTTGGATGAAAAGATTGTGAGGATGATTATAACAATTATAGTGATTTATTGATTTAGCCTTATATTTTAAATTCTCACAACTGTGCCTAAAATTATTTGGTCCAACACCAAAATATTTATTATCATTAAAAATATTTAATGATGTATTATATAGTTTTTCGTGGTGAGGTGAGAAAAAGAATAATCCTTTTTTTTCAAAAAAATATCCTGGTTTTTTATTTGAAAGACCTAATTCAATTATAGTTTGATCCACTACTCTCTTTTTTATATCTGAATTTATAAAAATAATCGATGAAAAAACAATTATAAAAGACAAAAAAATAATAGAAATATTTTTTTTATTATCACTAATTAAAAAATATAAAAACAAATAAATAATAAATAAAAATAGTGGAGTTCTATCTCCAGATAAGATTATTATTAAACCTGAAATAAAAAAAATTAAAAAAATTAATAAATTTTCATATTTTTTATGCAATTTAAATAAACTAACACAAAACAAAATAATTGGAAAAATTCTTAAGATATAAGAGCCTAAAATATATTCGTCATTAAAAAAACTAGCTATTCTGTGAACATTCTCTTTAACTGGGAAGCCAATTAAATTAAACTTAAACGTAAATTGAAATAAAGTATCTATTAATAATAAAACAAAAGTAAAAAATGTAGTTAAAAACAAATATTTAAAAATAAAAGCATAATTTTCTACTAAATAACAAATAACCAAAAAGTATAAAAAAAATCTTAAATAAAATAGTGATGATTTTAGAGACCATAATAGATAATCAGATAATAATGATGAGATAATAATTAAAAAATAAAATGTTAAAAAAAAGATAAGATAATTTTTGTATTTCTTTAATTCAAAGCTTTTTACTTTAAAAATTAAAAACAAAAGTGAACTTGTTATTATAATAAAATCTGGAATTGCTGGACCTAAAACTAAAGATGGTATAAAAATAATAAATCCATAAAAAAAATATTTGTCAATTAAACCATTTATTTTAGTTAAATCTGTCATTTCTTAAAAAATTTCGTATAATTATTTTATGAAAACTATATGCAGATAAAAGAATTAAAATTGGCTCTAATGTAATTACTTTAAATCTTCCTTGATAATAAAATATTAAACTAAAAAGTAGTAGTGATAAAAAAAGGTACAAAATCCAAGAATATTTATTAAAATTATTTAACAATATTATTATCAAACCCAAATAACCAAAAATCATAATTGGAGATGACAAAATTATACTTAGCAACCAAGTATTATAATCATACCATGATTTATGCAAACCGGGTGTAAAAAATCTTTTAAAATTAAAAATTAAAAGTTCTTTTGACTTTTGGGGATTTTCCTTTATCCATTTTAATCCTTCTTCAAAATAAATTTTTTGAACTTCACTTGGGGAAGATTTTAAAATTTTATCCTCTAAAGTATTAAAAATTTTATAATCAACATTTTTTAATCTTTTTGCCTCATCTGAGTCTATTTTAGGAGTTTTTATATGATTTACATAAGCATCTTCATTATGTCCTAAAATAAATAATCCACCAAAACCATTTGAACTAAAAACATAAACTCCATTTACTTTTAAATTGTATAAACCGTAGGGCAAAGTAGATAAAAAACAAATACTAGAGAATAAAATGATATGAAATATTTTTTTTTTTAAATCATTATATTTTAAAAAGAAAATAACTAGGGGTATGAATAATGAAAAAATTAATATATGTGATTTTGTCAAAAATGTTAGAGAAAATATAAGTGCAGAAATAATTAAATTTTTAAGATTAAAATTTTTCAAATACATTGAAAAATAAAACATAAAAATAATTAAAAAAGATTGAAACCAAATATCTTGGGTAAATGCACCTACATACCAAAAAGTAAATGGATAAAAACAAAATATAATTAAAGCAAAACTAGAAACTTTTTTGTTTTTAAATAATATCAAGCCTAATTTATAAAAATAAATTGCAGAAATTGATGTAATTGATACCTGACTTAATTCTAAAACTATTTCCCAGTAATCTCCAAAAATAAATTTAACTATTGCTTGATAATATGTAAAAAAAGGAGATGTTATAAAAAGAGGTCTTAATAAATTAAAATTCCCTCTCAAAACTGCGTCACTCTGTTCTGAGTACCAATATGAGTCGGGTTGCAGCTCATAATTGTCATAATTATTAAATATTAAAAAAAAATATCTTACAAAGAAAAAAGACGCAAAAATAATAAGGTTTATTTTACTTGGTGATAATTTATTTCTCATTATACTTTATTTTTATATTAAATTTTATTAATTAAGTCGTCTGTTAAAAAATGCATTTTATTAAAAAAAAAATTAATTTATTTTTTTATGTTATTTTTTTATTTCTCATAATTCTAAGTATCATTATTCATAATAATTGCAATTTTAACAGGTTAATTAATGTTATTACAGATTATAATTATAATTACGCTTATTATTCATGCAAAAAACTTTCAAAATATAATTTGAAAAATTTTATAAAAGATAAAATATCAAATACGTATTTTGAAAATGTAATAAGAAGCATTAATAAAAACCAAATCAAAAAATCTTATACTTTCCTAAAAAAAAATAATGAAATAATTAACTATGATATTAATAAAGATAAAATTCCTCAAAAAATTTTAGGAATTAAAAATGATATTAATCCATTCTTAAAAGAAAAAAATATAATAAATGATGATGAGGAAATAACCTGGAAAAGATCTCATGGAGGTTATAAAAATTTAAAATACAACAAATCTTCAAATCCAATAAATATAAATAATGTTGAAAATTTAACTTTAGAATGGTCTTACGATAGCATTGATCTTACAAGTAAACATAAGCTTGATAATGTGGAAGCTAATCCAATATTTCATAACGGAAAAATTTTCTCAGTAACCGCTGATAGAAAATTAGTTGCATTAAATGCATCTAGTGGAGAGCTGTTATGGAAAAAGCAAGGTTTACTAACTCCTGCTAGGAGAGGTTTTTTATTAGATCAAGAAAAAGATAAATCCTATATATACATCAATATTGGTGAGGCTATTGCCAAAATTAATTCTGCTAATGGAGTTTTAGACAAAAAATTTGGTAAAGAGGGAATTTTATATTCTGTAAATTCACCTACACCTCCAATAATTTATAAAAATAAACTCTATATAGTTACTTCTACAAAAATAATTACATTTGATAAAAATTCTGGAAAATTTTTAGAAAATATTCAAATTCATCCTAAAAATAAGGAATTTTCAAGAGGAGCTGTTGTTTGGGGTGGAAATGCATTTGATGAAGAAAAAGGGTATCTTTATGTAGTAACTGGGAATCCAAGACCTGCTTTGATTGGAATTAATAGACCAGGCCAAAATAAAAATGCAAATTCACTTGTTGCTATTGATGTAAACAAATCAAAAATAATTTGGTCCTTTCAAGATGTATTTCATGATTTATGGGATTTTGACATATCATCTCCACCTATAATTTCAGATTTAAAAATTAATAATAAGTATTTAGAAACTATAATAATATCAACTAAAACTGGAAATACATATATTTTTGAGAGAAACACTGGAAATTCTTTTTTTGATTTAGATTTTAAAAAAACAATTCCATCAAACATACCTGGTGAAAAAGCTTTTCCATATCAAAGATATAATTCACTACCTGAAAAATTAATCAATATTGAATATAATCAGAATAGTTTTGATAAATTAAATAAAAATAAGCAAAAATATATCAAAAATATTTTAAAAGACTCTTCTGCGGGGTGGTTTAATCCACCTGAAATTGGAAAAAAAACAATTATATTTGGCCTACATGGAGGTGCTACATGGATGGGTTCTGCATATGATCCTATAAAGCAAGTTATTTTTACGCCTGTAGTAAATATCCCTTGGGTTCTTAAAGTAGAAGGAAAAACACTAGAGACATCAATTCCATCGAATTTAAAAAAATTAAATAAAATATATCTTCAAAAATGTTCATCTTGTCACGGAAAGAACCGAAATGGTAATTTTGATCCAGAGTCTAAAAAAAATGTTGAAATCTTAAATGATTATATTCCCAGTTTAATTGGACATTCTCTGTCATTAGATAGAAATTTATATAGTGAATTATACAATTTAGACCGAATTAAAAAAATTCACAAAAATATAAAAGTTAACAATCTTGAATTAGAAAAAATTAAAGAACTATTTATTAAACTTGATAAATATCTGCTGGATAATAATAAACTATTTTTAAGATATTATTGGTATAAATTTTTAGATCAAGAAAATTATCCTGCATCAAACCCTCCATGGGGAGAAATAATTGCTCTTGATGTATTATCTGGAAAAATTAAATGGAAAACAAAAAATGGTGAAATAAAAAATTATGAAAAAGGTATCTTTAGTGGAAGTCCTAGTTATGGAGGTCTTTCTTTATCATCAGGAGAAATATTATTTTCTACTGGAACAAATGATAAAAAGGTTTACGCGATTAACTCAAATAATGGTAAGATTTTATGGGATTACAAAATGGATGCTGCTGGTTCAGCGCCACCATTACTTTATAACATAAATGGTAAACAATATCTGACTGTTATTTCCAGCGGAGGTTTGTTTAGTGAATACAAAGAAAAAGCTTCTAAAATTTACACTTTTTCAATCAAAAATTAAAATAAACTTAAATTATTTCTGTACCATAAAATAGTTTTTTTTAATCCTTGAGTAATATTTACTTTTGGATACCATTTAAGTTCTCTTTTAATCTTATTATAGTTTAATTTTTGTCTTTTAATTTCTATTTTTGAATTATTCAATATTATTGGTTTTAGATGACTCTTATTTAATATCTTTTTAATATTATTTACCAGATTAATAACTTTAAAATTTTCCTTTGAACCTACGTTATATATATATAATTTTTGTTTTCTTTTCTTCATATGGTTCATCAGAGTTATATAAGCTCTAGCAACATCACCAACATAAAGATAATCTCTAATTAATTTACCATTAGATCTTAATATTGGTTTTTTATTTCTCAAATAAGATGTGATTACATGTGGTATAAGTCTATCAGTATTAAAATCACCTGGACCATAAATATTACCAGATCTAACAATACCAATATTTAATTGATAAGTTTTTGAGTAAGTTTGTACAATTAAGTCTGAGGATGATTTAGAAACATCATATGGAAAATCTCCCTCTAAAGGAAAATTTTCGTAGTATTCTTTTTTTTTAAGTTCACCATATGCTTTATCAGAGGAACTATAAATAAAATTTATGCTTTTATTTAAATCTTTTATCGCTTCCAAAATATTAATTGTTCCCATGATATTTGAATTAAAGGTTTTATATGGATTGTTGTAAGCTTCTAAAACTTGAGTAACAGCACCAAGATGAAAAACTGTTGATATCTTATATTTTTTCAGTATTGAAAAAATTTTTTTTTTGTTAGTAAAGTCAATTTTTAAAAATTTAACTTTTTTTAAATGTTGTTTAAAAGTTTGAATTTTTTTTTTTGATTTGTCTTTATCTACTATAATTACAAAATTATTTTTATTTTTTAATAATTGATTTACAACTTCACGCCCTAAGATTCCTAGTCCACCTGTTACTATTATATTATTCATTAATGTTTAAAATAAGAATTTAATATTGTTTTTAATATCATTGAACCATCTTTAAATGCCCTAAGTTTTTTACCTTCTTTAAATGTTCTTGGATTATAATCAACATCAAATTCAGAAATTTGAGCTTTATTTTTTGCAAAAATAGACAAAACTTCAAACTCATAATCAAACTCATTTTGAGAAAAAATGTAATTATCATAGAATTTTCTTCTAAAAATCTTGGTTGCGCAGGCTGTATCTCTTATTTTTTGACCATAAAGAATATTAAAAATAAATGAAATAAATCTTACACCATAAAAATTTTTTTTATAAATAAATTGATTATTCTCATGAATTCTATTTCCTATTAAAAAATCGATATTTTTTTGATCTTGTATTTTTTTAAAACCTTTGATTAAATCATCTAAAAAATACTCATCTATATCAAAAATAACTATATATTGTTTTTTAGAATGTTTAATTGCCTCTTTAATTGATCCACCTTTTCCTAAATTTTTTGAATTAAATATAAATTTTAATTTTGGATAATTTTTTTCTAAATCTTTTAAATATTCTGTCGTACCATCATCAGATTTGTTATCGCAAATAATTATTTCAAATTCATATTCAATATAAGAAAGATCATTTAAAAAATTAACAAATTTTGTTTTTAAAATATTTATCTCGTTATAAAAACAACAAACAATTGAAAAAGATGATTTATGCATTATTTTCAATTAAGAAATTTTTAATAGTTTTATGAATATAATTGATTTGTGAAAGAGTTAATCCCTGATGACATCCAATCAACAGTCCATGTCTCATAATATAATCAGAGTTTTTTAAATAATTTAATTGATTTTGTTTTGAAATTAAATTTTCAAATGCTGGATGACGTAAAATATTACCACTAAATATTGGTCTTGTTTGAATGTGTTTGTTTTCTAAATAAATTTGAAGTTTTTTTCTATCAAACAATTTATTTTTTTTTAATATTATTGGATAAGCTAAAAAATTAGTTTTTACCTTTTTTTTTATTTCAGGGACAATAAAATACCTATTAAATTTAAGAAAAAACTTTTTATGTAAATTAAAATTACTGTTCCTGATTTTTGAAAAATGACTGAATTTTTTTAATTGCTCTAAACCAAAAGCAGCTCCTATTTCAGAAGGTTCAAAATTATAACCAACTTCCTGGAAAACAAATTTTCTATCAAAATCATAACCTTTTAATTTAACGTTTAATCTTTTCTTAATATTTTCTGAGTCTTTTATTAAAGTTGAAGCTCTTCCCCAACTTCTCAATACTTTTGATCTTAAATAATGTTTTTTGTTATTTGTTAAGAAAATTCCACCATTTCCAGCACAACTTATTACATGGGAACCATAAAAACTGGTAATAGAAATATCGCTATAACTTCCAGTTGTTCTTTTTCCAATTTTTGCACCGAGTGTATCTGCAGAATCCTCAATTATCTTTAAATTATACTTCTTAGCAATTTTATTTAATTTAAACCAGTCTGGTATATTACCAATTAGATTTGGTATTAATATTGCTTTGGTTTTATTATTTATTTTTCTTTCAATTAATCTTACATCTATTTGCAAGCTTTCTATTTCTATATCAACAAAAACTGGAATAAGATCATTAAGTAGAATAGAAGAAACTGCTGTTCCGAAATTTAAACCAGGGGTGATAACTTCACTTCCTTTTGGTAAATCTAAAACTTTTAAAGCTAAAATTAAAGCTGAAGTACCTGAATTAACCATTAAAGCGTATTTTTTTGAGAAATACTTTGCAATTTTTTTTTCAAATAAATCTACATTTTTACCCATCTGTGTGGATTTTTTTAATGTTTTTAATACTGCATTTATTTCTTTATTGTCGTAAACATTTTTTCCATAAGAAATTTTCGTTATAGCCATGGAGCATTCCTTTTCATTATTAAATTACTTAAATAATTTTTATCTCTTAAAGTATCCATTGGATGCCAAAAATTACTGTGTTTATATGCCATAAGTTGTTTATCGTCAGCCAATTTAACTAATGGCTCTCTTTCAAAAATACAATTAGTTTTATCTTCTATATATTTAAAAATTTTCTTGTTAAGTACAAAAAAACCGCCATTTATCCATCCCTCAGATAAAATGTCTTTCTCTTTAAATTTCACAACTAAATTTTTTTTAATTGTTAGGTGGCCAAACCTTGGTAAAGGTCTAACAGCACTTAGAGTAGCAATTTTTTTATTTTTAATATGAAAATTCATAAGTTTATTAATATTAATATCTGATAAACCATCACCATAAGTCATAAAAAAATTCTCATCATTTTCTAGATATTTTTTAACTCTTAGTAGTCTAGATCCAGATTGTGTTTTCAATCCAGTATTACAGACCTTGATATTTTTATTGTTTTTAAAATATTTTTTAATTATTTCTTTTTTATAACCAGAACAAATAACTACTTCTTTAACATTAAATTTTTCGTAATAATTTATGATATGCTGAATAATTGGAATTTTTCCAATTTTAACCATTGGCTTAGGTATTTT
>MDSW01014857.1_pt1 | contig 10619 bp, 6 predicted proteins | sample 811171 | NCBI WGS metagenome assembly MDSW01 (sample SAMN05326641, study PRJNA326480) | marine metagenome | isolation source: seawater | place: Atlantic Ocean: North West | collected 2012 | reverse complement strand
TTTTAAATCAATCTCCTCATCTTTGGGATCAAGGCCTAATGCATTTATTAAAGTCATAATTTCATTTGATGATATCATTTTTGATAATGTTTTAGTTCGAATTTCATTATCACCCTTTTTTTTATTTCCATTAGTATCCACATAGGTATTTAATATTTTTCCTCTTAGGGGTAATACAGCTTGATATTCTCTATTCCTTCCCTGTTTAGCCGAACCACCTGCTGAGTCACCCTCAACAATAAATAATTCGGTTTGTTCTTGACTTGAATTTTGACAATCTGCAAGTTTTCCAGGTAGGCCTGTTAATTCTAATGCCCCTTTTCTTCTTACTGTCTCTCTCGCTTTTCTTGCAACATCTCTAGCTTGTGCTGCTTGAATAATTTTTGATAGTATTATTTTTGAAATTGAAGGGTTCTGATCAAACCACAGTGATAATTTTTCATTTATTATTGTTTCCACAATATTTCTTACCTCTGATGACACAAGCTTATCCTTGGTTTGAGATGAAAATTTTGGATCTGGAACTTTGATGGATAAAACACAAGTCAAACCTTCCTTCACATCATCACCTGAGATAGATAATTTATTTTTCTTAAGCAAATTTAAATCACTAGCATATTTATTTATTACCCTTGTCAATGCACTTCTAAAGCCAAGCAAATGGGTTCCACCATCTTTTTGATATATGTTGTTAGTGAATGGATATACATCTTCGCTATAACCAGCATTCCATTTTAGCGAACACTGAATATTAAGATTACTTTTATTTTCCTCTAAATATATGGGTTTTTTAAATAACTCATTACCATTTTTGTTTTTTAGACTATCGCGTTTTTTATCAAGGTGTTCTACGAATTCTATTATTCCGCCATCGTACTTAAATTCTAAAGATTTATTTTTTTTTGAAAAATTGTCAGTTAAAGTTATTTTTATTCCCTTATTTAGAAAGGCTAATTCTCTAAGCCTTTTCTCTAATATTGAAAAACTAAATTTTGTTGATGAAAATATATCTTGAGACGGTATAAAATTGATTTGTGTACCATTATCACCTTTAGCTGTTCCAATCTGTTTGAGGGGTGCTTTAGCTTCACCATTTTCAAATTCCATAAAATATTTTTTCCCGTTTCTATTTATAGTCAACCTTAGACTTTTTGATAATGCATTTACTACAGAAACACCAACTCCATGCAGACCTCCAGACACTTTATAAGAGTCATGATCAAATTTACCTCCCGCGTGTAACTGAGTCATAATAACTTCTGCAGCTGATTTTTTTTCACCTTTATGAATATCTACAGGAATACCTCTTCCATCATCTTTTACAGTAATAGATCCATCTGAATTAATGCTGACCATTATATATTTACAATATCCAGCTAAAGCTTCGTCGATTGAGTTATCTACCACCTCATAAACCATATGGTGAAGACCAGTTCCATCGTCTGTATCGCCAATATACATGCCTGGCCTTTTTCTAACTGCTTCTAAACCCTTAAGAACTTTAATTGAGTCTGCTTGATAATTATATTCTTTATTTTTTTTCATATATTTTTTGAGGAAGATTATTTATACCATTTTTTATAAATTAAATAAAACGGTCATGATCATAATGGTTAAATTAGGGTCTATTTATAAAGCTTATTTTAGTAAAACCTTTTTTTTTTCTTATAATGGATTTTTGGTGATAATTTAAATTAATTTCACCTTTGGAACATGTATTAAAAACTTTCCACCCGCTTTTTTAAATTTTTTTTCCTTTTTTAAGATTTCTTTTTTAAAGTTCCAAGCACCTAGGAAAACAACATCAGCATCTTTTTTTGAAAGTTTTCTATATTTATTAATTTTTATCTTACTTCCAGGTAAATATTTATTTATTTTATCTGGAGTTGTATCCAAAAAATATCTTATATATTTATCGTTTATTTTACAATAATTTAAGACAGTGCAAGATTTAGCTGTTGCTCCGTAACCAATAATTTTTTTATTATCTTTTCTCAATTTTTTCAAGATGTTTATTAATTCTTCTTTTGATTTATTAACCCTTTTAGAAAACGATAAGTAAGTTTCAAATTTGTGTAACCCAAATTTTTTTTCTTTGGAAATTTCTTTTTGTACTTTTTTTTTGATTTTATATTTTTTATTATATTTTTTTTTTATAAAATATCTAGTTGAGCCACCATGTGTATTTAAAATATTCAAATCAAAAATTTCTAAATTAAAATTCTTTAAAATTTCATTCAATGCTATAGTTGAAAAAACATAAATATGTTCACAATAAAATTGATCATAAATGTTATTTTTAATACAGGGCAAAAGAGCAGGACCCTCCAATATTAACACTCCGTTTTTTGAAAGTGCCAAATTTATTGCCCCAAATGTTTCTTTTAAATTTTCTATATGGCTAAGAGTATTAGCTGAATAAATTAAATCACAATTATTATTTTTTGTAAGAGATCTTGCAAGATTTTTTGTCCAATACTTATCGATTGTTTTATATTTTTTTTGTTTTGTTATTGTTGCTACATTTTTACATGGCTCAATTCCAATTATATTTTTTTTATTAAAATTAAATAAAAATGCGCCATCGTTACTCCCAATTTCAATTATAAACTTGGGATTAAATTTTTTTTTAATTGTACTTGAAATATTTTTAAAAGATTTCACCATTGTTTTTGATAATGAAGATCTATACGGATAATCTGAGTTGAACATTTCTTTTGTGGGGATTTTTTTATTTATAGAAACAAGAAAATTTTTATCATTAAAAACTATTTCTAATTTAAATTTTTTTTCTTTTTTATTAATTTGTTTTTTTCGTAAGTATGAATTTGCTAGAGGTTGATATCCTAAATTTAAAAATTTTTTAATCATTTTCTTAAATAATAAATTATAAACTTAATTATTCCAAAGGTGTAGGCAATGTTTTTTATAGCAAAGTTTTTGTTTAGAGACAAACTGCTTAAAATGAAATAAATGATGCTTTGAAGAAGTTGTCTAACCAATTTAATAAATCTAAATTTTTTGATTTTAAAATCGTATAAATATTCTCCATATTTGAAATTTAAATTTCTTACAAATTGAACTTTGCTGTTATTAACTGTTGAGGCTCCAGAAGAATGTTTTGCAATCGCATTTTTGCATAAAAGCATTTTAAATTTACTCCTACTAATCTTTCTCATTAAAAAGACATCTTCCCAATATAAAAAGAAATCCTCATCAAAAAAACCAATTTTTTTAGTTTTATTTGTGTCACATAACATGCATGCTGCGTTAAGAATACTTTTGATTTTAAATCCTTTTTCTCTTTTATTTTTAAAAGAAGGTCCAGTAAAAATTATGTCATCTTTATACTTAAATGCATTTTTTAAATATTGAATAGATTTTTCATTTATAAGAATATCAGCTTGAGTAAATAGAAAGTATTTTGTTTTTACTTTTGATATAAGATAGTTTGTTGCCTTCGGTAATCCAATATTATCTTTTGAAAAGTAATATCTAAAATTGATAAGAGAATTTTTTTTAATTATATTTTGATAATGCTTGTTTGCTTCTTGGGCAAAAATAATAACTTTGTAATTTTTATACTGATTTAAATCCTTTAGCCTTTTTAATGGAGTCTTATAGAGAGTAATTATTACAGTAATATCTTTTTTCATATGTGAAAATAAATAATACTAATATAGCCCTAAATAAATAGTTTTTAATTTTTATATTTTGTGGCGGAGAGAGTGGGATTCGAACCCACGAAAGAGTTTCCCCTTAACACGCTTTCCAAGCGTGCGCCTTAAACCGCTCGGCCATCTCTCCAAATTGACATAAAGGTTTAATTTACATATTAGTTTATATTCAGTAATAAAAATATAATATAAGCAATTTATGAAAAAAATTTTTTACGGTAGGGCTGTATATGATTACAAAGAAATTAATGCAGTCAATAAAGTGCTTAAAAAAGAAAGCTTAACTTTAATAGATGGAAAAAATGTAAAGAAACTAGAAAATATTATAGCTAAAATTTTTGGTAAAAAATATGGACTAATGGTAAATTCTGGCTCTTCAGCAAATTTACTAGCCTTAAGTTCTTTGAAATTAAAAAAAGGCAGTGAAGTGATAACTCCTACTCTTACATTTTCAACTACTGTGGCTCCAATTTACCAATTAGGTTTAATTGCAAATTTTGTTGGAGTTTTAAATAACAAATTTATTGCCGATCCTGAACAAATTAAAAAAGCTATCAATAAAAAAACCTCAGCAATAATGATACCAAACCTATTAGGTAATATTGCTGACTGGAAGGTAATTTACGATATAGCCAGGAAAAAAAAAATTCCAGTAATTGAAGACTCGGCAGATACAATTGGTTATAAATATAAAAATGGTAATACTGGTAAATTTTCAGATATCGTTACAAATAGTTTTTATGCTTCGCATATAATCTCTGGTGCTGGATTTGGAGGCATAGTTTGCTTCAATGATTATGAAAAATATAAGTTTGCAAAATTACTTCGTGGCTGGGGCAGGTCATCTGCGACTTTTAATGAATCCGAAAGCTCAAAAAAAAGATTTAATATAAAAATTTCAGGAATTGATTACGATAAAAAATATATTTTTAAAGAATTTGGTTATAATTTTTTACCATCTGAAATCTCTGCTGCGTTTGCGCTAGAACAAGTTAAAAAATTGAAAAATAATATTCAAGTAAGAGAAAAAAATTTTAATTATTTAAAAAAATTTTTTTCTAATTACAATGGATATTTTAAACTTCCTGAAAGTTATAAATTTGTAAAAACACCATGGTTAGCATTTCCATTGGTTATAATTCCAAATAAAAAATTTAAAAGAAAACAATTACAAATTTATTTTGAAGACAATAATATCCAAACTAGAACTATATTTACTGGAAATATTCTTAAGCAACCAGTCATGTACAAAAAGAAATACAAGAAAAGTAAGGATTCTGAAAATATTGCAAACGATGTGATGAAAAATGGAATATTAATTGGCTGTCATCAAGGCTTAAAAAAAAATGATCTTGATTATATTTTTTACATATTCAAAAAGTTTGTAAAAAAATACCAATTATAATATTAAATTTCGAAATGCTTTATATGTAATTTGTAGAAATTTGAATTTTTTTTAAACCAGTAACTTAAAAATCTTTCTGCTAAAAAAGCATAAATCCTTATTTGACCATAATCTTTTTTTGCATCAAATCCAAACTCAGTTTCACATTTCTCAAGCCATTTGAATACAGTTTTATAATAATCATCCAAAAGTTTATAAGATTGGCAGATAAACATGTTAAAAGGGTTAAATGAGCCTTCGGTCTCGACAAAATTCCTAAAATCATTTTTGTCATTTACTTCCAAAAGTTCAATTGCTTTATCTAAATTTCCAAAACCATGGTACATGTCAAAATGCACTTTAATTGTCATTGTTTTCCTTGAGAAAAAAACAAAAGGATTTTTAATTAATTGTTTTCTACCGTGTTTAATAATTTTACTTATTTTTGTTTGATTAACAAAATACTCATTTCCAAGAATTACATCATAATTGTTCCATTCATTGGGTATTTCTTGAATTATGTTTGATTTTAAATCTTTAAAATTGGATATTTTCGGGTCTTTTACCCAAAACCTCCTATAATGACAAAAACCTAACCATTTTTCTTTAAAACATTCTTTTAAATGATTTTTCCATATCCAATAATGAAAAGTATTCTCACCATAAAATTTATTTTTATGTGAAATGTTATTACCGCTATTGTCCCTAGTCCATTCCATATCAAATTTATCTGTACCTAATCCAACTGGAATGTAATTCATTTTTTTAATTGTATTCAAATGAGAGTTATTCAAAGATAAACAGTACATTTTCATATTTTTAAGCAATCCATTCTTTGTATTTATCTATATTTTCTAAAATTATTTTAGGAAAAGTTTTATCAAAATTTACTTTTTGGTATTTTTGGTCCCTATTAAATAAATCAATACCTGAAGAAATTTTTTTCTTTATTTCATTTATCTCAAGAAACTCACTCTTATTAAATTCATCATGTGCAAATGATTTAATTTTACTTATGATTTGATGAGGATTCATGAGAAACGAAAAATGCCATCCTCCGTTTTGAACGATATTCCATTTAATTTTATAAAATTCAAAAAAGAAACGTTTTTTTACTTTTTGATTTCTCAACCATTGAGGAGATTTCAAGTATTTTTTTTTGCATAACTTTGAACCATACCAATTTGGAAAGGTCATATTTTTCATATTAAATTTAAAACAAAAATTTGATTGCTGAAATACTGTAAATTTAAATTTTTCAGAATACTTATAATTACGAAGGTTTGGAATTTCATCAACATCAGAAATAATTATATAATCATCATCTAACAAGTTTTCGGTTGCATTGCTTATAAAATTTCTTTGAAAATTTTCTCTTTCCCATGTTCCCTTTAATGTTTCTGGAAAACTTTCGATCTTAAGGTGAATGATTTTATCTTTATATTTTTTAAAGTTCTCAATTTGAAATGAATTTTTTTTAGCATTACCTTGGTGATCTACTAAGGATTCAACTAAAATAAACTTTTTAATATATTTGGATAATATACTTAGTCTTATATCTAACAATAATTCCTCATTGTTATACATAAAACAGTCAAAAAAATTCATTTCAATTTTTATTAATTTTAAGCACACCAATAAAAGCTTCTTGGGGTATTTCCACTTTTCCAAATTGTTTTGCTTTAGCCTTCCCTTTTTTTTGTTTTTCTAGCAATTTTCTTTTTCGATCTAACGCCCCACCACCATGTATTTTTGTAAGTACATCTTTTTTAAAACCCTTTATAGTTTCTCTTGCTATTATTTTACCACCTATAGCAGCTTGAACAGGTATCATAAAATTATGTCTTGGTATTAAATCTTTCAATTTCTCACAAACCTCTCTTCCTATTGTTTGAGCAAAATCCTTATGTACCATCATTGCTAAGGCATCTACTGGCTCTGTGTTAACAAGAATACCAAGCTTAACCAAATTTCCTTCTTTATGACCTGTTATTTCATAATCAAAGCTTGCGTATCCACTGGTCATAGATTTTAAACGATCATTGAAATCAAAAACTACTTCATTTAGAGGTATATCGTAATTTAAAACAGCTCTATTACCTGAATAACTTAAATTTGTTTGAATACCTCTTTTGTTTTGGCAAAGCTTGATTATTGATCCTAGATATTGGTCTGGTGTAATAATAGTAGCTTTGATCCAGGGTTCCTCAATTAATTTTATCAAAGTTGGATCTGGTAGGCTTGATGGATTTTGAAGATCAAAAATTTTACCGTCATTTAAATGTATCTTGTAAACTACGCCTGGAGTTGTTGTTAAAAGATTAATATCAAACTCTCTTTCAAGTCTTTCTGTTACAATTTCCAAGTGGAGCAGTCCTAAAAATCCACATCTAAATCCTAGCCCTAATGCTGATGATGACTCTGGTTCATAAGAAAAACTGGAGTCATTCAATTTTAGTTTGGCTAATCCATCTTTTAATTTTTGATATTCAGAACTATCGACAGGGAACAGTCCACAAAATACTACTGGTTTACTAGGTTTAAAACCAGGTAAAGCTTTTTGTATAGGTTTATTTGCATCACAAATAGTATCTCCTACTTTAGTTTCAGATAAATTTTTTATACCAGTAATTATAAAACCAATTTCTCCAGAATTTAGTTCACTTATATCTTTTGGTTTAGGTGTAAAAACTCCAACTTTTTCAATAATATATTCCTGATTTGTTGACATCATTTTAATTTTCATGTTCTTTTTTAATTTTCCATCAATTACTCTGACAAGAATTATTACTCCAAGGTATGAGTCGTACCAGCTATCAACAAGCAAACATTTTAATAATTCCTCTTTTTTTCCTTCAGGTGGTGGTAAATTTGCAATTATTTGCTCTAAAATTTCATCAATACCTTCTCCTGTTTTACCAGAACAGGGAACCGCAAGAGAAGTGTCAATACCAATAACATCTTCGATTTGTTTTTTTGTTCTATCAATATCAGAAGCTGGTAAATCTATTTTATTTAGTACAGGTACAATTTCATGGTTTGTATCTAATGCTTGATAAACGTTAGCGAGTGTTTGAGCCTCTACACCTTGAGTGCTATCAACAATCAGAATTGATCCCTCACAAGCATACAAAGATCTACTTACCTCATAACTGAAATCTACATGACCAGGAGTATCGATAATATTTAATATGTACTCTTTTCCATCTTTAGATTTGTAATTTAATTTTACAGTTTGAGCTTTGATTGTTATTCCTCTTTCTCTCTCTATATCCATTGAATCTAATACTTGCTCTTTCATTTCCCTTTCTGTAAGACCACCACATCGATGGATTATTCTATCTGCAATTGTTGATTTACCGTGATCTATATGAGCGATAATTGCGAAATTTCTGATATTATCTAGATTTGACATCTATGATCTTAATTTTGCACCAGTTTTATTTTCAACATTAGAAATGATCAACTTATTTAAATTATTTAAATCATCATCAGTAAGCGATTTATTTGATGATTGAATAGTTACATTTAACGCAACTGATTTTTTTTCTTTATCTATATTATCTCCCTCGTAGACATCAAAAACTCTTATAGATTTAATGAGATCTTCATCTACATCAGAAATAATTTTTATAAGTTCTTGTACTTCAAAATTTTTATCTATAACAAACGCAAAGTCTCTTTCGGATTTTTGAAAATCAGAATATTGAAATTTTGATTTTAAGTCTTTAAGTTTATCTTCTCCAATTTTTATCCTTTCTAAAAAAATCTCAAATACAATGAGCGCATCTGTTTTTAGATCTGCTTTGAGGAGTATATTTGGATGTATTTCTCCAAAATAGGCTATTGGAAGTTTATCTATAGAATTTTGGTAAATAGCACCTGATTTTCCAGGATGATAATAATTAGGAGTTTTACTATTAATATTGATTTTAACAGGATCTAAACCTATTTCATGCAGAGTTTGGATTACATCTCTTTTAGAGTCAAATACATCGAGCTTTCTCTCTTTTTCTATCCAATTTAATCTTGAAGCTAATCCCGATTTTAAACCTGCTAAAACAATTTCCTGGTCCCCAGGTTTATTGCCAATAAAAATTGGCCCAATTTCAAACATGGAAATGTCTTTAAAATCTCTTTCTAAATTCTTTTTTAAATAAAAGATAAGATTAGAGAAAATTGAACTTCTTAAAACGTTTAAGTCGGAGCTTATAGGGTTGACTATTTCAATTTCTTTTTTATCTTCTTTAAATAAATCATTAATTTTCGAATCTGTAAACGACCAAGTAACTGTTTCAAAATATCCTTTGGATGCTACTGATCTTTGCAAGAAATGGAATAATTTTTGTTGTTTATTAAGAGTTGGTTTATTTCTTACCTTTTCTGGTAATTTTGTTTCAATTTTATCGTAGCCAATTATTCTTGCAATTTCCTCCACAATATCAATTTCTTGTTCTATATCTGGTCTCCATGAAGGAACTATCAAATCCAAAACGTTTTTTTTCTTCGTTACTTTAAATCCAAGACCGTCTAGAATTTTACCGATCTCTTTTTCTGGAACTTTAAAGCCAGTAATACTTTGAAGTTTTGTAATTGGAAAAATAATTTTGCGTTGTTTAAATCTTTTATTTATCTGGATATCTTTTTTGCTTATTGTTCCACCACATAATTTTTGTATTAGTTCCGCAGCAACCAATAAACCTTCTTCGATTGAATTAGGATCTATACCTCTTTCAAATCGATGTTTTGCGTCGGTATCTATACTTAATAACCTTGAGGTCTTCCTTATTGACTTTGGATGAAAGTATGCGGACTCTAACAAAATATTTTTTGTTCCAAGCTCTGTAGCTGATCTTGTCCCGCCTATTATGCCTCCTAAACCCAAAATGCCCGACTTATCAGTAATTACACACATATTTTCCTCTAGGACATATTTTTTATTATCTAATGCTTCAAAACTTTCACCTTTTTTAGAATTTCTTACTACAATTTCTGTATCAATTTTGTCTGAATCGTATGCATGTAAAGGCCGATTTAGATCAAGCATGACATAATTTGTTATATCAACAATTGCTGAAATTGGTTTCTGACCGATAGATAATAATTTATCTTTGAGCCATTTAGGACTCTCTTTATTTTTAACACCTTTGATTAAATAACTTCCAAATGCTGCACATCCTTGGTATTTCTCATTCATTATTTTTACTTTTAAGTTTTGCTGACCCAAAGATTTTATTTTGGGGAAGTTTTTTTTCCTTAATTTACCTGATCCAGCTGCTGCTAAATCTCGCGCAATACCTCTTACACCAAGACAGTCAGCCCGGTTTGGAGTAATTGATAAGTCAATAATTTTTGGGGTGTTATTTAAAAAATAATTTTTGCCAATTTTACTTTTATATTTATTTGTAGATAATTCAATTATACCCTCGCTTTCATTAGAAAGCTTCAATTCTGCCTCGGAGCACAACATACCATAAGATGTAACTCCCCTTATTTTACTTACTGATAATTTCATTTGATTTTTTGGAATAACTGCTCCAGGCGGTGCATAAACTGTT
>MDSW01213721.1_pt1 | contig 10621 bp, 11 predicted proteins | sample 811171 | NCBI WGS metagenome assembly MDSW01 (sample SAMN05326641, study PRJNA326480) | marine metagenome | isolation source: seawater | place: Atlantic Ocean: North West | collected 2012 | reverse complement strand
TAATTCTATTCTTTCTGTACCGCATAATTTTGCAGCTTGAATCATTCTTAATTCAGGATCAATAAAAATAGAAGTTCTAATATTATATTTTTTAAATTCCAATATTATATCTTTTAAAAACTGGCTGTATTCTAATGTGTCCCAACCTGCACAAGATGTTAAAACATCAGGTCCATCTGGAACTAATGTGACTTGATCTGGCTTAATATCAATTACCATATCAACAAATTCTCTAGAAGGATATCCTTCAATATTATATTCTGTTTTAATGAGATCTTTTATATGATACGCATCTTCTCTAGTAATATGCCTCTGGTCTGGTCTAGGGTGAACAGTAATACCTTCTGCTCCAAACTCTTGACATTTTATAGCTGCATCTAAAACACAAGGAAACTTTCCCCCTCTAGCATTTCGTAAAGTAGCTATTTTATTAATATTAACACTTAATTTTGTCATTGAGGACAAAATTAAAAAATAGTATGTTTGTTCAATGATTGCAAGAGACTTAATTTCATCTTCTTTAATAGCACTACATCCAAATGATGATGGAGAGAAAGCTATCACTCTTATGGAAGAGTTCAGAACAACACATCTTCCTGTTGTAAGAAATAATTTTTATTTAGGCATAATATCTGAAAGAGAAATTCTAGACTGGAGTAATTCAAAAGAATTTATTGATGAACATCTTGAAGAACTTATAGCTCCATCAGTTATTGGATCTCAACATTTATTTGATATTATAGAAGAAGTAGAAAAATTTAGCTTAAGCGTTATCCCGGTGTTGGATGAGAAAAAAAAATATCTTGGAGCAATAACTAATAGAAAACTACTATATACTATTGCAAAAAGTACAGCAATACAAAGTATTGGCAGTGTAATTGTACTGAAAATGAAGCCTAACGATTATAGCATGAGTGAAATTGCACGAATAGTAGAATCAAATAATATAAAAATAGTAAGCTCATATATTACATCAAAATTAAATGTAGAGTATATTGAATTGACATTAAAACTTAATACATTAGAGTTAGGTCCTATTATAAAAAGTTTTGAGCGTTTTGATTACTCAATTATTGCTTCTTATAATCAAAAAAATAATACTGAGGATTTAACCGAGCGCTATGAATCCTTAATGCGATTTCTAAATCCTTAATATGGTTAAGAGAATATTTTTAATTATCGCATTACATAGCTTCTTATACACTTCTGCGCAAGAAAATATCTTTATATCAAAGATCATAATCAATGGTAATAAAATAACAAAAAATGATATTATTATTAGAGAGCTAACATTCAAAAAAGACAGCACCTACAATTTTATAAATCTAGAAACAAACATTATAAAAAGTAAAGAAAACTTAACTAATCTACAGTTGTTTAATTTTATTGAAATAGAAAAAAACATTATTAATAAGAACGCTGAAATTACAGTAAATTTAATTGAAAGATGGTATATAAAACCTTTTCCTATTTTTGAGCTTTCTGAAAGAAACTTTAATAGTTGGTGGAAAGAGTTTAAAAGAAGTAATTATTCTGATTTTTCACGTGCAAATTATGGTCTGTTTTTAGTTTGGGATAACTTTAGAGGTAAAAATGATCGTTTTAAACTTAAATTAAGAAGAGGGTTTAAAGAACACTATGTTTTGTCCTACGAAATACCATTCTTAAACAAAAAGAAAACAATAGGAATGAATAATAATATTCAGTTGTTTAGGAGAAAAAAGTCATTCTATCAAACAATAAATGACACCTTAATATATTATACCAATAATAATATCTATACAACAAAAGATTATCAAACCTTTAGCGAAATAATTTATAGAGGAGGCATACATAATACGCACAAAATACGTTTCCAATATTTTCGTACATATATAGATGATCAAATCAGAACGCTTAATCCTGATTATATAAGAACTAATTTAGAATATGGCAGCTATAAAAAATTGACATATCAATTCTCAAAAGAACATAGAGATTATGTTGAGTACCCTCTAAACGGTTACTTTCTACATATAGAAGGTTCAAAATATTTTGAAGGAACAAGTCCTGTAAAAAACTTCGAACTTATTGGTAAAGTTGAAAAACATCTTCCAATTAATAAAAAGTTATTTTTGGGAAGCGCAATGAAATTTAAAATATCTTCTGAAGAATACCAACCTTATTTTTCCCAAATGGCGCTTGGTTTTGATGATTATGTTAGGGGGTATGAATACTATGTTGTAGATGGTCAAAATTTTTGGCTATCTAAAACTGCTATAAAATATGCTTTAGTAGAGAAAACAAATTTTGATATTCCTTATATAAAAATGGATCAATTTAAAAAATCTCATTACTCACTCTATTTAGGATTATTCTCTGACTTGAGCTATGTTTCTGATAATCAAAATCATGCAGAAAACACTCTTTCAAATCAACTGTTATTTGGTAATGGAATTAGTCTTGATTATGTAACATACTATGACAAACTTATAAGAATTGAGTTTTCAATAAATCATTTAGGAGAAAAAGGCGTATTTTTACATTTTTCAAATCCATTTGGATCAAAAGAAGAATTATGACAATTGCATTATTTGGTAGTCCATACCCTGAACATTTTAATAAATATGTTCAACACCTAATAAAAAGATTAGAGTTTGAACACATTAATATTATTGTTGAACAAAATTTTTATGAATTTATTACACGTAATATTCATATGAATAAGAAACCTAACACATTTAACAGTCATAAAGAATTAAAAGATAATGCTGATTTTTTATTTAGCATTGGTGGAGACGGAACTCTATTAAAAGCTGTTACATATATTAGAGAATCAGAGATTCCCATATTAGGTATAAATACTGGAAGACTAGGATTTATATCAAGTATTTCTGCAGGACAAATTGATGATTCAATTAATGATATTCTAAAAAACAATTACTCTATAAAAGATCGTATATTATTAGAATTAGAAACAGAAAACAATCTATTTGAAGATGAAAATTTTGCTCTAAATGAAGTAGCTGTTTCAAAAAAAGACACCTCTTCAATGATTAGAATTGATGCTTATGTTGATGATGAGTTTTTAAATACTTATTGGGCAGATGGGTTAGTTATTTCTACACCAACAGGATCAACAGGATATTCTTTAAGCTGTGGAGGCCCAATTATTATGCCTGGAACTAACAATATAATTATTAATCCTAACGCTCCTCATAATTTAAATGTTCGACCTATAGTAATAAGTGACTCAAGTAAAATAAGGCTAAAAGTAGAAGATCGAGATCAATTAGCTTTAATTTCATTAGACTCCAGGTTTAGAGCATTTGACAGCAAAATTGAATTTACTATTAAGAAAGCAAAATTTAAAATTAAATTAATTCAACCTCAAAATAATTCTTTTATCTCAACTATTAGAAATAAGCTAATGTGGGGATTAGATAAAAGAAGCTGATTATTCATCATAAAACTATATAATAAGTATATTTGCATTGACTATTGATAATATGTAATTATGAATTATTTATTAACATTGATTAAAACAAAAAAAATATACCTTTTTGTAGTATTTGTTATCTTCTTATCTTTTACTACAGAAGCACAGTACAAAGAAAATTCAGAAATAGGATTCATTGGAGGAGTTTCGTATTATTTAGGGGATTTAAATACAACACATTTCTCTCAATCTTCTGTAGCAGGAGGATTAACTCTTAGAAAAAATATTGACAGAAGATTCTCTTATAAAGCAAATGCTCTAATATTACCTGTACAATATGATGAAAGAAATTCAGGAGATACAATTGCTGAAGCTAGAGGCCTGCATTTCAAATCACCAATTTATGAATTATCTGGACAAATAGAATTTAATTTTTTACCCTATGAGACAGGTAATCCATTATACACATGGACTCCTTTTGTTTATACTGGGGTTTCTATATTTAATTACAACCCAAAAGCTGAAAATAAAAATGGTGAATGGGTTAACTTACAACCTTTAGGAACTGAAGGTCAAGGAACGACTACTTATCCAGAAAGAAAACCTTACTCATTAATACAATTTGCAATTCCTATGGGTGGAGGATTAAAGATTGCTGTTAATGAATATTTTAATATTATATTAGAATATGGAATACGTAAAACTTTCTCTGATTATATTGATGATGTGAGCACAGAATTTGTGGGAGGGCCACAATATCCATTAGAGATGAGTGCAGAGGCAATTGAAATGTCAGATCCATTAATGACGCATATTAAAGGTCAAGAAAGAGGAGATCCTAACAAAAAAGACTGGTACTCATTTGTAGGCTTAACACTTTCATTTAAACTAAATAATAACAGTAAAGGTTGCGATTATTAAACAGCAACAAATCTTAATGCAAAAGATAGATCAAAATAATTTACCTACGCATGTTGCTATAACAATGGATGGGAATGGCAGATGGGCAAAGAAAAAAGGTAAAATAAGAAATTTTGGACATAAAAATGGTGTGAATGCTGTTAGGGAAAGCGTAGAAATAGCAGCAGAAATAGGCATTAAACATTTAACTCTTTATGCTTTTTCAACTGAAAATTGGAGCAGACCAAAACACGAAATATCTGCATTAATGACTCTATTAGTTTCTTCTATAAATAAAGAGATTTCAACACTTATGAATAATAATATTCGTTTAACTACAATAGGAAACTTAACCAATTTACCATCTATAGCACAAAAGAAATTAAACGAAGCTATGCAGAAAACTAAAGAAAATACTGGAATGAATCTAATTCTTGCTCTCAGTTATAGCGGTAGATGGGAAATATTAAATGCTATTAAAGAAATAATAAAAGATAAACTTAGTGTTAATGATATAAATGAAAACTCTTTTCAGCAATATCTTAACACAAAAAACGTTCCAGACCCTGAATTATTAATTAGAACAAGTGGGGAAAAACGTATTAGCAACTTTCTTTTATGGCAAATTGCATATTCAGAATTATATTTTTGTGATAAACTATGGCCAGATTTTACAAAATCTGACTTTAAAAAAGCTATTCTAGATTACCAAAAAAGAGAAAGAAGATTTGGATTAACTACAGATCAAATAATAATATAAAATGTACAGAATATTATTAATATTTACACTACTATGGCTCAATACTAAGAGCCAAGATATAGACTACTCTATTCCTAAAACATATGAAATTGGAGGAATAACAATAAGTGGTATCAAACACCTTAATGCCAATTCAATAATTAACATATCTGGATTAGAAGTAGGCTCTAAGATAAAAATTCCAGGAGATAAAATTGCAAATGCTATCACAAAATTATGGAAACAAGAACTGTTTTCTGATATTAATATTGTTATAGATAAAAAAATAGATAATATTATTTTTCTAAAAATCGAATTGAAAGAAAACGCAAGATTGTCTAAATTTAAATTTAAAGGAAAAATTAGCAAATCTGATGTAACTACATTAAAAGAGCGATTAAAGTTAATGCGAGGTAAAGTTATAACACAAAACATCATTAATAACTGTATTTATAATATTAAGGAGTATTACATAGACAAAGGATTTTATAACATTAATGTTTCTTATCTAACAACACAAGATTCCAGTATGGTAAATGGAAAAAATCTAATATTTAGCATCCATAAAGGGAAAAAAGTAAAAATCAAAGATATTATCATAAATGGAAGAAAAAAAATTGCAAACACAAACAAAAAATGGTTTAATAAACAAGACTCTATATATGCAATAAGTGAAAGAAAGATTAAAAAAAGTATGAAAGAAACGAAAAGAAAGAATTTTTGGAGGTTTTTCAAGGTTTCTAAATTTATTGAAGAAAATTATGAAGAGGATAAAAAAAATATAATTAAAAAATATAATGAATCTGGATATCGTGATGCAAGAATTATCAATGATACATCTTATCTAAATAGTGACAATACAATAACAATCATTCTTGATATAGAAGAAGGAGATCTCTATACATTTGGAACAATTAATTTCATCGGAAATCAAATATATAGTAATGAAGAACTTAAAAAACAACTTTCAATAAATGAAGGTGATATTTTTAACCAAGCAATATTAGAAGAACGTCTTTTTGCTTCTCCTAATGGTAATGATATTAGCTCTATTTATCTTGATGATGGATATTTATTTTTTAATGCAACTCCCGTTGAAACTTCCGTAAAAAATAACATGATAGATCTTGAAATTAGAATATATGAAGGAGATCAAGCAAGAATTAATAAAGTTAATGTAATAGGAAACACCAAAACAAACGATCATGTTATTATGAGGGAATTACGTAGTAGACCAGGAGATCTATTTAAACGTTCTGATATTATTCGTTCACAAAGAGAATTGGCACAAATGCAATACTTTGATCCTGAAGCATTTGATGTAAAAATTGAACCTGACCAAATAAGAAATGAAGTTGATGTAACATATGTATTAGCAGAAAAGAGCTCTGATCAAATACAACTACAAGGGGGTTGGGGAGCTGGAAGAGTTGTGGGCTCTCTTATCTTAACCTTTAATAATTTCTCAACAAGAAATATTTTGAAAAAAGATAAGTGGTCACCATTACCTTCAGGTGATGGACAAAGATTGTCACTATCCGCATCATCAAATGGTGTTTATTACCAACAATATAGAATGTCATTTGTAGAACCTTGGCTAGGAGGAAAAAAACCTAATTCATTATCTGTTTCTTTATATAAATCTATTTCTTCAAATGGAGGAGAAGATGAAGAAAGACAAGCTATTGAACTAACTGGGCTAAGTATTGGTTTGGGTAAGAGATTAAAAAAACCAGATGATTATTTTAGAATATATAATGGTATAAACTTTCAACAATATAAACTCATTAACTCTCAAAGCTTCTTTACATTTACAGACGGATACTCAAATAATTTTAACTATAATATCCAAATAGAAAGGAATTCTGTTGACCAACTAATATATCCTCGAAGTGGTTCCTTGTTTTCTTTAGGACTAAAATTAACACCTCCTTATTCTAGTCTTGATAATATTGATGATTACTCTAACCTTTCTGATCAAGAAAAATATAAATGGTTAGAATACTATAAATGGAATTTTAAATCTTCTTGGTATTCCGCATTCACTGATAAACTAGTATTAAACACAAGATTAGAAATGGGGTTGTTAGGAGCTTATAATAATCAATTAGGAATATCTCCATTTGAACGATTTTATGTTGGAGGAGACGGTTTAAGCGGCATGGGGATGGTCTATGATGGAAGAGAGCTAATCTCTTTAAGGGGATATAGCAACAACTCTATTTCACCACAAACAGGAGCAAGTATATATAACAAGTATACAACAGAAATCAGATATGCTTTAAGTCTTAACCCTGCGTCAACAGTCTATGCTTTAGTATTTTTAGAAGCAGGAAACGCATGGGACAATTTTGATAATTTTAATCCTTTTACAGTAAAAAGATCTGCAGGAATTGGCGTAAGAATTATGTTGCCTATGATAGGAATGATGGGGCTTGATTATGGTTGGGGGGTAGATGAAATTGATAATAATCCAGATGCAAATGGCGGGCAATTTCATTTCTCAATAGGTCAACAATTTTAATTACATTTGTGCGTTATTTAAAAAATAGAAATCAATGAAAAAATTATTATTATCTATTATTATAATACTGAATAGTGTTACATTATCAGCTCAAAAATTTGCATACGTAGATACAGACTATATCTTAAATAAGATACCTGAATTTAGACAAGCTCAAGATAAATTAGATGAAATATCTCTAGATTGGCAAAAAGAAATAGAGTCGAGGTATACAGAAGTTGAACAGATGTACCGAGCATATCAACAAGAACAAGTGCTGCTAACTGAAGATATGAAGATGAAAAGAGAAGAGGCAATTATAAATAAAGAAAATGAAACTCAACAACTACAACAAAAATATTTTGGTCCAGAAGGAGAATTATATAAAAAAAGACAAGAATTAATTAAACCTATACAAGACAAAATATATGACGCAATACAACAACTTGCAATAAATAATAAGTATCAGATAATTTTTGATAGCTCAAGCGATTTAATTATGCTATATAAAAATAATAATTTGGACAAATCTGATAAAGTATTAGAATTAATAGGATACTAAACATAAAATAATTACATAATGAAAAAAATCATATTACTTGCTATCTTAACTACTATAAACGTAAGTTTAATAGCACAAAATAAACTAGGATATATTGACTCTCAAGAGTTGTTAATGCTAATGCCTGAAAGAAACTCTGCTGAAAAAGAAGTGCAAGAATTTGCAAAAAGCTTAGAAGCACAATTAACTTCTATGACAGCTGAATATCAACAAAGTGTGCAAAATTATCAAGCTAATGAAGCAACTTTTACAGATCTAGTAAAGCAGGATAAAATTGCGGAAATAACAGGACTTGAACAGCGTATACAAGCATTTCAACAGAATGCACAACAATCAATTGTTGCAAAAGAACAAGAACTACTAGAGCCCATACTTGAAAAAGCAAGGACAGCTATAGAAGAAGTTGCAGAGGAAGGTAATTTTACTTATATTTTTGATAAAAGTATTGGCTCAATAGTGTTTGCAAAAGAAAGTGAAAATGTACTTCCTTTGGTAAAGAAAAAATTAGGACTCTAATTTTAAAGTTTCTGGCTTTAAAAAGATATCTATTAGAGTTGATTATATATTAAATTATGACAAACGCTCCAATAGGTATATTTGATTCTGGAATAGGAGGGTTAACGGTTGCAAATGCTATAAAGAAAGTTTTACCTCATGAAAACATAATTTATTATGGAGACACAGCACATCTCCCATATGGGGAAAAATCAAGCAATTCAATTCAAAGCTTTTCAAAAAATATTACTAATTTTCTAATTAATCAAAACTGTAAAGCAATTGTTATTGCTTGTAATTCAGCATCATCTGTAGCGTATAATATAGTTAAAGAAACTGCTGAAAATATTCCTGTTTTTAATGTAATTGAACCTGTAATTTCCTTTTTTAACAACAACATAAAAGAATATCATATAGGTGTTATTGGGACAAAAGCAACAATAAATTCAAATATCTATACTGAAGAATTAAAAACCAAAAATCCTGATGCGAAGGTATATTCTCTAGAAACTCCTTTACTTGCACCAATGATTGAAGAGGGTTTTATTAATGGAAAAATAAGTAAAACTATAATAGATAATTACCTTAGTAATAAAATATTAAAGAAAATTAATCATTTAATTCTAGCATGTACTCATTACCCTTTAATACATAATGAAATAGATAGTTACTACCATCAAAAAGTAAAAATCATTAACTCATCTAGCATAGTCGCGAAATACATAAAAAAAATGCTCGGAAAAAAAAATATGCTTTCTAAAAACAGAAACCCAAATTATAAATTCTATGTTTCTTTGTACACAAAATCATTTGAGGAGAGTGCAAAATTTTTCTTTGAAAAAGATGTTAAACTAAAAGAAAAAAAATTATTTGTTTAAGCTTTAAACCAAGAAGCATATAATATGTAATTCTTCGCTGTATCTTTTATTAATTCTTTTTTTTGAATCTCAGTTAACTTTTTGACCTTTACAGCTGGGGTTCCAGCATAAATATTTCCAGATTCTAAATGAGAGTTTGCTAAAACAACTGATCCTGCAGCTATAATTGATTGGCTTTCAATAGTGGCTCCATCCATAATAATTGCCCCCATACCTATCAGAACATCTTTCTTAATATGACAACCATGTATTAAGCAATTATGTCCTACAGAAACATTATCTTCTATTTTGGTGCTAGATTTATTATATGTAGCATGTAAAATTGCTCCATCCTGAATATTAACATTTTTTCCAATACGTATCATACTAACATCTCCCCTAATTATAGCATTATACCAAATAGAAGAATTATCTCCAATTATAACATCTCCGATAATAGTAGCGTTTTCAGCTAAAAAAATATTCTTTCCAAATTTTGGAGATTTACCTTCTAATTTTTTAATTAATACCATAATTTTGTTTGTATTTTTGTCAAAAATAAAAAATATGTCATATAGTATATACGCAGAAAGCACACCAAATCCGGAAGTAATGAAATTTGTTGCAAATAGAATGTTATGGAAAACAAGTCTAGAAATAAAATCAAAGGAAGTAGCAAAAGAAATTCCTATTGCAAAAGAATTATTTAAATTTCCTTTTATAAAGAGTCTTTATCTTAACAAAAATTTTATTTCTGTTACAAAAAATGATTCCATTAAATGGGAAGATTGTGCAATGCAATTAAGAGAACATATTAGTAACTTTCTAAATAATTTTAGTCAAGAAAACACAAAAAATAATGTTGAGTTCGATATAAAAGAAAACACTAAATCAAAGGGGAAAGAAAGAATATACTCTGATACAGAAAAAGAAATAATTAATATATTAAATGAATATATTGCCCCAGCTATTGAGGCTGATGGAGGTTCAATAACATTAGATTCATATTCAGAAAACAAAGTTTATGTAAACTTAAGTGGCGCCTGTAATGGATGTCCATCAGCTACAAGCACTCTTAAACAAGGTGTTGAAACCTTACTAAGGCAAAAAATAAATGATAAGATTATTGTTATTTCAAATCAATAAC
>MDSW01194299.1_pt1 | contig 10621 bp, 10 predicted proteins | sample 811171 | NCBI WGS metagenome assembly MDSW01 (sample SAMN05326641, study PRJNA326480) | marine metagenome | isolation source: seawater | place: Atlantic Ocean: North West | collected 2012 | reverse complement strand
AAGAGGAAGAGATTATGAAACTTCTATTAGCATTAACTATTTAAGTCGTTTAAATGAACGTTATGAAGCATGGATTTCAACCTATGATAAAAGCGAACTAATAGTTGTTGATGTTGATGAAATTGATTTTGTTGAAAAGAAGAAAGATTTCAAAATTATTCTGGAAAAACTTGACCCAATTTTAAGTAAACTTTCTTAAATTCTTGTTCACGGCTTATAATTAATTGTCTCATAAATAAAACTATTTTTTTTATCTTTTTTGAGATTAGATATTATATTTGCCGTAAAATAAAAAAAATATCATGGACAAGATTTTATATTTTATACCAGCCACCGGTGTAATTGCATTAATATACGTATACATTAAAAATCGTTGGGTTTCATCAAAAGAAGTAGGAAATGCTAAGATGGCCAAAATCGCAAAAAATATTGCTGATGGAGCAATGGCTTTTTTAAAAGCTGAATATAAAATTTTATCAATTTTTGTAATTCTTACCTCAGTCCTCCTAGCAATTAAGGGAGTCAATGAAGGAACAAGTTGGCTAGTATCATTATCATTTATTATTGGTGCTGGATGTTCGGGTCTCGCTGGATTTATTGGAATGAAAGTTGCTACTAAAGCAAATGTTAGAACTACCAATGCAGCTCAAAAATCTTTAGGGAAAGCACTAGAAATAGCTTTTTCTGGCGGTTCGGTAATGGGAATGGGCGTTGTCGGGTTAGGTGTTTTAGGTATAAGTTCATTATTCCTGGTTTACATGGAACTCTTTGACAGTGTCGATACTGTTATTAAAGTTATATCAGGGTTTTCACTTGGAGCTTCCTCAATTGCACTTTTTGCAAGAGTCGGCGGAGGGATTTACACAAAGGCTGCAGATGTTGGTGCTGATCTTGTTGGTAAAGTTGAAGCAGGTATTCCTGAGGATCACCCTTTAAATCCAGCAACAATAGCCGATAATGTTGGAGACAATGTTGGAGATGTAGCGGGAATGGGAGCTGATCTTTTTGAGTCTTTTGTTGGCTCAATAATTGGTGCAATGGTTCTTGGCGCAGCTTTTTTAAACCTTTCAGAATTTCAGAATAATGAAATAAATGCCGTAATATTACCTCTTTTCATTGCTGGAGCTGGAATAATTATGTCCATAATTGGAACCTTTTTTGTTAGAGTTAAAGAAGGTGGAAATCCTCATACCGCTCTTAATATTGGTGAATTTGGCTCAGCATTTTTAATGATCATTACAACTTATTTCCTAATCCACTTTTTATTACCTGATACTTGGGAATATAATGATTTTATCTACTCAGCAAATGGCGTCTTTTATGCAACAATATCAGGTTTAGTTGTTGGACTAGGAGTTGGAAAAATAACAGAATACTATACTGCAACTGGAAAGAATCCTGTCATCTCGATTGTTAGGCAATCTGAAACAGGTCCTGCAACAACAATTATTTCTGGTTTAGGAGTTGGAATGATTTCTACTGCGGTTCCAATAATTCTTATCTGTATTGCTATAATTACATCATATTATTTCGCTGGTCTATATGGAATAGCAATTGCTGCTGTTGGTATGCTTGCAAACACAGGAATACAACTTGCAGTTGATGCATACGGACCGATTTCGGATAATGCTGGGGGTATTGCTGAAATGGCTGAACTTCCTGCAGAAGTAAGAGAAAGAACTGATAAATTAGATGCCGTAGGGAATACAACAGCTGCAATTGGCAAAGGATTTGCAATTGCTTCAGCTGCTCTTACAGCCTTGGCACTATTTGCTGCGTTTATGCAAACTGCCAAAATAACTTCAATTGATATTTCAAACCCCATTGTTATGACAGGTCTTTTGATCGGAGCAATGCTCCCATTTGTTTTTTCTGCTCTGTCCATGAATGCAGTTGGAAAAGCTGCTATGAGTATGATTGAAGAAGTTAGAAGACAGTTTAATGAATTACCAAAGCTTAAAGCTGCTCTTGCAATAATGAAAAAATATAACTCAGATCTTTCAAAAGCATCTAAATCAGATATTAAAATATTCAATGATGCAGATGGAATTGCAGAATACAGTAAATGTGTTGAAATTTCAACAAAGGCAGCTCTTCGAGAAATGATTTTACCTGGTGTTATGGCTATTTTTGTTCCTGTAATTATTGGATTCTTAGGTGGCGCTGAAATGTTAGGAGGTCTTTTAGCAGGCGTTACTTCAAGTGGAGTTCTAATGGCTATTTTTCAATCTAATGCTGGAGGAGCCTGGGATAATGCTAAAAAAATGATTGAAGAAGACGGTCGCAAAGGCTCAGAAGCTCATAAAGCAGCTGTTGTTGGAGATACCGTGGGAGATCCTTTTAAAGACACATCAGGTCCGTCCTTAAATATATTACTTAAATTAATTTCTGTTGTAGCACTAGTGATAGCTCCATTATTATAAAAAAAGAAATAATAAGAATTTAGAGTTTTATTATATGTAGAGAACTTTTTTAACTGCTTTTACAACGTCGTCAGCTTTTGGTAACCATTCAGAAAGTAAAGTAGGTGAATAAGGAGCAGGAGTGTCAGCTGTATTTATTTTTTCAATAGGGGCATCAAGATAATCAAAAATATGACTTTGAACTTGATAAGTTATCTCAGTAGAAATATTACCAAAAGGCCAAGACTCCTCTAAAATAACTAATCTATTTGTCTTTTTAACGGAATCAAAAATAGTTTCATAATCCATGGGCCTAATTGTTCTTAAATCAATTATTTCACAGTCAATGTTATCTTTTTCTAGGATTTCAGATGCTTTATAAACCTCTTTAATTATCTTACCAAAAGATACAATTGTTACATCTTTTCCAGTTTTTTTTATGTCAGCAACTCCTATTGGAATAATATATTCTCCTTCTGGAATTTCTCCTTTATCTCCATACATCTGTTCAGATTCCATAAAAATGACCGGATCATTATCCCTGATTGCAGATTTTAATAAACCCTTTGCATCGTATGGATTTGAAGGAACAATAACTTTCAAACCAGGACAATTTGCAAACCAACTCTCAAAAGCTTGAGAATGAGTAGCACCAAGTTGTCCTGCAGATCCTGTAGGCCCTCTGAAAACAATTGGACACGAGAATTGACCGCCAGACATTATTCTTATTTTAGATGCATTATTAATTATTTGATCTATTCCAACCAATGCAAAATTAAATGTCATAAATTCTATGATAGGTCTGTTACCTGTCATTGTAGAGCCAACGCCTATACCTGAAAAACCTAATTCTGAAATTGGAGTATCAATGACTCGTTTATCTCCAAATTCATCTAACATTCCCTTTGAAGCCTTATAGGCGCCATTGTATTCGGCAACTTCTTCACCCATAAGATATACAGATTCATCAAGTCTCATTTCTTCTGACATAGCTTCAGCTATAGCTTCTCTAAACTGTACTGTTTTCATTGGTTATAATATTTGACAAATTTACGTCAAATCGAATTTACGACACTTTTAATTGTTATTTTTTTTGAAATAAATAATTATTTAAAGTTTGGATAATTTATTTAAGATGTTTTTTATAATTTGCTGAGAGAATTAAATGAAACTAATCCGTTTAGAAATAAAGGCACTTTCATATACTGAAACTCAAACAGGGGCCTATGCTATGATTTTAAATGAAGTGGGTGGAGATAGAAAGCTTCCAATAATTATTGGAGGTTTTGAAGCTCAATCCATTGCTATTGCTCTTGATCAAGAAATTAAAACAAAAAGACCTCTTACACATGATTTATTTAAAAATTTATCCTCTGAATTTAAAATCTCATTACAACAAATAATTATTAACAAATTAGAAGATGGTGTTTTTCATTCTAATCTATTTTTTAACTATAATAATTCTGAAAAAATTATTGATGCCAGAACCTCTGATGCTGTTGCTCTTGCAATTAGATTTGATGCTCCCATATACACCTATGAATCAATTTTGAAAATTGCTGGATTTAACTCTGCTGAATCTGAAAAAAATAAAAATGATTCAGACAAGGATTGGTCTGAAAATTTAATTAATAAAAAACAATTCTCACTTGAAGATTTAAAAAACCTTCCTCCTTCAAAACTAAAATCTTTACTAAAAAGATTTGTTAAGTTAGAAAATTATGAAAAAGCTGCAATTATAAGGGATGAAATTCTAAAAAGAGAATCAAAATAATTTAGTGTTAATCTTTTTTTGAAAACTTTTTAATCTGTTTCAATTCAATTTGTAACTGTTGCATATTTTTGAATACTAATAAAAGTTTAAATGCAACAATATTTAGATCTGTTAAAGCATATAAAAGAAAGGGGGACTGCTAAAAACGACAGAACAGGCACTGGAACAAAAAGCGTTTTTGGTTATCAAATGCGGTTTGATCTTAATGACGGTTTTCCTTTGTTGACAACAAAAAAATACATTTTAAATCAGTTGTGCATGAACTTCTTTGGTTTTTAAAAGGAGACACTAACATAAAATATCTAACTGATAATGGAATTAGAATTTGGAATGAATGGGCAGATGATAAAGGAGATTTAGGCCCTATCTACGGAAAACAATGGAGAAATTGGAATAATGAAGGGATTGATCAAATCAAATTAGCTATAGATACTTTGAAAAAAAATCCAGACAGTAGAAGAGTGCTTATTTCAGCTTGGAATCCATCAGTACTTCCAGATAGTAAATTAAACTTTACAGAAAATGTTGCTAATAATAAAGCTGCATTACCTCCCTGTCATGCATTTTTTCAATTTTACGTATCAAATGACAAATTATCTTGTCAGCTCTATCAAAGAAGTGCAGATGTTTTTTTAGGTGTGCCATTCAATATTGCATCATATGCACTTTTAACAATGATGATAGCTAATGTATGCAACTATAAATTAGGAGAATTTATTCACACCTTTGGAGATGTTCATATTTATTTAAATCATATGGATCAAATAAATGAGCAGCTTACCAGAAAGCCTAAGCCATTACCAAAAATCACCATCAATTCTGAGGTTACAAATATTTTTGATTATAAATACTCTGATTTTAATCTAATTGGATACGATCCACATCCACTAATCAAGGGTAAAGTTGCAGTTTAATTAATTATTTTTTTGGTTTAATATCGTGACCAAATTTTCAACGTCACTTTGATCATTATAAAAGTGAATGGAAAATCTTATAAATTCTCCTCTTAATGAAAAATAAACTTTATTTTTTATAAGAAGATCATAGATCTTTTTATTGTAAGGAATACTTAGTATTGAGCTATCTGATCCTTTTTTGTTTAAAAAAGGATTTAACTCCATCTGAACCAGTTCATTTTTTAATTTAAGAATCAGTCTTTTATTTTCTTTAACCAAGGATTTAAAATTAATGTCTCTTAGTTTTCTTATAGCAAAAAGAAGAGAATATGTTGATAAAATATCAAAATGTCCAACATAAACTTTATCATAGATAATTTCTTTAGTAGAATTGGTCCTTTCTAGAAAATTTTTTGAAAAGGCTAAAAAACCATTCCCAAAGCCAGCTAAAATCCATTTATATCCACTTGAAATAATTACATCAAATGGAGAATTTGAAAAATCAAAAAAATCTGTACCAAAATATTGCGAAGCATCTCCTATAATAATCAAATCTGGAAATTTATTTTTTAACTGATTCAAAAATTGAAAATTAATCTTGTATCCAGTTATATATTGAACAATACTTAAAATAATAACTTCAATTTTATTATTCTTAATACTATCATAAATCAATTCTTCAATTTCATTAGAAAAATTCAATTTGAAGACAGTAAAACTTCTCTCCTCTATAGCGCTTATAATTGAGGGGTAATCTTCTGCAATTGTTAATACTTTTGCTCCATCCCAAATTCTATCTAAAACTATTCTAATCCCAATGGAAAAATTCGGAACAAAAAAAGTGTTGCTTTTATCAGAATTGATATAATCAGATATTGATTTTTGAATTGAATTTATTTTATCATTAGCATCAATTTTAAATTTATCCCCCGTATGTAAATATTCTAATTCAATTTTATTTCTGTAGTTAAATAATGATTTTGACATAAGTCCTACATATGCAGTATTAAAATATAAACTTGAATTTAAAATTGGAAAATCTTCTCGAATCATTAAAACTCTGTAATAAAGTGTAAATTTGTTTCATCAAAATTAATCCATTTATTTTTATATGATATTGGATAAATTTTTTGTTATAATTTTTTTTAAAATTGATGATTACTATAATAGCGGCTGTTTCAGAAAATAATGCTTTGGGAAAAGATAATGGACTGATTTGGCATCTTCCAGAAGATTTAAAAAGATTTAAAAAACTAACAAATAATCATTGTATTATTATGGGTAGAAAAACTTTTGAATCTCTTCCAAAAATGCATCCATTACCAAACAGACATAATATTGTTATTACACGTAATAAGGATTTCAAAATAGATGGCGTAACAACATGTCATTCAATTGAAGAGGCTTTAAAAGTTTCAAGATATGATAGTCAACCCTTCATAATTGGAGGTGGGCAAATATACAAGCTTGCAATGAAATTTACTGAAAAAATTGAATTAACTAAGATTTATAAAACATTTGACGCTGACACCTTTTTCCCTAAAATAGATGAAAATAAATGGAAATTAGTTGAGGAGAAATTTCATAAAAAAAATGATATAAATAATTTTAATTTTTCATATCTAACCTATTTAAAAAAAAATAAATGAAAGCATATGTTTTCCCTGGGCAAGGTTCTCAATATCCAGGAATGGGAAAAGATCTTTATAGCAGTTCTAAACTAGCAAAAGAACTTTTTCTTACAGCTGATGAAATTTTGGGTTTTAACATTTCTGAAATTATCTTCAATGGAACTAAGGAGGATCTTAAAGAAACACAAATCACACAACCGGCAATTTATATTTATTCAGTTATTTTATCAAAAATAATTGGTGAAAAATTTAAACCTAAATTTGTTGCAGGTCACTCTCTTGGTGAGTTGTCTGCATTGACTGCTATTAAAACAATTAGTTATGAAGACGGTTTAAAACTTGTTTCAAAAAGAGCATTTGAAATGCAAAATGCATGTGAAAAAATTCCAGGTACTATGGCTGCTATTTTAGGTATTGAAGATAAAATAGTAGAGCAAGTTTGCGATGAAATTAATGGGGAAGTTGTGACAGCTAATTATAATTGTCCAGGACAAATAGTTATCTCTGGTGAGATAAAAGCAGTACAAACAGCATGTGAAAAATTAAAACAACTGAATGCTAAAAGAGCTTTAATACTTCCTGTTGGAGGAGCTTTTCATTCTCCTTTGATGAAATCTGCAAAAAATGAATTTGCGAAAGAAATAGAATTAATTAAATTCAATGAACCCATATGCCCAATTTATCAAAATTATACTGCTAGACCTGTTCTAAATCCAAATGATATTAAGAAAAATCTTATTCAGCAAATTACATCTCCTGTAAAATGGACTCAAACAATAAAAAACATATCTTCTGATGGAGTGAATGAATTCATTGAAGTTGGGCCTGGAAAAGTTCTTCAAGGATTAATTAAAAAAATTCTGCCAAATAAAAAATCTTACTCTCTAGAAATTTAGATTACTGAACAGATTTATAAACTTGTCCGTTTTTCATCACAAAAACGATATTTTGAAGTGCTGAAATATCATCCAATGGATTATTATCAGTAGCTATTATATCAGCATAGTAACCAGAGGCTATTTGGCCCAGTAAATCTTCTTTTTGAAGTATTTTAGCATTAGTGATTGTAGCAGATTGAATACATTCTTTTTCAGGCATTCCTGCTTCAACCATATAAATAAATTCTTTAGCATTTAAACCATGTGGGAAAACACCTGCATCTGTTCCAAAGGAAATTGGCACACCTCTTTTATATGCTTTTCCAAAAGTACTTTGAATCTTGGGGCCAATCGCAAGTGCCTTTGGAACAATTATATCGGGATAGTAACCTGGAATTTTAGCTTTTTCCTCAACTTGCTTACCAGCAGTTATGGTTGGAACCAGAAATGAATTTTTTTTCTTCATTAGATCCATTGTCCTCTCACTCATTAAAGTACCGTGTTCAATTGTTTTAACGCCGGCTAAAACGGCTCTGTACATCCCCTCATCCCCATGAGCATGAGCAGCAACATGCATTCCATAATCATTAGCAGTTTCAACAACAGCTTTGATTTCTTCAAAAGTAAACTGAGGATTTTGACCACTTTTTGCAACACTTAGAACTCCTCCAGTAGCAGTAATTTTTATACAATCTGCCCCATTTTTATAACGCTGTCTTACAGCTTTTTTTGCGTCATCAACAGAATTGACAACTCCCTCTTTTGGTCCAGGATTACCCATCAACTTTCGACTAGATCCATTTGTAGGATCAGCATGACCACCAGTAGTTCCTAAAGATTTCTCAGAGGTATAGATTCTGGGACCTATAACATCTCCAGAGTTGATAGCATTTCTGAGTGAAACATTAACACCAGTCCCTCCTAAATCACGAACTGTTGTAAAACCAGCAAGTAAAGTTCGCTTAGCATACTTTACAGAGGAATATGCCCTGTCAGCTTCATTTTCAGTGTATTTTTTTAAATATCTCTTCGGATCAGTTTCACCCTCTAAGTGAACATGCATGTCTATGAGCCCAGGAAGAACATACTTTGTTTTTAGGTCAATAATCTTGTCAGTTGATATTTCTGGGGTTAAAAAACCTTTTTTAATTTCTATGATTTTTTCATTTTCAACAATGATTGTAGATTCGCTCATTAAAACTCCTTTCTTTGAATCAAAAATTTTACCACATTGAATATATGTTTGTTGAGCATAAGTAAAAAGACCCAAAAAAATAAATACGATAGATATTCTCATTTCATTTATTTTTAAAAAATGACTTTATTGAACTACTAATATAATCAATTTGATTTTCATCTAACTCACTGTGCATGGGTAGAGAAATTACTTCATTAACCATTTTATTTGTCACCTTGAAATTATCCTCAATGTAACTATCGTTTTGATATGCTTTTTGTTTATGAAGTGGAAGAGGATAATAAATACCATATGGAATATTATCACCGCTGAGATGTTCTGCTAATTTATCTCGATCAGAATTAGTTACTCTTATAGTGTATTGATGATATACATGTGAAGATCTTGATATATTGTGAAATGGAGTTATAATATTTTCATGGTTTTTTAAAGCATTATTATATTCATTCGCGGCATTTTGTCTTTTTTGATTATAAGAATCAAGATACTTTAATTTAACCTTTAAAATTGCAGCTTGTAGTGAATCTAACCTTGAATTGACCCCAAGCAAATCATGATAATATCTTTTGTACATTCCGTGATTACTTATGGCTCTAATCCGATCAGCAAATTCATTGTTATCAGTAAAAATTGCACCACCGTCTCCATAAGCTCCAAGATTTTTTGAGGGAAAAAAAGAGGTTGTCCCAATATCCCCAATCGTACCTGCTTTCTTTTTCTCTCCATTTAAAAAAGTATAAGTAGATCCCATGGACTGGGCGTTGTCCTCGATAATGAATAGTTTATTCTCTTTAGCAATATTAAGAATTTCATCCATGTTTGAAATTTGACCAAAGAGATGTACTGGTATAATTGCTTTTGTTTTTTTTGTCAACGCTTCTTTAACTTTATTTGGATCAATATTAAATGTCTTAGGATCAATATCAACTAGAATAGGTTTTAGTCCAAGAAGTAATATAACTTCTATAGTTGCAGCAAAAGTAAAATCTGTTGTTATTATTTCTTCCCCAGGATTAAGCTCCAAACTCATCAAAGCTATTTGAAGAGCATCAGTTCCACTTCCACAAGCTATTGCATTATTTACTCCCAAATACTTTTCCAAGTCTCTTTCAAATTCCGATACATCAGGACCTTTAATGAATTGAGTAGAATGTAAAACTTGATTTAAAGATTTTTGAATCTCCTGTTCAATTTCTTTATACTGACCCTTAAGGTCGACCATTTCAATTTTTTTCATGTCAGCAAAATTAAAAAAAGCATCTGCCTTTCGGTAATAAAAAACTATTTTTGAGAAAAATTGTTTTGCATTTCATATACAATCTGTTAATTGGTCTGATAAATTTAATCCTCCCTCTTGTAGGAATATTTTCAAAAAAAATAAATGATTTTATTAATGGAAGAAAATCTGCAATAGAAAAAATCAAGAAAAGCTTTAATAGTGAAGATAAAATAATATGGATTCATTCTTCATCACTTGGTGAGTTTGAACAGGGAAGCCCAATAATTTACGAAATAAAAAAAGCATTAAAAGAATATAAAATTTTAGTTACATTTTTTTCGCCATCAGGATATAATGCAAAAAAAAACTCTAAAGAAGTTGATCTAGTTACTTATCTACCCCTTGATTCACCAAAAAATGCAAGAAAATTTTTGGATGCTTTTTGTCCTAAATTAGTGATACTAATTAAATATGAATTTTGGCCAAATTATTTGATTGAGCTCAACAAAAGAAAAATAAATGTGATTTCTGTCTCAAGTATATTCAGACCCTCCCAATTTTTATTTAATAATATTTTTAAAAATTATCAAAAGATACTTTCTACAATAAGTCACTTTTTTGTT
>MDSW01105747.1_pt1 | contig 10621 bp, 8 predicted proteins | sample 811171 | NCBI WGS metagenome assembly MDSW01 (sample SAMN05326641, study PRJNA326480) | marine metagenome | isolation source: seawater | place: Atlantic Ocean: North West | collected 2012 | reverse complement strand
ATAATCAAAAAATGAAGGATCAATTTTTGATATATTTTGTTTATAAAGATTGAAATTGCTTAAAAATTTACTTCTTATAAATGGTTTAACATGATTTTTCCATTCTTCATATTTAACTTTAAACTGTCGTTTATTTTTCATTATACTTTTTAAATAATGTAAATGATGAACGTAATAACCTGAAAAAAATTCGTCTCCTCCAGTTCCCGAGAGGATAACTTTAAATTTTTTTTTTTTTATTATTTTATTTATATAATAAAAAATTAACCAAGTCGTTGTAGGGATTATATTTCCAGTATTTTCTATTAAATTTTTGACTATTTTTAAATTATAATTATTATTTTTTTTAGGAGAAACATAATAATGTTTAAGACTATACTTATTAATTGTTTTATTAATTAAATATTTTTCGTTATAATCTTTGTCTTGTGGATCGATTGAAAAACAAGCTAATTTTTTTTTTGTTTCGGCATAAGCTGTGGATACTAGTGAGCTTGAGTCAATACCACCACTTAATAAACAAGCTATGGGGTAGTCTGATTTTAATCTAGAATTTATTATTTTTTTAAACTTTTTTTTCAAAGCTAACTTTTCTTTATTATAATTAAGTCTATTATTTATTTTAACAGATGTTGGTTTCCAAAAAAAAATTTCTTTTACTTTTGATGTCTCATTAATTTTTAAATATGAGCCAGGTTTTATGGCGTAAATATTTTTAAAAACACATTCATAAGATAAATTATCTCCAAAAGATTTCCAATTATATTTTATAAAATTTTCTATTCGTTTAAAATTTATCTTAAATTTTTTAGAATTATAAAGATTTATAATATAATCATAATATGATCCAAAAACTATATTAGTTTTATCTTTATAAAAATAAAGCGGTTTTTCACCAAATCTGTCTCTTGATAAATACAATGTTCTAAGCCTCTTATTAAAATAAGCAAAACTCCACATTCCATCTACATCGTCTAAATTTTCTATACCTCTATGATTTAAAAATTTTAATAAAACTTCTGTATCTGACTTAGTGTTAAATTTTATGTTTTCATTAATTAACTCTTTTTTAAGCTCAAGATAATTATAAATCATACCATTAAAAATAATTATACCTTCTTCATCTTCGAATGGTTGATTTGAACTTTTTGAGGGGTCTATAATTGCTAATCTTGTGTGCAAAAAACTTAATTCTTTATTTTTATTTATGTTAAAACTTAAAAAACCTTCACCATCCTCACCTCGATTTCTCATGATTTTTAGAGTTTTTTTTATTTGTAAGTTAGATGGACTAAAATTTTTTGAGCCAAAAAAACCTGAAATTCCACACATTTGATTACTATTTTATTGCTAAATAACCTTCGAAACAGGAGTATTTAAAAACTACATTTATATCTTTAAAACCCGCTCTTTTTAACATCTGAAGGTTACCTAAAGATGAAAAAGGTTCTAATACGCTTTTTAAAGAGTTTGTCTTGTTAATTATTTCTTCAGCTGTGTATCCTTTGCTTAATTTATATTCCACATATATTTGATTAAAGATATCCTGAAATCTTGCATCTGGTCCCCTAACCTTTTCAACCATAAAAAACGCCCCACCCCAGTTTAGACTTTTGAATATTTTGTTTATAAGATTTTGTCTTTTTTTTGGTGATATGAATTGAATTGTATAAAAAGATGAAATTATACAAGAATTACTCAAATTATTATCTAAAATACTTTTATTTAGAAATGATATGTTTTTATTATTTTTTTTTTTACAATAGTTTATCATTTCTTTAACATTATCAATTCCTACAAACTTTAATTTCTTTGAATTTTTTCCATGTCTTGCAAATAGTTTATTTAGAAAGATACCAGTTGAGCATCCTAAATCTATTACATTACTGGACTCCTGAAGAAAAAAATCACTTAAATGTAAATATAGCTGATGAGTTTCTGTATATAAAGGAACAGATTTGTTTATATGTTTATCAAAATTCTTATAAACACCTCCCTTAAAAGTCCAATCTGAAAACTTAGTATTTATATTATCACCTGATTTATTTTTCTTTTTTTCCATTATCTTCAAATAAAGTATCTTTAATTATATTGGACGAATGAACATCACGCTTAAATATCAAATGTTTATTTATAAATTTATCATATTTTTTGCTATTAAATAACTTAGAAGTAGTTAAATTTTTTAATAAGTCTTTCTTATCATCTATATCAATATAATTCAATTTAAATATTAAATTTATACTTTCTAAAAGTCTCAATGAAAATTTTTGTGTCTGTTTTGATATCAAGATAAAAAAATTCTTCCTCAATAATATAGCTTTATTAATCATACTTGTACCTCCTGTAAAAAAAACATACTTAGCGGTAAATATGTGTTTATCAGCATTAAAATTAAAATTAATATTTTTAAAATTTTTAAAACAATTTTTTGGGTAATAAGATTTAGGATGTTTACAAAAATAAATTTTAAGCTTTTTTTTTTTTGAGAAATTTTCTAATTTATTCAAAATTTTTCTGTAGAATAAAATAATTTCTTTGTCATTTATTTTGTTATAATTTGAGTCCTTGTCTAATGAGTCTGGATGTCCTAACCCAGAATCAATTAGGACTATGTTTTTTTTTACGTTATTATATTTTTTATAAAATAATTCGTCATGATATATGCTGTTAATTCTTCTTATTTTTTTAAAATAATTAAAATCTACTAAATTGAAAAATTGATGAATTTTTTTGAATTTTGTATTATTTATCTTTTGAATTCTCTCATCGCTGGTCTCGAAATAACATAAAATCGATGGAAATATTTTAATTAAAGATAATATCCTATAAAAATAATACGAAAACTTCCACTTAATAAAATAAAAAATTTTAAAACGTATATTTGGTTCGTCCAAAGTATTTTCATTTAAATAATAACCATATGAGTTGAAGAAAAATAGTCTAATGCCAGTTATCCTAATTATTAAAAAAATTAAAAAGGTTTTTATTTCTGGGTTAATTGGACCATAACTAAAAATTATTTTGTTTTTTGTAAATTTAATAAGATCAAAAATATTTTTTGGTTTGAAGTATTGTATTTTGCTATTTTTATAGGAAAAATTTTTTACTATTTTTTTTCCTAAATAATATTTTCTTAAATCGATTACAAGTAATTTATCTTTTTTTTTTAAACTTTTTATTAGAAAGTTAATGTCTCTAATAGTTCTCTTGTAACCAACTTTTGAAAATTTATCGAAAAGGATAACCGATAAAAACTTTTGTTTCATAATAATAAATTTTTATAAAAATAGATAAAATATAATTTATTTTTTAAGCATAATTTTTTGAGCTATAAAAAGATCTTCTCTTTCATGAATATCAATTGATTTTTTTATTACATAGGGAATTACTTTTTTTCCTAAAAACTTCCATGGTGGTTGTCCATTATTTAAATAAATACTTTTAGTTTTTATGACCCAAAAATTATGACATAAAAAGTAATTGGATATTAAGTCTTGTCTATTAGTTGATATTTTTGAACTAATTTTAAAATGCGGTTTTAAATATCCATTTTGAATTTTTTTAGCACGAATTGGATGCTGGTCATTATTATTAATAACAGGAACTACAGCTGTAGCAAATTTATTTTTTAAAAGAATATTTATACTATCATTGATCCATTTTGAATAAACTATTGGAGCATTAGCAAGTAAGACTACAATAATATCAGGTTTAATTTTTAATTTATTTATTTGCGATAATGAGTGTTTTATCACATCTATATGTTGAGAATTAATTTTTGATAAATATTTAGGTCGCTTAATTAACAAATAACCATATTTTTTAGCGTATTGTAATATTTTAGGATCCTCACTTGAAGCAAAGTAATGTTTGATTTTTTTTACCTTTTTGGCAGCTTTACAGGGATAATATAAACATGGCTTTCCATTAATTTTTAAAATATTTTTATCCTTTAATTTACTCCCACCCTTACCTGTTAAAATAGCGACTATATTCATTAATTCCTCTCAAACTTTTAATTGTTTTTTTTAACCCATCATCAAGATTATACTTAGGTTTAAATCCTTTATTCCTCAATTTATTAATATTAGCATAAGAACCAAATGTGTCACCAGTATGTGCACCGATGTCTATGACTTTATAATTAAAATCTAAATTTTTAAAAATTTTTTTTAATAAAGATTTAACAATAATTTTTTTACCATTTCCAAGATTATAAATTGGGATTTTATCAGTTTTAAAGTTTGAAACCATTACATCAACTACATCCTCAATAAAAATAAAATCTCTATATCTATTTATGGAACCTTTAATTAAAACTTTTTTATTTTTTAATGCTTGTATTAAATATATTGATAGCATACCTTGGTCTAGATTATTATAATCTTGACCAGGTCCATAAACATTGAACAATCTAAAGATTTTTATTTTTATTTTTATTTTATTTAATTGTAAAATAATCTTTTCTCCGATTAGTTTTGAAATACCATAGTTAGATATTGGATTTAATTCAGTCGTCTCTTTTATATTTTTTACTTTTAAACCATAAACTGCCATTGAGGAAGTAAAAATGATTTCTTTTGGTTTTGTTTCTCGGCACCACTCAGAAAAATTTAACATTCCAATTATGTTTGTACGCATACATTTTAATGGATTTTGTTCACAAAGGTACGTTGATGTTTCTGCAGCCAAAAAGAATACTTTATCAAATTTTTTTTTTAATTGATCAAAAACCTGTCTTTTAGATATATCTCCATTATATATTTGAATACTTTTTTTATTTTTAAAATATTTTCTATTTTGATCTCTTAGATCTAGAATATGTATATTTATTTTATTTTTATCAATTTTTTTTATGATACTCCTTCCTATGAAACCTGCACCACCAATTATGAGAAAATTCTTTTTTTTCATCCTATATTTGACCATCTAATTTTATAATTTTATCTGCAAATTCTAATACATTTTCCCTGTGGGAAACTATTATAATTGCTTTATTTTTTTTCATTTTTTTTATTAAATTTAAAATTGAATTCTCCGTAGCTACATCCAGTGCACTTGTTGCCTCATCTAAAATTACTATATCTCTATCAGCATAAAAACACCTTGCTAATGCAATTCTTTGTCCTTGACCACCTGAAAGCTCTACACCGCTTTCTCCAATAATTTTATTTAAACCAAGAGGGGAACTTTTTATAAAATTTCCTAGTTTAAATTCTAATAAAATTTCATTTATTAATTTATGATTAACGTTTTTATCGTCACTGCCAAACAAGATATTATTTAAAATTGTGTCATTTAATAAAAAGAATCTTTGAGATAAATAACTTATATTTGATGATATCTGATTGAATTCATCAATAATTTTTTTTGAGTCTACAAATATATTTCCTGAAACTGGTTTTATTAGACCTGAAATTATATCCACTAAAGTTGATTTTCCACATCCAGACTTTCCAACAATTGCTATTATTTCATTTTTCTTGATTTCTAGATTTATATTCTTTAAAATTTTTTCACTTGATGCAGGATAATTAAAAGAAATATTTTCGAATTTTATACTTTTAGTAAATTTAAAACTTTTTTTATTATCAATTGTTTTAGGAAAATTATTTTTTAATTCATTATAAATTAAATTAATTGATGGTTTTGAGCTTTCTATTCTTTGTGTCGATCCTATAATTTTATTAAGTGAAGGAATTACTCTAAAAGCTGCAGCAGCATAAATTCCAATTGTTAAAAATATACTGTCTAAATCTTTATTAGTATTTATGCTATAAAAAACAAAAATTGATATTATCAAAATTAGGATTAATTCAATAGAATATCTCGATAAAGAATATAAAAATACTTGTTTTGTGCTAATATTAGCGAACTTTTTAGATGAAGTTGAAAATTTTTCTATAAAATATTTTTCTTTATTATAAATTTTAATATCCTTGTAACCATTAATTGATTCTAAAATATTTTTTAAAAACTCAGCTAAAATTTTTTGCTTTGCTTTTCCGTAATTATATATTTTTTTCTTAAAAATAAAGAAAAATAAGAAAAATAAGAAAGATAAAAGTAAAATTATAGTTAGAGTTGACTTTAACTGGACGAAAAGTAAAAAAAGAAGAATACCAGATAATACTACTACTTCAGTAACTATGGATATAATGTTTAAAAGAACACCATCAGCTGATATGGAAGCTTCTTTATCAATATTTCTTATCATTTCAGAGTGTTTATTTTTTATAAAATCTAAATAATTTAATTGCATATATTTAGAGATGAGTCTTTTTGAAATATAATGCCTATAATTATAAACGAAATTAAATTGCAAATAATTTAATAAGTTAAAGAAAAAAAATTTTAATATATATATTGTAACTAATGATATTGTCAGAATCTTAATTAGTAATACTTTTTCGAAACTGTACTCTTTCGATATAATTGAAATATCAAAAATTTCTTTATTTTGATCTATTAAAATCTCAATTAGTTTATAGATATTCGCTAAAGCAGCTATTTCAATTACTGTACCAATTAATATCAAAAATATTATAAATATTAAGAATTGTTGTCTTTTAAAATCTAGTAGAAATAAAAGTTGTTTAAACATTGCTTAATATTTTATTCATTTAATTTAATAAATGATGAGTATTCATCATTATTATTAGCTGTAAATCTATATTGTTTACTATTAATAAATTCTTTTACTTGATCAAATATATTCAAATGAACATCACTTTTAATATCTTTTAACCAAATTTCAGAAACACTGTGTGGATGCAAATTTTTTATTCTCAGGTTTTCATTTATTTCATTTATATACTTTGAATTAAATAAGAAAGAAAAATCTAAGCAATATCTTAAATAATAGAATTCTAAAATTTTGCTCTTATTAATCTTAAAGTTTTTGGTATATTTTTGCAAGTTTGTTATGGCTTTATTATATTTGAGCACATTGTCAAAATGATGATTAAATTTATATCCAGAATGAGGTCCACAGGTTGATGCATTAATTACTGGGATTCCAAATAAAGGGAACTCTCTACCTACTGTTCCGTATACTGTGAGAACAATATCAATATTTTTTATTAATTCTAAATTTTTAGTATTCTTTTGAAGTAATTTTAAGTGCGGATATTTTTTTAAAAAATAATTCATATTTTTCAAATTATTATCGTATTCAGATGGATGTAATTTAATTAACCAATTATGTTTTGATTTTAAGGATGTTTTGCCTATATAATCAATCCATTCGTAATAGTCTGAAAAACAATTTTTAATTCCATGGACATGTACAGCATCTGTAAAACAATGAGCTGAAACTAAAACATTTAAATTTTTATTGTTTTTTTTTTTTGTTTTTTTAAATTTTTGCAGATCTTTCTTTAAAAAATATTTAATTATTTTCTTTTTAGCTTGTTTAATTTGAGGGTTTTTTACCTTCCTATCTATTCGTTTTATAATACTAGGATATTTATGAAAATTCGAAAATTGTTTTGGATATTTTTTTGTTAAATAGAAACAAGAGCTTAAGCTAACTCTGTATGTTGGAATGTTTTTATAAATTGCTAAAGTGCCGAGCAACCCAATTAAATATGCGGTATGACTAATTATGACTGATTTTATATATTTAGGATCTAATTTATTAAACCAAAAATTAGTCAATTTTAAACTATGTAATAAATAATTTCTAAAATGATCTGTATCTAGATTAATAGTAATTTTATTAAAACTTCTAAGGTATTCGTCATACAAATAATCACCTATTGGGATATTTTTAAATTTTAAATTTAATAGATCGTTTTTAGTTTTTATATTTTTTATTAAATTTAAAATATATTTTTTTTCTTTTTCACTTACTTTATCTACTTCTGGTAAAATGATTTTTTTTGAACCAAATGATTTATATAAATTGCTATAATTAAAAATAAACTGCTTAACAAAAAATTTAATTTTATCAGTAAAAGTATAAAAATTTAATCTAAATGTATTTATTTCTGCATCATATTTTTTAGCTAGTATATTCGCAAAATAGGAAAAGGGAATTGTTGTGGGAGTAAATTCATAGAATTCTACCAAAATTTTTTTTTTTTTTGAATTTATATTTTTTTTAAAAAATTTTTTATTAAATTTAGATAGACGATTATTATTAATTAATTTATTTAAGTACATTTAGATTATTTTAAAAAAAATTTAGAACATTTAATGTTTAATTATTTCATTAAGCTAAATCTTACAAATATTATAATTATTTAACAGCAGTTTAATTCTTAAATAAGTGAATAATATTTTAATTTATTTTTAAATAAATACCTTTATATATATTCAATATCAAAAATGTGTTATTAACTTGAAAAAGGTATTATTTCTACTTTCAGTTTCTAGTAAAGTTGGTTTAGGCCATTTCTATAGATGCTCTGTTTTTTCAACTAAACTAAGAAAAAAAAAAATTAAAACAATCTTATTGAATACAGAAAATCCAGAAAAACTTAAAATTTTCAATAAAAGTTTTAGCAAATATATTAATTTTAATCTTAAGAAAAAGAGCAATTTTCTGAAAGAATTTTTAAGAATACATAAAATTATAAATCCCAATTATGTTATTATTGATACTCCAATAATTAATAATAATTTCAGAAAAAAATTGAGAGATAAAAACATTTTATGGTTAGAGTTTGCAAATGGAAAAAGGAATCTTAAACTTCCAGCTCAAGTAATTAATTCAATTCCATATCCTAAAAAAACTTTATCAAAAATAAATAAAAAGAAAAGCTACTATGGTCACGAATTTTCATTTCTAAGAAAAGAATTTTTTAAAAAAATAAATCTTAATAAAAAAATAATTGAGAGAAAAAAAATTTTTTTATGCTTTGGTGGTGGCGATGATAGAGGCTTATATGAATTTATAATAAATATAATATTAAAATTTCAACATTTAATCAAAGAAATAAATATCTTATGTTCAGATTATAATGTTAATAAAAAATTAAAATTACTCAATGATTATTTAATTAAAGGTAATAAAAAATTTCTTAAAATTTATTACAATCAATCAAACTTTGTAAATCTAATAGATAAATCTAATTTAATATTTGCTACAGGTGGAGGAATAACCCATGAAATCAATGCTAGAATGAAAAAAATGAATATTATATCAATAACTAATAATCAAATTTTACAAAGTAAAAGGTGGAAAGAATTTGGGCATAATTACCTTGGAGAATTTAAAAAAAGAAATAAATCATATTTGAGAAATAAAATAATTAAAATTTTAAAACAAAAAAATGAAGTTTATATTAAAAAAAACATTTTTAAAGATAGTACAGATATAATAATTAATGACACAGTTAAAATTATTAAATAAAAAAATTTTAATTCTAGGTGCTGGGCATGAACAGGTACCATCAATTAAATTAGCTAAAAAATTAGGACTCTATGTCATTTCTATTGACAAGAATAAAAAATGTGAAGGTAAGTTTTACTCTGACGAATTTGTTAATATGAGTATTAAAGAAACAAATAAAATTTTAAAATTAATTAAAAAAAAACAAATAAATTCTTGTGTAGCACCTTGCTCTGATTTGGCTATGAAAAAATTAAATATAATTAAACACAAGTTAAATCATAATCACCTTTCACCAAACTTAGTAAATATTTGTACAAATAAATTTCATATGAAAAAATTTTTTAATCGAAATAAGCTCAACACCACAAAATATTTCACATTTGATAATTACTATGATTTTGCAAGAAAGATAAAAAAATTAAATTTACCATGTGTTATAAAACCTTTGAATTCATTTGGACAAAAGGGCGTAAATAAAATTGAAAATTTAAAAAATATAAAAAGAACAATTATTAAATCGAAAAAATATGCTTCAAATGAAAAACTTATTTGTGAAGAATTTGTTGATGGAAAAGAAATAAATATCGTTATCTTGATTGAAAACTCAAAGATAAAAATCTTATCACTCTCTGAGAGAAAAACTTATCCAAACATGAAAGGATTTGGCATAGCATATGCACATAGATATCCTGCTGAAATTAAAAAAATAGTTTCAAAAAATATTATCAAAAATGTAACAAAATGTGCTAAAAAATTAAAAATTCGTAATGGTGTTTTATATCCTCAAATTATTATTGATAAAAATAAAAACCTTTATTTTATAGAGCTGGCTGCAAGACTACCAGGAGGATGTATGCCTGAACTTTCATTGTTGGCTTCTGGCTATGATATAAGGTTATTCGAAATTTTAAACTCATTAAGTATTAAAAATAAACTTAAGATGAGTAAAGTTGGAAAAAAGACAAAATTTATCTATGTCAGGTTTTTTACAAAAAAAGAAATTAAAAATTTAAAAATGCTAAATTTAATTAAATCTAAATTATCAAAGATGAGAAATGTATATTCAGTAAACTATCCAAATATTAAAAAAATTCCACCGTTAAAAAACTCAAGTAGTAGATTTATTTCTGTGATTTTTGCTTCAAAATATTTTAATAAAAAAAATATAGATTTCGAAAAGAACTTAAATAATATAGTTAACAAAATTTGAATAAATATATAAATCTTCAATTATGAAACTAATAACTTATAGCAAACAAAAGATTTTTAAAGATGACT
>MDSW01068828.1_pt1 | contig 10621 bp, 9 predicted proteins | sample 811171 | NCBI WGS metagenome assembly MDSW01 (sample SAMN05326641, study PRJNA326480) | marine metagenome | isolation source: seawater | place: Atlantic Ocean: North West | collected 2012 | reverse complement strand
CTGGCTTAATTAAAAGGATAAATAAAGAAGTTAAAGTATTGAATATTGATACACTTGAGGATATTCAAGGTATTAACAAATGATTAATTTAGAAAACAAAAATATTATACTTACGGGAGCGACTGGTGGGATAGGAAATTCTATTGTTGATACACTTTCTTCATTAAAAGCCAAAATAATAGTAACTGGTACAAATGAAAATAAATTAAAAGAATTAAAAAATAAATATAAAAATATAATTTCTCTAAAACAAGACATATCCAAACATAATGAATTGGAGTCTTTTATTGAAAAATGCAATACTGAACTAGGGGATAAAATTGATATTCTAATTAATAATGCAGGAATTACAAAAGATAATTTAACAATAAGAATGAATAAAGAGGATTGGGAAAAAGTAATTAATGTAAATTTAACATCAACATTTTTATTATCAAAATATGTAATAAAGAAAATGTTAAAAAAAAAATTTGGTAAAATAATTAATATTACATCAGTTGTTGCCCATACAGGAAATTTAGGCCAAGCAAATTATACAGCTTCTAAAGGGGGTGTATCTGCAATGTCAAAAAGCCTATCATTAGAGTATGCAAAAAAAAATATTATGATTAATTGTATTGCGCCAGGATTTATTGAAACAGCAATGACTGAAAAAATAAATGATGAATATAAGAATCAGCTAAAATCAAAAATACCCATGGATAGATTTGGAACCCCACAAGATATAGCTAATTGTGCAGCTTTTTTATGTTCAGACTTATCAAATTACATTACTGGCGAAACAATCCATGTTAATGGAGGTATGTATTTTAGTTGACAAATATATGTAAATAACTATTAACGTTAAAAAAGGAAAAATACCATGGCAGATGATATCTCAAGCAAAGTAAAAAAAATAGTAGCAGATCACTTAGGCATTGACGAAGCTAAGGTTACAGAACAATCTAGTTTTATTGATGACTTAGGTGCTGATAGTTTAGATACTGTAGAATTAGTAATGGCTTTTGAAGAGGAATTTGGCTCAGAAATTTCTGATAGTGAGGCAGAGAAAATTCTTACAGTAGGTGATGCAATTAAATTTATAGAGAGCAAAGCAAATTAGATTTAAATGCTTTCATCAAAAGACGGTAAAATGATAATATTATCATCACCGTCTGGTGCAGGAAAAACCACACTAGTAAAGAAAATCTCACAAGAAAAAAATTATAAAATTTCAGTATCTCATACAACAAGGGAACCGAGAGAAAATGAAATAAATGGTAAAGATTATTTTTTCGTATCAAAAAAAAAGTTTCAGGAATTAATTAATCAAAATGCTTTTCTAGAATTCGCAGAAGTATTTAAAAACTTATATGGATCAACTAAACAACAGGTATTTAATAATTTAGATAATGGACACAATGTATTATTTGATATTGATTGGCAAGGTGCTCAACAAATTAGAGAACAAACTTTAACCTACGATTTAATATCTTTTTTTATACTGCCACCATCTAAAAAAGTTCTTCTTCAAAGATTAATTTCTAGAGGCGAAAACAAAGAAGACAATATTAAAATAAGAATGGAAGAATTCGATAAAGATATAAAGCATTGGGAGGAATATGATTTTGTTGTGGTTAATGAAGATTTAAACATATGTTTTAAAGAAATAATTGGTTATTTGGAAAAAAAGATTTCTTACGATAAATCAAAAATAGATAAACACGTTAAAACACTATTATAAAAATCCTTTATTTTCGTACTCTTTGGAAATCTTAAAAAATGTCTTAGAGTCTAAATTTTGAGGTCTACATTTTTCGTCTAAGTTTAATTTTTTAATTATTTTTCTAGCATCCTCAAATAAAATATTAATTGGTTTTTTTATCATTTTACGTTTATTTTGAAAAAAAATATCTGTGACTTTTTCCAAGTTTTTAGAATTTTTAAAATTGAAATAATTATTTTTTGGCTCAAAATATAATACAGAACTTTTAACTTTTGGTTTTGGGTAAAAACATTCAGGATTTATATCCATTATTTTTTTAACATTTAATTTCCATTCAGTTAATATAGTCAATCTTCCATATTTGCTTGAATTTACCTCAGCAACAATTCTATCTGCCACTTCTTTTTGAAACATCAAAATAAATCTTTTAAATAGATAATTTAAATTGTTTAATCTTATCCAGTTAATTAAAATTTTGGCAGAGATATTATAGGGAAGATTTCCAAATACTATGCATTGTTCATCTATTAATGAAGTCCAATCTACTTTTAAAACATCTTCATTTAAAAAATTTATCTTTTTATCAAACTTTTTTTTTAAACTTAGATATAAATCTTTATCCTTTTCTATTGCATAAAATTTTTTAGGATTTTTTTTTAATATTTCATTTGTTAGATTGCCTGTACCTGGACCAATTTCAACTACAAAACTTTCATTATTTAAATTTCCTAATTCAACTATTTGATTGATTATGTTTCTATCTAAAATGAAATTTTGGCCTAGAGATTTTTTTGGCAAGATTTTCATTTAATAGATCTAATCAAATTAAATATATTCTCTAAAGAGTCAGTATTAGATCTATTTTTTCCTATCATTGAGTTATTGGGTCCATGATCTACTGATATTCTTAAAAATGGAAGTCCTAGAGTAATATTACACGCGTCAAACTCAAAAATTGTTTTAAATGGTGTAAGGACTTGGTCATGGTACATGCCAACAATTGTATCAAATTTTTTAATATTATCTTTTATAAAGAAGGTGTCTGCAGGATAAGGGCCACTAATATTTAACTTCTTTTTTTTTAGTTTATTAATTGCTGGGCTAATAAATAAATTTTCCTCATTTAATATTGATTTTGACTCACAATGAGGATTAAGACCTAGAACTGCTATACGGGGTTTAATTTTAAATTTTTTAATATAAAATTTATTTATCTCAGCTACATGATTTACAATATTATTAACTTGAATATTTTTATTAATTTTTTTTAATGGTATATGTGTTGTAAGAGGTGAAACAGAAAATTTCTTATTAAATAGTAGCATTACTGGTTTTTTTGAAACATTATTTTTTGATTTATCAAAAATGTATTCTGTAACACCAGGAAATTTTTTAGGCAGAAAATGTTTTTTTGAAACTGGACCATTAATTAAGATTTTACTCACATTATTATTAATCAGTTTTAGACCCTCTTTAAAACAAGCAGATATATAACTTTTTGACTTATTTGAAATTTTCTCAAAAGGATTCTTAAAATTATATTCAATATCAATTAGGTATAACTTATTTTTAAGTTTATTTTTTTTTATAAAATTTTTATTTAATAATTCTAAACTTAAATTTTTTTTAAGTATTTTTAATTGTGAAAAAATAATATTTTTTGATCCAATTAGAATAATTGGATAATTAATATTTTTTTTAAATTTTACTAAAACTTTTGATAAAATTTCAATAAAGACACTATTAGGCTCTCCTAAAATAATTATTAAAGGTTCTCTAGCTTTCACTTATGAATGTCCTTTTCTTTATTTTATTAAAATAAATATATCCAAATTTATTCAGTTCCTTTTCAGTTTCAATATTAATCAATTTTTGTAACTCAGTTTCCATATTAATTTTTTCATTAATTTTTCTTTTTTCGTTTACTTTAATAATTAGATATCCATTATTAGTTTTAATAGGCTCTGTAATTTTATTCCCTTTTTTTAGCTCTTCGTATATTTTGTCTGAAATTTGATTTGATTTAATCCATCCCAATTTTCCTCCAAAATTTTTACTATTTGATATGCTATAAACCGTTGCAGTAGCTTCAAAACCAGATTTTTCTATTTCTGAATAAATTTTTTTTTTTAGATTTTCAAATGAAATGTTTGCATCTATCTCAAAAAGTATTTCACTTAAATTAAGCTCTTCTATTTCAGTGCGATTATTTTGAATTTTATTTTTTAATTTTTCTAAGTCCAATTTTACCATTGATTTAAATTTGTTATATATGAACTCTCTCCATAAGTAATCAATAGCAAAATTTGATTCAAAAAACTTATAATTCAAACTAGCTTTATTTAATTCTATCTTTAAATTATCTATATTTTTGAAATCTGAATTTGTTGTAAAGTTTTTAATATATTCACTTCCCAATTCATTTTTTTTAGTTAAGTCAAAAAATTTTGCTAATTCAATTTCTTTTATCTTTCTATTAATGAGCGAGTCTAGCGAAATTACGCCAACTTGTTTCTTAGATAAATTTTTTAAATTAGGATTTAAAAAAGTTAAATATTTTTTTTCATTTTCTAAATCTATATTAGTAATTATTTGATCATTAATTTTATATAATACTTTAATTGACGTTTTCGATTGAGCATTACTAATTGAAATAATCGTAATTAAAATTATTATAAATAATTTATTCATTAATATTTGGGGTATTAACTGTACCAAAAGGTATAAAAGAAATTTTAAAGAATATATTTTTACCAGAATTGATCGTATCATCTTGATAAAATTGTTTATTGTAAACTAAAGATGCTTCCAAACAATCGTTTTTATATTTATAAATTAAATTGTAATAGTCTGTTAAATTTTTATCTATATTTTTATTAGTTTCAAAACTTAGAGAATTTGTTTTATTAATTTGTAATTCAGTCGAGTTTTTTAGATAACTTTCATCACCAATATGGTTGCTTTTTTCCATATATTGAAATGATGTTTTGAATTTTGAATTATCATAATTTGCCGATAGCAAAGAATAATTTGTTTCACTTAAATTTTGATCAATAGAAAAGTTATAATCAAAAGATAAATTCTCAGTTATATTAATTCCTGAATAACCAATTAAATCTGAAGTTTTTTGACCCAATGAAGAGCTTAAAGGAATATCTTCATCCTCTTTATTTCTAAAGTTTAAAGCTAGACCTAATTTTAAATTTTCAGAGTTGTTATTTTTTAAATTTTTGTACTCTAGGCCTAAGGTTGCTGAAGCTCCATCCTCAACAGTTTTGTTATTTATTCTGTCTAAAAGAAATAAATCATCAAATTTAATCAATATATCTTTCTTATCTCTGAGATTCGTGCCTTTATATGGGCTATATCTAAATGAGGCCAACGGAGTAAGAAAATTTTTATTATTCCCTTTTTCTTTTATCATGGGATATTTGAGGTTTAATAAAGCTGTATTTAAGATTCTGTGATCTCCATTTTCTTTATAAGACTTTGATTTATTCCCATAAGTATTTATATTTCTTATTAAAACTTTAAAATCAGTTCCTAAATTTGTAAATTTATTTTGATTATTAGCATTTAAAACTAAATCATTTATTATGTCCGCTTCATCTACATTTGTATCAAATTTTCTATAACTTCCTGAAGAGTTTATAGTATAATTATTAAAAAAATTATTATTTAAATTATTTTCTTTAGAAAAATCATATTGAGGTATTGTGTACTCATATTTATCGTTATTACTTTTTGATAAATCTTCTATAACATTTAATGATGTAGAAAATGTATAATCTTCTTCAAACTTTTCGTATAAAATTGTTGAATTTAATACACTGTAGCTACTTATCAGTGGTGATTGTATTTGGTATTTTTTTAAATAATCTTTATTAGATACAGTCTCAAGCTTAATTTCAAACAACGAGTTTTCAATATTTCTTTTTAAAGTTGAAAAAAAATGAGTATTTGAATCATCTTTATTATTATAACTTACATCAGCTATTAGATCTGAATTTTTAAATACTTGCCTATATTCACTTTGAATAAATAAATTATTATTTGAATAAATTCTTGGAGATATTGTCATGTCTTTATCAACATCTATAACTTTAAAGTATGGTATTTGTGTTGAAAAACCAAGATTACTACTATTAACAAATTGTGGAAATAAAAATCCAGATTGCCTTTCAACAGTTGGATCTGGATGAAAAAAATATGGAAAATATGCTACTGGAACGTCATAAATTTCTACCCAAGCTTTTTTATATTCTATTCTTTTTTTATCTTTTTTATGACTTACTTCATTTGCGGATATCGACCAAGCAGGACATTTACCGTCAACTTTTTTACATGTAGTAAACGTACTTTTTTTCATTGTAGTTTCAGATTTATTTGTAATTATATACCTTCCAATTAATCTTGGATCATTTTCTGGATTGCCAAAAAAATTCTTACTTAAATTTAAATTAAAATCTGAACCTACTAATTCGCCAGATTTTAAATTTACATATCCATTTTTAACAAAAACAGAATTTTCGTTTTTATCAGATAAAGTTATTTTTTCAGCTTTAAGAATTTTTTCATTAATATCAAAACTAAAGGTAGAAAGATTAAATTTATTTCCGAAGCTATCATTTACCAAGGTATCAAATTGAGAACTGAATAAACTATTTTTTTTATTAAATTCAATACTCTTGGTAAATATTTTAATTTCGTTTTTATAATTTATTTGAGTTTCGTCTAAACTTTTAATAATTTCTTCTTTTCTATTGTAGTCTATATATTCAGAAAATATTTCTATTTCGTTAACAAAATCTTTTACTATTACATTCTCTTTAATTTGAATAAATTCATTTTTTTTATCGAAAAAAGAATTTGTTCCTTTAAGTTTTATCTTAAGATTATTTTCGTTTTCATCGAAAAATTCTATTTCAGTACTCCCCAACGAAGTTATTGTATTTTTTTTTCTATCAAAAATTAATTTATCACTCTTAGCTTTATAATTCTTAATTTTGTCTGACAAAACAACATCACCCAATATTTCAATTGTTTGATTTAACTTATTATATTTTGCTTCGTTCCCAGTAATCTTTACTATTCCATCATCAACTATATTAACTGATCCAGTAGCAATTATAAGATTGCCCTTTTCCTGAATATCAACTACTTCTGCATCTATAAGAACATCATCTGCAAGCAAGTAATTACAACTTAAGATTAAAATAAAGACAACTTTGAATAATTGTTTTAAAACAAATTTATTTTTCATTAATATTTACTATTCCAATTAAACAACTTAAAAACAAAATTAAATTGGGCATCCAAATAGCTACAAGAATTGGCAACTTATTATTGGATCCTAATAACCCAAAGAAGTAGTATATATAATAAATTATTACAGATAACAATATTCCAGAAATAAGCACAAATGTTTTAGAATTTTTATGTCGAATATTTAACATTAAAATAGATGAAAGTATTGTAAAGATTATTAAACTGATCGGAACAGAAAAAATTTGATTAATTTTAATATCAATATCGGATACTGTTAAACCCACATTAATAAAGTCTTTTCTTTGGTTATATAATTCTAATATGTTTAAAGACTCAAGGTTTGAAAAAAGGTTATTAATACGTTCATAATCAAAATTAGTTTTAAAATTAATACTAGAAAAGCTTTCTTTTCTTCCAAAATCATCAAGTACTAGTGCGTCATTTATTTTCCAATTTTTTTCATTAATAATCGCATTTTTAGCTATGATGTTTTTTTTATTTTGGAAATCATTATCATACACAGTTATAAATAAATTTTCTAATGTATAACTGTTAATTTTTTCTGAGTGAATAATTATTACTTCGTTATCTATTTGATCTTTTATCCATAATCCATTTTCATTTATTACAGCTAAATATTTATTGTCTTGAGTATATTTATTTTTGAACTCAAGATATAGATGTTTCATATTTGAGGATAAAAAATGAAAAAATGTAATTATAAAAAATCCAATAAAAAAAACTAATAGGCAAATATAAGATATTATTTTTAAATTGTTTATACCATTATTTCTAAATATTAATATTTCAGAATTATTTTGAAATTTAATAAAAAAAAACTGGGTTGTTATTAAAATGATAAATGGAAAGATCTCAAAAAGTAAAGAAGGTAAATTTAAAACCGTAAGCAGTACAGGAAGACTTATATTTGAAATGCCAATATTTGTAAAAAATTTTAATTCTTCTAAAATATTTAAAATAAATATTAGAGAAGAAAATATTAATGTAATATAAATAAATCTTTGTAAAAAAATATTGTAAATATGTCTAATATATATTTTATTCAACATAGCATTAATTAGTCTTCTTATTTAAATTAATCATAAATAAATAAACAATCACAAATAAAAATATAGGCAAGAAAAACATAATATATTTATATGAAGAAAAATTTAAAAACTCAGTATTTAACTCTGAAGTTATTACTGTAAAAAAACCAAGTAAAAAAATTAATAGTCTGTAAGAGGAATAGTGTCTGTTTTTGACGTCAAAGAAAAGTAAGATTGCAGAAATTATGCCAAGCGCGAGAATATAAAATTGCTTTAAGGATCTATTAAAGATTTCCTTAACACTCTTAATTGAAGTTTCTTTGCTGCATTCAAAATAACTTAATACATATCCCTTCTTGTCACCAAATAAATAATTTTCTATACATAAAATTAAAATGTTTGAATCCAACTCTTGAATCTTTGGAAAAAGAGTAGATTTAGTTTTAAAATTTGAAAGATTTAAAGTTGTATTATTAAATCTTATTACTTTAGAGTCAGCATATTTATTATTTGTAACATCTAAAATTTGACCGTAATCTAATTTTAAAAATTTATTTTCTCCTTTTTCAAATATCCTTCCTTTTTTTGCTGAAATTATTTGTACATTCTCTTTATTAATACCATCTTTTAAAAAAATGTTTTTCATATTCCCTTGATCATCAATTTCATCAACAAATATTGTCAAGTCCTTAACTGTATCGATAAATTTTTTTTCAGTTATTAGAGAAGTAAATAGGTCAATATTTGAGTTTCTAAGAAAATCTCTAGATAAATTTTGTGTTTTCGGAACAACAAAATATACTAAAATTATTTGCAGTATAATTAATACTACTGAAATCTTTAATATAAAATTCGCAAATTTGATTTTACTAATTCCGTTTGTCCAATAAATGTATATTTCATAATTTGACTGATATTTTTCAATAATAAATAGAAGACTTATAAAATATGAAAATATTACTAGTTTAGAAAATATTTTAGGAAAGTTAAGTGCTATATAAGAGAAATATACGCTAAAACCATGACCATCATTTGAAATAAAATCTAAATAATTTACTGATTGTATAATCCACGTTATTAATGAAAGACTCAATGATACTATCAGGAAAAAGACCAATAAGTCGTATAAAAATTTTCTAAATATTATTTTTTCCATTGAAATTTTCTTTTTTGAAACATATATAAGTCACAACCTATACTATATTTAATATAAATGAGCTTAAAAATAAATTATTTAGATCGAAATAAAGGCTTGAGCAAGAATAAGGCCTTTTTTGTAAATTCAGATATTAAAATAAATCAGTTAAAACAAGAATTTGATAAGGCAAATAGCGATAAAATTCTTAATTTTATTAAAAATAATAAAAACCTTAAGGAGAATAAAATAACTTCTCTAAGTCAAGATTTTGATCAAAAATTAATTATAATTTATTTAGTCAAGATTAATGGTGAGCTAGAATCTGAAAAATTAGGAGCAAATTTTTACGATTATATCAAAAAGAACGACATAAAGGATATTTTTATTAAAGAACCTTTAACAAAAAATATTAATTTTGAATCATTTATTCATGGGTCAAAGCTAAAATCATATCAATTTAATTTATATAAAACAAAAAAAAATAAAAGTATTGTAAGCTTTAATGTATTAAAAAAACAAAATTCTAAAAATACAAAAAATTTAGAAGCAATTTTAAACGGTGTAAATTTTACCAAAGATCTTGTTTCTGAGCCTGGCAATATTTTACATCCAGACGAATATGCGAGCCGTTTATTAAAACTTAAAAAAATTGGTTTGAAAATAACAGTATATGATCAAAAAAAACTTAAAAAAATGGGATGCAATGCTTTGCTAGGTGTTGGTCAAGGAAGTATAAGAGGTTCTTATTTAGTAACAATGGAATGGAAAGGTGCCAAATCAAATTCTAAACCACTTGCATTTGTAGGAAAAGGAGTTTGTTTTGATACTGGAGGTATTTCTTTAAAGCCAGCAAAATTTATGGAGGATATGACTTATGATATGGCTGGCTCAGCAGTTGTAGCAGGTCTAATGAAAAATTTTGCACTTAGAAAAGCAAATATAAATGCAGTAGGTGTAGTGGGTCTTGTTGAAAATATGCCTGGAGGAAACGCGCAAAGACCAGGAGATATAGTTAAGTCTTATAGTGGGAAGACTATCGAAGTTTTAAATACAGACGCAGAAGGAAGACTAGTTTTAGCTGACGCGTTGACGTTTACTGAAAAAAAATTTAAACCAAAATTTATTGTTGATCTTGCAACTTTAACAGGGGCAATTATAGTAGCATTAGGATCTGAGCATGCAGGATTATTTTCTAATGATGATGTATTATCTGATCAGTTACAAAAATCTGGAAATAAAGTAGATGAAAAAGTTTGGAGACTACCTCTTAGCAAAAATTATGACAAATTAATGGATTCAAAAAATGCAGACATGCAAAACATTAATTATGTTGGAGGAGCAAGTTCAATAACTGCTGCGCAGTTTTTACAAAGATTTATTTTAAATAAAACACCTTGGGCTCACTTAGATATAGCTGGTATGGCATTTTCAAAATATGGTGGTGCTTTAAATTCAGGTGGT
>MDSW01050940.1_pt1 | contig 10621 bp, 9 predicted proteins | sample 811171 | NCBI WGS metagenome assembly MDSW01 (sample SAMN05326641, study PRJNA326480) | marine metagenome | isolation source: seawater | place: Atlantic Ocean: North West | collected 2012 | reverse complement strand
CTCAACAGTAGAGGCGAAAGAAGGAGTTTCTAAAGGGATTTGTCAGCAGGTTAAAGATTATCTGCTAGAGCAAAAGATGTCAAATGTACTAAATATACCTATTGCGGACATGTCAGTACTAAAACAAATTGAGCCCTATTTAGAAATGACTGAGAAGCTAGGAATAATGCTCTCTCAATTAATAAATGAGTCTGTTGCATCTGTTAAAATTGAATGTTTTGGGTTGATTGAAGAGCTGAAACCAATGACCATATCATTCCTTAAAGGGCTATTTAATAAAATGACAGATAATAGGATTAATTTTATTAATGCAATATCAGTTGCAGAAGAAAGAGGAATTTCTATTGCACATTCATATTCCTCAGAGAAAATCAGTTATTCTAACCTAGTTCTTGCAACTGTAAAAACATCAAAGGGTGAGTATTCGATTGGTGGAAGTGTTTTTGCAGAAAATCATCCACGAATTGTAAATATTATGGGGTATAAAATAGACGTCTTCCCTGAAGGAGTGATGCTATTTATGAGGAACAAGGATGTTCCGGGTGTTATAGGAAAGATTGGAACATTTTTAGGGGATAACTCTATTAATATAGCGAGCTACATCTTGAGTAGAGAGGCTAAAGATAGATCTGCATATTCAATTGTAAAAGTTGATGAGAGGCTAAATGCATCAATAATAAAAGAGATAGAATCTCTTGATGAGATTGTTACAATTAATCAACTTGAATTGTAATGAAAAACTTAGTTGTTTTTGCATCAGGTGGAGGATCAAATTTTAAGAGTATCTACAATAATATTGATAAGAATAAGATAGAGGGTGCAAGAATTTCGTTATTAATATCAAATAACCCGAAATCTAAGGCTGTAAAATTTGCAGAAGAAAATTCTATTGATACTTTTATTGCTAATGACTCTAGGTACCCAGATAGAGAGGAATATGTAAGTAAATTGATTGATAAAATTAATGAGCATAATCCAGAGTTAATTGTACTTGCTGGCTACATGAAGCTTGTGCCCAAAGAGCTTGTAGAAAATTTCAGTGAAATGATAATTAATATACACCCAGGGAAATTACCCGACTTTGGAGGTAAGGGGTGCTATGGGATGAATGTTCATCGAGCAGTTATTGATAGTAAATCAAAGACAACAGCAGTTACAATACACTATGTGAACGAAGAGTATGACGAAGGCATGGTTATCCATGAAGAATTAATAGATGTTCTTGAAAATGATAGCCCAGAGTCTCTAGCAGAGAGAGTACTGAAGTATGAGCACAACATCTATTCTAAAGTAATTAACGATATAATTAATAAGAAGGTTGAATATGAGTAAAAAAGCATTGATAAGTGTTTGGGACAAGACTGGAATTGTAGAATTTTCTAAATCTTTAACAGATAGAGGCTATGAGATTCTATCTACTGGTGGGACGAAGAAGCTGCTCGAAAAAAACAATATTGCTGTAAGCTCAGTATCGGATTTAACAGGGTTTGGATCTATAATGAATGGCAGAGTTAAAACATTGCATCCAAAAGTATTTGGAGGAATACTTGCAGATAGAAAAAATCAGATGCATATGGAAGATTTATCTAAAATTGATGCAACAGCAATTGATCTGGTTGTTGTTAATTTATACCCATTTGTTCAAGAGGCTGTAGAGAAAAACCTACCTATAGAAAAAGCTATTGAATTCATAGATGTTGGTGGTCCCTCAATGCTAAGAGCATCTGCAAAAAACCATGAGAGTGTTGTGCCTATATGCGATCCAAATGACTACAATGAATTTATTAGTGAGATAGATAAGTCAAATGGTGAAATTTCTATGGAGGTTAGACAGAAGTATGCAGTAAAGGTGTTTAGTGTTACAACGAAGTATGATGCAGATATTTCTTCCTATTTATCAAGTTTCAATGCCAATTATCTCCCAATGGATATTGCTATAAATATAAATAAGAAGGATGAACTAAGGTACGGGGAGAATCCGCACCAAAAGGCTGGATTTTACGCCTCACCTAATGAGGATAGCTCATGGACTCAGTTGCAAGGCAAACAATTATCGTATAATAATTATACAGATATAGAGTCTGCTATCTCAATAGTACAGGATTTCGACGAGAATTCTTGTAGTATAATAAAACATGCAAACCCCTGTGGATTTGCAGTTGGAGATAATAATATACAAGCCTTTGAAAGAGCTGTGAGTTCAGATCCAGTAAGCTACTTCGGTGGTATTATTGGATTTAATGCTAAGGTTTCAGCGGATCTTGCTGAAAAGCTTGTTGAGCCATTCCTTGAGTGTATAGTTGCCCCTGAATTTTCAGAAGAAAGCTTGGAGGTTTTTAGTAAAAAGAAAAATCTGAGATTAATAAAGATATCAGAAAATTTCAAACTATCTGAAACAATGATCAAAAATGCACTTGGAGGATACCTTTTACAAGATAGGGACCAGCTAGATTTTGATATTTCAAAATGTGAGATAGTAACAAAAGAAGGACCAACAGAAGTTGAAATGTCTGCACTAAGTTTAGGATGGAAATTAGTAAAATATGTTAAATCTAATGCAATTGTATTCTCAAACAATAATCAGCTGCTTTCTGTCGGTGCAGGTCAGATGTCAAGAGTAGATTCTGTGAAAAATGCTATTAGGAAAATTTCAGAGACTGGTTTAAGTTTAAATGGAGCCGTTATGGCTTCAGATGCTTTTTTCCCCTTTCCAGATTGCATAGAAATTGCAGCTAAAGCAGGTATAAAATCTGTAATTCAGCCTGGTGGGTCAATTAAAGACTCTGATGCTATTAATGTTGCGGATGAGTTAGGTTTATCAATGTTATTAACAAAGGCAAGACACTTCTATCATTAAGGTATAAATTATGTCAAATTATTCAATGTCATCTATAAGAAAAATGCTTTCTGGCGATATCGCTATAGATTTAGGAACAGCTAATACACTAATTTGGATGAAAAATCAAGAGGTTGTACTGAATGAGCCATCTATTGTCGCTAGGGACAAAATTAGTAATAAAATTATAGCTGTAGGAAAAGAAGCAAAAGAGATGCTTGGGCGTACGCATAGTGGTATTGAAACAGTTAGGCCCTTAAGGGATGGAGTGATAGCTGATTATAAAATGGCAGATGCAATGATAAGAGGATTTATAAGAAAATTAAATATGAGTAGAATAGCAAGACCAAGAATTGTTATTTGTATACCATCTGGTAGAACAGATGTCGAGCAGAGAGCTGTAAAAGAATCTGCAGAACATGCTAATGCAAGTGAAGTTTATTTGATTGAAGAGCCAATGGCAGCAGCTATCGGAATTGGCATTGATGTAAATCAACCTGTAGGAAATATGGTCGTAGATATTGGTGGAGGTACAACAGAGATAGCAGTTATTTCATTAAATGGAATTGGTGCTCTTGAAACAATTAACACGGCAGGAGATGAGCAAACTGAATCTATTGTACAGTGGTTTAAAGATCATCACAAGTTAGCAATTGGTGAGAGAACAGCAGAAATGATCAAATGTACTGTTGGTTCAGCTGTTAGAACTTCAGGAAAATCAATCGCTGTTAAAGGATTAGATCTTATTACTGGTATTCCAAAGACTGTCCAGGTGTCTTCTGATGAAATTAGGCAAGCTCTTTCTGAAACAGTTTATCAAATTACGGCTGCTATAAAAAGAGCTTTAGATAAGACCCCACCAGAGCATGCCTCTGATTTAATTGATTTTGGAATAGTTATGACAGGAGGAGGAGCTCAATTAAAGGGACTTGATGAGCATATTAAAAATAAAACTGGATTGCCAGTCCACGTTGCTGAGGATCCATGCTATTCAGTTGTTAAAGGCACCGGAATTGTTTTAGATAACTTGAAAAAATTCCAAAACGTTTTAATTCAACCTTGATAAAATATTTAAATAGAGACAACCTAACCTTATTTCTCTGTTTAATTTTATCTCTATTATTATACTTTTCTTCAGCATCTCCTATTGTTAGCAGTGTTAAAGCAGAGGTGTCTGATTTTGTTTCACTAGTAACATATCCACAGACTTATTATTCAGATTTAATGGTTATTCAAGAGCAAAATCTAGTTTTAAAGAAGAAGCTTGTTCAGGTAAACATGCTTAACTCAGAACTAATTAAATATGAGCATGAAAACTCTGAATTGAAAAAATTATTAGATTTCTACAATGAGCAACCATGGTCACTAAAAGTTGCAAAAGTTGTAAATGACAACTACTCCTATCTGATGCGCACAATAACAATCAATTTAGGAATTGGTGATGGGATTTCTAAAAATCTTCCGGTAGTGGATGTAAATGGCCTTGTAGGTAAAGTTGAGATCGTTTCTGATATGGCGTCGAATGTTCAGCTTATTACTGACAAGAACTTCATTGTGTCTGTTAGAGTAGGTAGCGAAATGTCTATAGGTGAGTTCAAGGCGACTCATAAGAAATTAGGGATTGTTTATGGAGTAAGAAAAACTGCTGATATTAAAGTTGGTGATATTGTATATACTTCTGGTGTATCAACTATTTATCCTGATTCAATACCAGTAGCTAGAGTTGTAAAAATAAATAAAAACAACGATAACCCTTTCCAGGATATTGAGGTTGAGATACTAGCTGATTTAATTAACTTTAACCATGTTTTTGTTGTCTTATAATGTATAATAAAATATTTAATCATATTTTGATTCTATTCTTGATGCTTCTTTTTCAGTTTTATGTACCTAGCATAGTTTTCTCTAATCACATGATTCTTTTTCCAGATTTATTGCTAATTTATCTGGCATATATATCAATATTTTATGAACGTCACTATGTAATATTAATAGGTTTTACTATCGGTCTTTTTCAGGATTTAGTATCACAGAGTAATCTATTAGGACTTTTTGCTTTTACAAAAACTATATCAGGTTTTCTATTTGGAATTTTCTTTAAGTATGATAGAGTGTGGAATAATAGAATTAAAATTATATTTTTATTCTTCATTTTCAAAATACACTATATGTTTGGATGCTATATGATGTTTGATAGGACCTTCACTCCAATTCTATATACATTCAAAGTATCATTCATTCAATCTATTTTTATGATATTATTACTCATGATTATTAATAGATTCATTTTAATCGATAATAAAATAATAAAATAATATTGAACTCTTACTTTAGAAAAAAAGCTCTCTTCTATTGTGCGGTTGCAATATTCTTGCCAATTTTATTTAGATTCTTTGAACTGCAGATTCTTGAATATAATAGATATAAGAAACTAGCTGGAAACAATAGTCTCAGATCTATTGAGGTAAAAGCTCCAAGGGGGATTATCTATGATAGGAATAAGGTCCCCTTAGTTGATAACGTATATAATTATAACTTTGAAATAATGCCTATAGATATAGTAGATAGAAAGACCAAAGATATCTACGATAAGTTTAATTTTAAACTAATTGATTCTATCCTTGGAGTTGATAAGGATGCTATAAAGAAAAAAATTAATAGTCATAAAAAAGGAATTGAAAAATTTCATCCTTTTATAATGAAAAGATTTGTTGATTTTAATGATATGGTGATGCTTAAAGAGCATGTCCTAGATTTGCCTGGTGTTATATTCTCCGAAGTTCCTGCAAGGACACATGTATCTGATGTTAACCTTTCTCATGTACTTGGATATGTGAGGCTAGTTGATAGTCAACGTAAATCTATGCTTAATCATCCGGACTCTCTATTTAAATATTCTTATGGCGATGTGTATGGCTTTAGTGGACTAGAGAAGAATTATGAATCATTTCTTAGAGGGAACAATGGAGCTCAGTATAGGTTGATTGATTATAGAGGTGTGGATCAAGGTATATTTAATGAAAAAGATGGTAGGGATGTTATTAATGGCCCACCTTTGGTTACAAGTATAGATGTGAATTTACAGAGAATTGCAGAAGATTTTTTGGTAGATAGTGTGGGAGCTATAATCTGCATGAATCCTGATAACGGTGAGATATTAGCATTTGCAAGCTCACCAGATTTTGATTTAAAGCCGTTCAATAGAGGCCCAGTTCCCCAAAAGATTTGGGATGATTGGAATGATGATCCCAATAATCCACTGCTAAATAGACCTATCAGTGGTCAGTATCCTCCTGGTTCAGTTTTTAAATTAGTTACAGCGGCACTAATTTTAAAGTCAGGTAAAGAAAAGATAAAATATAATTGTAATGGAGAGTTTCAAATCACGAAAGATGTTATAAAGAAGTGCTGGAATCCATCTGGCCATGGGGAGCTCAACCTGAAGGATGCCTTAATAAATTCATGCAATGTTTACTTTTATGAAGCAGTAGAGACCTTGTCTTTTGATGAGCTGAGTCAAATTTCTAGAGAGTTTAATTTTGGTGAAGTCCTTGGGGTAGATTTGCCCAATGAAAAGAAAGGAATTATCCCTACAAGAACATATATGAATAAAAAATATAGATTTAGAGATGATGATGGAGCGCTACATACAAATTGGGCTGTTGGTGGCGCAAAGGCTAATATGGGAATTGGTCAAGGTGAAGTCCTTGCTACGCCAATTCAAGTAATAAATTCAATAAATTATATTGCTAATAAGGGCCACGCCTATACACCACATCTTATCAAAGACAAGAAAGGTGTAGAGAAGAAAGAAATAAATCTAAGCCCTAAGATATGGACATTTTTAGATAATGCAATATATAATGCAGTAAAGAAAGGGACCGGTAAAAATGCAGATGTTAAAAATAGCGATGCGATTGTAAGAGGAAAAACTGGTACAGCTCAAAACCCACAGGGAGAAGATCATTCCTGGTTTGCAGGTTATGTGACATCGAAAAAAACACAGCAGAAGATGTCTATAGTTGTATTAGTTGAGCATGGGGGAAGCGGGGCAGGAATTGCATCTAAGGTGAGCCATGATTTTTTTGAATATTTCATTGAAGACCAGAACTAAATGGATACAATAAAAAAAATATTTAGATTTAATAATCTTATTAAAATTAATTTAAGAATTGTTGCCCCTATTCTATTCCTATGTGTCATAGGATTAGTTGCACTGAAGAGTACGAGTATAGATACCCTTGGTGAGCATTCAGTTTTTAATAAACAGTGCGTCTGGCTACTTTTTGGCGTTTTAATATTTATTTTTTTTCAATTTATTAGGAACCAAGTTTTATATGAGTATTCATATATTCTGTATTTATTTCTACTTTTTTTGATTGCCATAACTCTGTTTATGCCTGAAATAAATAATTCATCAAGATGGATATTTATTGGTCCATATCAGTTTCAACCATCAGAATTTGGAAAAATAATTATAATTTTAGCTCTATCTAGATTCATAGCTGATTATAAGGATACATTCTCTGATCATCAGATTATATGTTTGTCTTCAGTTATCTCAATTTTCCCTTTACTATTGATTTTTGAGCAGCCAGACTATGGAACTGGCCTGATGTATCTTCTCCCTGTTCTTCCAATGCTATATTGGTCTGGAGTTAAGTTTAAAATTTTACTACTATATTTATTTCCAGTAATTAGTATGCTAGCAGCTTATAACTTAACAGCATATTATATATGGATGGTTTTGTTGGTTGCGATATTATTTTATTTTCAATTTAGAATGATATCCATTGTATCTAATTTTATTATTAATATCACTTTTGGGATACTAAATGCATATGCATGGGATCACTTACTGAAAGAATATCACCAAAAAAGAATTTTTGATTTTTTTGAGAGTATTTTTAATCCAGAGAATTCTGATCATATGGGGGTTGGGTATCAAGCATTTCAATCAAAAGTTGCTATAGGATCAGGAGGATTTTTTGGGAAGGGTATAGGTGAAGGGACTCAGTCTTATTTAAGATTCCTTCCAATTAAAGATTCAGATTTCATACTATCTGTAATTTCAGAGGAAATGGGACTTTTTTTAATAATTATAATAATGTTATCATTCTTAGTTTTTCTCTATTTTAGCGTAGATTATGCGCAACGTCTATTTAATAAGTTTTACTCTCTCTGTTTGGTAGGTTTTTCTTCAATCTTATTTTTCCACATTATTGTTAATATGAGTATGGTCTCAGGCTTATTCCCTGTAATTGGGTTACCATTTCCCTTTGTTAGTTATGGAGGTTCTTTTATGTTGTCATGTTTTATTATGATTGCGATAATGAACAACATCATAAATAATGATCTTTAATTAGGTTACTTTTTGTTCTAAAAATTTGTAAATTATCTCGATGAGAAATTTTCTTATTATACAAAATAAGTGGATGCTTCTATTTATTTTAAGTTTTGGATGCTACATTACTGACTCGACGGCAACTACAGAGTTAGAATCTCAACTTGCAAAAAATAATCAGAAAATTGCTATTATTAGTAATGTCATCGACTCGCTGTCCCATACAGATCAAAGTGGCGATGCAACCCAGCTCAATAAAAAGCTCTTAGTACTACAGGAACAAATAGGTAGAAATGCTGCTTATATAGTGTCTCTAAGAGATTCGATTAAGGCATTCCAGAATACTGATATATCTTCTATCTCTTCAGATCAAGATATTATTAACTCCCTGATTAGGATTCAGAGTAAATTAAATATTATTGAGGATAAAATATTTTACTCAGATAGTTTGTATTTCAACCTACTTAATGATCTAGTGTTAATGGAAGCACAGATTCAAGATTTAAATCAAAATATTGAAAATATCACCAATCTTAAAGTTTCAATGGAAGAATCTGACATTCAAGAAGTGATAGATGAAGTGAAGGATAACTCTATAAATACAATTCTTGATTATAAATCATCTTATGATGAGGCAATTGAACTCTATATGAATAAAGATTATCAAAAGAGTTTGGACTCTTTTAAGTCCTTAGTTGAAAGCAATAGTAAAGAAAAGTTGGCAGATAATTCACAGTTTTGGATAGGACAAATTTATTATCTTCAAAAAGAATATGATTTAGCAATTTATGAATATAAAAAAGTTTCAAGTTTTGGAGATGGAAATAAAGCACCGGATGCTGATTATAAAATAGCATTATCTTATATTAACCTAGGTAAGAACGATTTAGCCATAGAGCATTTTAACTATATAATAAATCAATACCCTAATAATACAGATTTAGTCAATAAATCACTAAAATTCATTGAAGGAAATAAATAATATGCCCAAAAAGATATACTATCTATCATCAGAGGTGGATCCATTTTCAAATACATATAACTTATCTGAGTTTTCTAAAAGAGTCTGCACTAGATTGCATGATATACAAGATTTTGATATCAGACTAAATCAGCCTAAATATGGATATATAAGTGAGAGAAAATATATTCTAAGAGAAGTAATTAGATTGAGAGATATGTTAATTCAGTTTAGTGATGGAGAGGATTCTGTTAATCTAAAATCTGCGTTCATTCCTAACACAAGAGTCCAGATATATTTTACTGAGAGTGAAAAACATTTTAAGCCTCTTATTGAATTACTTTATAAATCAAAGAATGGAAGATTCTATAAAGATAATGATTTTAAATTTGCATTTTTCTGCAAAGTAGCTCTAGAAACAATCAAAAGATTATTTTGGCAACCCGATATAATTGTCTGCAATGATTGGCAGACTTCCTTGCTTCCAGTGCTTTTAAAAAAGGCTTACAAGGACGATGAATATTACAAAGATATAAAAACAGTTTTTATGCTTCATAGTATTGATGACAATAGGTTCTCATCTAACTCATCGCATGAATATGTAGGCTTGGATGCCCCTTCCTCCAAAGTAGATAACCTTGAGCTGGCCATTAAGAATAGTGACTATTTAATTGTTGTGGATGATGAGAAAAAAAACCTATCAAAGCAATTTAAAAAGGATAAAGCTCTATTTGGTGCTCATAAAAAAACTAAGACAATGTATCTAGAGGCTTCATCTAAAACTAAGTGGTCAGAAGTAGCAAAAAAAGTTGAAACACTATTGAGAAAAATATAGTTATAATTTTATGACACCATTTAAGTTGAAAATAAATAACTACCTATTATACCTACTATCACTAGTCATTTTTTCTTGTGAGTCTGATCCAGTCTCTGTTGATTCTTCATTTTCTAATAATAACTCATTTTTTATGCAGTCATTTGAGATAGACATAGAATCTTCAAATACATTTCAAGATGAATCACTGCAGACAGGCAATAGCTATAGATTATATTCAGGGAATATTGGCGATATAAACAGCAAAGTCCTAATGAGAATTAATACATCTCACTTAGCAAATAGTAAGTACTGTATGGAAAATGATACCGCGTATACTGATTCAACTATCCATTCTGTAGATAGCTTGAAAATAATTTTCAGGTCATTTGATGAGCTTATGGATGAAGATAGTCTTATTCTCTATGATATTAATTCATTAAATATATCAGGAGGATTCAGTGAAATAGATGGATGGGACGAAGACAGCTTAAGTATTTTTTCTACTATCGAGTTAGCGACTGCTTTAGAGCCTATTGATAATTTATCTATAGAAACTGAAAGTTATACCATCCGACTGACGCTACCATTTAACACTGATTGGTGTTCATCTCAAGAAAATTATTATATTGATATATCATATACACCTGAAACATCTCATGAATT
>MDSW01170662.1_pt1 | contig 10622 bp, 4 predicted proteins | sample 811171 | NCBI WGS metagenome assembly MDSW01 (sample SAMN05326641, study PRJNA326480) | marine metagenome | isolation source: seawater | place: Atlantic Ocean: North West | collected 2012 | reverse complement strand
GGACATGATGGGTGGTGAAGTGAGGAGGGAAAAAGAAATGCACTTCGTTAGAGACTGCACGACAAGCAATTCCATCGTCTGCACTGAACTGAATGGTTGGCCAGTCTGCCTTGCTGAAAGCCTTCTGAAAACAGTCATAAGCGATCGCCCCGCTACTCACTTCCCATACAGTGAGGTTCTTTTCTTTACCGGCTCCTAAGTTGCTTGCCTTCTGCAGCACGCAAAGAAATCGACCTGTGGTCGAAAACGACACAGCGACAGTTCCAGGCGTGTGAATCTGCAGCACGGGCACGAAGCTCTTCGCGTCATAGACGGAAACGCCAGAATTGTGCACACAAGCGAGGATACGCCCATCGACACTGAAGAGCGTCTGCAGAGCCGGGATATCGGAAAAAACACTCCGGCTGATCGCTGACCCGGCACTGTGCGCGTGGATGGTAGCACCAGCTGGACCGCGCTCTAAAATTCCAATGTTCGCAGGCAACTCGAGTGTTTCCATTGAGCCATGGGTCCGACACTTGCTATGCGACATCGTATGTGAATAGACGAGTTGCGCTAAGTGAAAATCGTATGACGCCCAGTAAGCCGCGTATGCCAAATTATCATACGAGTACTGTACACGTACTCGTACGAGTAACGCCAAATTAATTTGCGATTTTTATTCCAAATTCGTATGAGCGTCAGTCAGACGCGCCCCCTCACTTCCGCGCTTCCACATGCGCCGCCGCAGCTTGAATTGACATGAAACTTTGCACAGGAGCCATTTGCGAATTTAGACAACAGATACATGCATTTGCGCGGCGGGAAGAAGACGGGAAGACCGTTTTCGGATCCCTATTACACGTACCGCAACTTGTCTATCGGTTCTCTCGTGAGTTCAACCAACAGTGCTACCTGTACCTGTAGCTTAGTGCACGAGTAGTGCACGTATACGCGTCGCTTTCACTCCACGTGCTAAAAAGTGTACCCGCCGTCCATGACGTGCTGGTCAGCGTTTGCGTGCATCCATGCCATCTTTTTCACATGCGTTATCATCGTGGTTGCTGAAGAATCGACCAGCGCTTCCAAAGTAGTCAGTGTCACTCTAACAACCGAATGGCAGGTGGGACAAACGGAACCAACTCTCACCAGCCGATTCGAATCTCTTCGTTTTCTGTTTTCTTTCTGAGTTTTCGAGCTGACCCTTTCGCCATCACACCATACCGGCCATCGTTTTTCCAAGGCAACTTCATCGCTCCTTGAAGCCGCAGAGTTCTTCGCTGACGAGGGCGACGATCAGTACTGGGCTTTCGTAGAAGACTGGAACGAATCTGGGGAGAAAGATTGTCAAGGCAACGTTTACGAGTATCTAGAGCGCCGTGCTGCCTCCGAGGAGACACTGAAGGTGCTGAAACTGTCGCTGAGTGTCAGAAACTACTCACCACGCCTCGAGATGTTCCGCTCGCTGTGGTCGAGCACTATCACTGCCGTGAAACGCACGGATGGCGAAAAAGAGACAGCTGGGTGCTGTTTGGTTATGGTCGGAGACAAGTTTGCAAGAACCAAAGAGGAACTTGCGTCCTTACTCGCTACAACTTCGAGTGGCACTCCAACTGCAGGTCGCCAGGCCACCCGACTTGATCATATTTATCCCGGTAAAGCAAGTATTCCATCAAGCCGACGCATTTTTGATTCAACGCAGGTTTTCACTTCCATTCCTATTGTGACTTTCTATGGCGCCATGGGCACACCATGCTTTGGCCACTTTCACGCTCTGTTGAAAAGTGCATCGGCACAGGGCCAAGTGCATTACGTTCACCGTCCTGTTATTATGAATGCAGAATGCGCAAGGAAAGGTTGTATCGGTCTTGGAACGCATGTTGACACGATCGGTATCGATGGCAACGTAGGTCGACTACACGTGGTAGGCTATGGGGTTGAGCTTGCCGTGAAAAATATGGAGTATAAGGCGTCTGATGACTCAATAATGAATGATATTGGGGCATTACTTTTGGCGCCAATAGCATCCGAGTCGCATGACAGCCTAGCTTTTGAAGTTGTCAAGGGCTTCAACTTTTCAAGACTAAATTATCGCTATCCAGAACTTAATCGCGAGCTCACTAGTTTCCGCCACTACCTAGTTGGAAAAACTGCAGAGGATGAGACTTTGAAGATTTGGGATATCAAAGACCTCGGTCTCCAGGCTACCCAGCGAATCTTACTTGCTGACGATCCTTTCCAAATGATGATGGACATCTCTCAGAACTTTCCTTCTCTGGCCTCCTCACTGTCTCGCTTGGATTTGGATAGTACGATCTGCGCTGAGATAGAGAATAATCAAAAGCATGTCTCTCCAGGTTCTCTATTTATGAGCATTAACAGCGAGCCCATAGAGCTGGATACAGTTGATATATTTACCTTAGCAGACAAGATCACTAGTGAAATACGCGAGGCAGCGCGATTTAGGGATATAGGTCTGGGCAGCACCGCTGTGCGCGAGTTACTTCGCTTGCGCATTGCCCCTCCTGGTAGTGAGTTAAATTTTCCACGGCTCAACCTCTTCGATTCCACAACAGTTCCGATCATCTCTTTCAACAAGAATATCGAAAGTGATCGGAACTATGCCCATTGGAGTCCTGACATAATGCAACTCATGAGACATAGCCAGTTGGGGCAAGTTCCACCAGTGCGTCGAAATATGTTCAATGTAATCCTCATCCTCAACCTAGGCCAGTCAAACAGTTGGCGTCTTGTCGACGCTCTGCATGAATACACTCGAGCAGGCGTGCCACTCCGGCTTGCATACGTCCTCGTCGATGACAGCGAGGGGGATACTGTTAAAGAACTTTGGAATCCCACCTCATTCTTAACGGATTTTGCAGAGTTTGAAGAGAAGGAGGAGCTTGACATCAATTTCCCTCGGGGACTGTCTCTTGGGACGGTTATAGGGAGAGCAGGAAACTTAATTTTGCGCCGGTTCGGAGGTGAAGCCCAGGTAGACTTTGTGAATGAAGTCGCAAATGCGCGAGGCGTGATGTTTCCAGGCAACCATTTCATACCTGCAGTCAAGTCCAAAGTCACGTGGTCTCTCGTGCAGAAAGCGTTCACTCGTATCTTTATACAATGGTATAGCAAAGTTGATAGCGTTGACTCAGATGATTTGGTAGCGCCTGACATGACCAAAGTTCACTCTCTTATTGATGCACATGTTGCCAACATTTTATCACTTGCCGGTGCAACTGAAAGTGAGCCTGGCGCGTATCTTTCTGAGGCCAAGGCACTCATCGCCGACAAAGGAGTCGCTGCCCCATCTGCACTCGTCAATGGTATATACTTCACACTAGATGATGCAGAGAGATTAGGAGCAGAGATGGAACAGGTGGTTATGCATTTTGTGCAGCAAGAAGCAAACAGTATAGCAGAGGCAGTACTTTCTGGGGTACTCAGCAATGAAATTCTAGATAAGTATCCTGGTGGCATATTTGGGTGGCTTCACCGCACTGCCGTCGCCAAAAACACTCCTTTCATTGTCGATAATGTCAAATATCCTCCCACATACGTAGAAATGCGTCCCCCGCAAGATAATTCAGAGGGGCTGCTGGCTTATATCGAGAATTGTGATGTAAAAGCTAGCAAGGGCAACACTTTGTGGGTGGTTGCTGATGCTGGGACACGAAAGGGCATGGATCTCATTGCAAGTGCATGCGAGTGCGCAGCACGCACACGTGCTGATGGTGAGAGCACGAATAGTCGTGTAGCAGTGTTACATCCTCCAGGGGTAGTTGCAACCCATCGCGCTCGAGCAGTAGCGCTTGTTTCACGATGGAAGGCAGGCTACTACTGTGGCAATTATTCCACATTCTTGTCGGAGATACTTTCCTCAGATGCACCTGAGACGATCAAGAGTGCACTGAGTGCTCTCGGCATGGAACAGTATGCTTCAGATTCAGGCATGGATGATGAAGAATTAAACACTCTTCTTGAACAACAAGGCAACTTCGTGGCAAGTTTGATCGGCATGGATGCTAATGACAGCAGTGAAAGTGGCACTGACAGCATCGTGATTGCTAACGGGCGAGTTATCCAGATACCTACAGGTTATCATATGGATGCAGATGATTTCGCGCTGCTCATCTCGAAAGAGTCGAGCGCGCGAGGCGCGACAGTCCGTAATATTCTTGAATCGCATTCTCCAGTCATTCCTGTATCGAGTTCATTCAATATTTTTGACCAGTACATGATTGCGTGCTCTCTTGTGGCTATTCGTCAGACCAAAAGTGTTTCACGCAGTCAAGTACGTACCCTCGAGTCGCTCGAGTCGAAACACAGTGCCGTTATCGTTCAGGGCGATGGGGTTGTTGTAATGGATGCGGTGCTGGATCCCCTCAGTAAAGAGGCACAGAGGATTGCACCACTATTCTACGTACTCAGGGATGCATTGTTCCCTCATATCAGCATCCGTATCATTCTGAACCCTCGTCGAGAGCTTATGGAAATCCCCATCAAGTCATACTTCCGCTATGCAGCACCGAACCCGTCACTCGACGCGATTCCCCGCGTCCATTTTTCACAGCTGCCGCATCACCAGACCCTCACTGCACACCTTGATGTTCCAGAGGCCTGGTTGGTCACAACAGTGGTTGCAACATACGACCTTGATAATCTTAAGCTTTCAGACCTCCCAGAGGAGCAAGACACGATGGACGCCGAGTATCGCATCGAGGCACTACTAGTGACGGGATATTGCTCAGAATCTGGTGCAAAGGATCCTCCTAGGGGCACCCAGTTTATACTTGGGGATGCAGGGACTGTTGTGATGTCAAATCTCGGATACTTTCAGCTTCCTGCGGCACCAGGGGTTTTCGAACTTTCCCTTCGTCCAGGTCGGTCTGCAGACATGTATGTCTTTGCTGAGCATGTTGAAAGTACTAACAGCGACGTCTTGTTGACTGTCAAAGAGGAGCATTCCGCCCGAGATGTTACTTATTCATCTGTTGAGATTATCGTATCGAGCTGGCAAGGCATGACCACCCAAATATCATTACAGCGGCGGCCTGGAATGGAACGGGAGGACGTGTTGCCTATTCACCGCGGCAAAGATAAAGATGGTGGTCTATGGAATAAGATAATCTCGAAGTGGCGTAACGCCAAGAGAAGCAGACTTGAAACCATTAATGTATTCTCTGTCGCCTCCGGTCATCTCTATGAACGTTTTCTAAAAATCATGATGCTATCTGTGCGTCGTAACACCAACAACCCAGTAAAGTTCTGGTTCATAAAAAATTGGCTCTCGCCGCAATTCAAGGACATTTTGCCTCACATAGCTGCTAAATACGGCTTTGAGTACGAGCTGGTGACATACAAGTGGCCCACTTGGCTACACAAACAGACCGAAAAACAGCGCATTATATGGGCTTACAAGCTCCTTTTCCTCGACGTCCTCTTCCCACTCACCTTAAACAAGGTAATATTTGTTGACGCTGATCAGGTAGTTCGCTCCAACTTAAAAGAGCTTTGGGAAATGGATCTCAGAGGCGCGCCTTATGCATACACTCCATTCTGCGACAACAACCCAGAAATGGAGGGGTACCGATTTTGGAAGCATGGTTTCTGGCAGACGCATCTTGCTGGGAAGCCCTACCACATTAGTGCACTCTACGTAGTTGATTTAGAAACATTTCGTCATACTGCAGCAGGCGATAAGCTCCGTTTGATATACGAGACACTATCTAAAGATCCAAGTTCGCTTGCCAACCTTGATCAAGACCTACCAAACTATGCGCAGCATCAAGTGCCCATTTTTACCTTGCCACAACAGTGGCTGTGGTGTGAATCCTGGTGTGGGAATGATACCAAGACGGCTGCAAAGACAATCGACCTGTGTAATAACCCGATGACCAAGGAGCCAAAGCTCATAGGGGCAGCGCGCATCGTCGAGGAATGGACCTCGCTAGATGAGGAGGTGCGATCGTTCACAAAACAACTTGAGGAACACTTGCTTGCAGACAAATATGTGTTCACTCCACCTGTTCGTGCGCTCAGCTAGACTGTTGATTTCGTGCAGCACTGTTCTATGATAGGTCCGTGCGAGAGTGAAACTGTGAAGAGGAGCAGTCACGGCAGTGTACTGATGTACATCAGGCAATGTAATAGCTAGCTAGCAACGATGAGACCTTCGAATAAGCTCATAAAACTGACTTGTCTCAAATGAAAGCTTCCTTTTTAGACGTAAATAATGACCTTATAAAATCAAGGAACACTGTATTCTGTTCGCAGATATTTGATTATCTCAGCACTCTCGAACATTGCTGTCCCTGTGTTGGCATCTTCAAGATATGGTACCTGGAATTTACCCCCAGACCGATGCATAAGCTGCGTTCTTCGGGGGCTTCCTCTGGCGCAAGGTTGCAAAACATATGGAAGTTCGAGTTGGCTTAGTGCCTCGCGTACAACTGAACAAAACGGCGACGCTTCATATGCCCATAGCTGGAGGGGTTTAGTAGGTTGGTGAGAAGGTCTTGAGTAGAATGCACCTGCAGGTCCGCGTCGGTAGGAGGAAGTTGTAGATGGGTAGCCATCTGCAGTACCGCGTGCATTCACAGCTACCTGTGCACAAATAGAGGCCATGAGACCAGGGCGAACAAGTGGTGAGGGAACTGCACCATCCAAGTATTCGCTGTAGAGGTAAGTAATTATAGAGTCGGCCCCAGTGAGCTTAGCTCCAGTCCGCGAGTCCTCGAGGTATGGAAGTTGTGCATCTTCTACATGAACTGAACCGTGACTATCATGGGTAACACCCAACTGTGCCATGGCTGCAGACAACCGATTTCGAGTAGCACCCAAGGGGCAAGGTCGCATTACGCATGCAACATCAAGCATGCAAATTGCCTCACGAACACGGCGACAAGCACCACATCCTTCAAGTTCGTAAAGTGTCAAAGTAGGAAGCGGATCGTCTGTTCTGCTCAAATATTCGGTGCTCTTGACCTGGTCCTCGCGCACCTTCCCTAGTGCACGAGCCTCCATAAATCGGAAGCCAAACGCACGAATCAAGGAGTATTCAGTGTGCACATCAGGTGATATGCAGGGCCTCCAGCCATTGACGAACAAGCCCGCCCCAGCTCGGAGAACACCTGTCCTCACTGTTCCAAGCAGTGAGTCTGTTTGTTCTTCAGCAAAAGTAAACAACCGAGGCGTTGCTTTGGAATTGTTCAACGCTGAAGTCGATAACGTTGTGGATTCGTTGATTAGATCAGATGTTGAACAGTTTGCTAATGATTCGGAAGTCATCCTGACCGAATCATGGACGAACGAGTCAATGTCATCGACTCCTTTAGCTGTGCACCACAAAGCATGTGCCCCATACGGAATTCGTGAAGGAAGTACAATACGCACAATTGGACCTGCTTGTATATTCTTAGCGTCCAGCACTAGACACTCAGATCGACCTTCCGCTGATCCCTTACTCTCGTCATGCACATAAAGCACTATCCAGCCGTCATCTTCGACTGGAACAGCGTCCATGTCAGTCACTGCATGATCTGTATCACTGCTGCATGGACTTGACATTCTCTGGTTTGCTTGGCTTTCAGCGCGAGATTTATTCCGTGGTACAAATTGAGCTTCCATGCCATAGCGCTTGTAACCATACTCGTATATCTCAGATTCACCATTTTGCAGGTCAAATTTAACTAAAGCGTCAAACTTTAACTGTGCGTCGCTCGTCAGCGAGCCGGTGTGTATTTTTCCAGCATAAGTAAAGCGATTCTTGATTCCAGTGTAAGCATCGTTGATTCGTGGAACTTCAACGGGAAGGTCAAATAGCCAACGTTCTGAGGTCACAGCTTGACGAGTAGGATTTATGCGCCATTCATGTATGCGAGGCACAGATCTGCCAACTTTCAGTTTGTTGCTTATCCACTCGCGTGTGCCATTTGCAGCCAAGGCTCCAAGAAAAAACCCGTCTTCTCTCACTCCAACAATTACAATTTCACCCGTGTCTTCATCTTCCCAAGCGTTTATAAAATGATATACCATTTCTGCGGTGCTACAGTCACACCATACAACTTTTTCCGAATTTTCCACTCCGCCCCTCTTCAAGAGTCCGAACCGCGCGACCTGGTCTTCATCGTACTGAAGAGGATGTTCACCTCTGAACATTCTTAAAGGGCGTATATTCATTGAGCCCTCAAATAACACTGTGTATTTTTTTGTCACGCAGAAGTCGTGCATGAAAGTTGCACCTTGCAAAGCATTGTGCCAGAGTGAGGACATCTGACCAACAGTGCCACTCGAATTTATTGTACCCACAGTGCAGTGCGGTGGGTAAACTGGATTAAACCCAAAAAACACCAGATCCCCACTATCGGGTGCTACCTTTGGATGTGCAGTAAATGGAACATAAAAAGGTAGTGTTCCTCCGAAGTCACATGGTCCTCTCGTTTCCAACGTGATCGTGTCTATTTCCCATGGAGGCATGGTATCTTGCAGGGTAAGCAACCGACCGGCAAAGAAGGTCAGCGCTGTGTTCGCAGAATCTTTTAAGAAGTTCCCACCGAGAAATAGGTTGGCGATCGCATGTGGAAGAAAAGAAAGTCCGCTAGTGTTCATCAGTGGTCGAAAAAGGCGCGAGCCGCTGCGCAACTCATCATGCCAACTATTCGTTCGGACATAGCGGTTTCGATAGCGGAGACGGCGATTCCTTCCTCGACGATGCTTGACATAAAAGGCTCCGGTCTCTTTTGTAAAGCTAGAAGTACAATTGTCTTGAACTTCCCCAGGTGTTCCTCGGTCACTTATTTGAGCTTCACTGGGCTTCATGCTCTCAAAGTCCAAGGCATAAATCATGCCATCGCCTTCGAACCAATGGTGCCACCCATTCGAAAATCCGATGTCTCTTTGTCTCGGTCCTCTGCCCCAAACTTTGTAATGATCTCGAGAGAACTTCGGATTCGGGCCAACATATATAAACTTACCGTTTGGAAACTCAAGAGGTAGTTCACCTACTACATGCATTGCGTTGCCGCTGACTACAGCGCTTCCGTCGGGTCCAGTGGTAGGAAAGTCGGAAGGAATGCTCAAGATAGCTGTTGTTTCTTCAACCAGAGGCTGGTAGTTACCACTTAGGAACGCCACACCGTGCTCACCATATCCAGCTTCCTCAAGCAAAGGACCAGCAATACGATCGCGGCTTGGTCCTGGTGCTGTAATCTGATGAACAGACCGCAAATCTGCGATTGATTGACTATCCTTTTTTGGCGGCATCGCCGACGACAGGGTCACTTCCGTGTTGGGGGTAGCTCGAACGGGCCCTAAGCGCCACGCAGTCGTTTCCTGGGTGGATACGGAGATCTGAGCGCACGACAAAGAGTCGTCCTAAGAAAACAGGCGGAGACAAAGTGCAAGGACATTCGCGTACCCGGGCACATTCTTGCTGCCAGCTTTGGTTATCCCTGAAGAAAGTAACAGGAGAAAGCGTGATCGAGCGGCTGCAGAACATACTCCCAGCTCTTCGCGAAAGATATTTAAGACGTGGCTCTCGTTCACTGCGTCGTCAAAAAGAGATCTCATGTGTACCTTCGTACTGTACAGTACGTGTACGTGTGTAGATATTATTACACAAAAACTGAGCTCTAACCCATCCGGGCAAAACATGTGAACATCAGCGAGCAACCTTACGTGTACGTGTACAGCTGTACACGTACAGTGTACAGCTGTACACCGCATTGTACAACGTGTATAGCTATACGTGTACGAAGGTATTCTATCTTCGTACAGCTGTATGTAAGTTACTTACACTGCACAGTAAACGTACCTTGACTACATACCTTCGTATCTTCATATTTATTGTACACGTACGTGTACGTGTACAAGTATCATACGTTTACTTCGGAAGTACGAAAGTACGAAAGTACTTTCGTACTCAAGTACGAAAGTACTTTCGAAAGTACAAATCGTACGAAAGTACGTGTACAACTACTGTACGTTGTACGTGTACACGTGTACTATGTGCACTTCCGGAAATATTCATATTTCCGTACACGTACGTGTAGGCCCTACGTACTGTATTCTACGAAAGTACGAAAGTACGAAAGTACTTTACCTTCGAAGATAGAATATTTTCGAAGGTATGGAAATACTTCCGGAAGTAACGCGTTGTACACGTATGCGTACTCAACGTGTTTATGTACTGTAAGAGTACATCGAATACGTGTACTTCCGGAATACCTTCGTACGAAAGTACTTTCGAAAGTACACGTAGGGCTACACGTACGATTTGCATTAGGATATTATTTCGGATCTACTTTCGTAAGTACATGTACGTGTACGTGTACAGTAAGTGTACAGTAATAGTTACCTTCGATGGTACTTTCGTACTTTCGTACCTTCAAGGTACAACACGAAAGTATTTTCGAAAGTATTCTATTTTATCCGTACGTCGGTACCTTCGTACGAAGGGGTACATAGCTACATACAGTACATATGGAAATACGGAAATAGATGAAAAAAATACTATCCAGCGATTCTTTTGGTTCGATCCAGCGATTCTCGCATTTCCAGTGAAAATGCCCATACACTACAGTACAGCCCTCGTACTACGTCCGCGTACTCCCTGGGTTCAAACTTCAGTCGTTTGAAAGGGG
>MDSW01113743.1_pt1 | contig 10624 bp, 4 predicted proteins | sample 811171 | NCBI WGS metagenome assembly MDSW01 (sample SAMN05326641, study PRJNA326480) | marine metagenome | isolation source: seawater | place: Atlantic Ocean: North West | collected 2012 | reverse complement strand
GGGGGGGGGGGGGGGCGATTCCCGAATCTTTTGAGTCAGGGAGGTTTTTTTCTGGGCCGGGCCGACGCGCGAGCGCTCCGCCGACATTATTTTGATGCTACAGTACAAAATCGTGCGTGCGAAAGGGCCACGCGCGCTCTCTCCTCTCGTCTCTCATGCCTCCACCTCCTCGCCGTTTCTCTCCCTCTCCACGCTCGCGAGCGCCGCCTCCGCGGCTCGGGCGAGCTCGGACCCCTCCCCCGCCTCCTCCGCGGCGACGCGCGCGACGGCGGCCGCGCCGGGGCACGCGATGGCTGCCTCTGCGGCGCGCGCGGCGACGACGGCGCACACCGCCAGCGCGGCGTGTTCGCGCGCGGCGGCGGCGACGCGGGCGCTCGCGTCGTCTCCGCGACCCGACGAGGAGGCGGCCTCGAGCCGCCTTCCCGCGGCGGCGACGAGCGCGGGGAGCGCGCCGGTTTCCAGGACCGCGGCGGGCCGCGCCTCCGCGAGGCGCCTCAGTCCGCGCGCCGCGTGCGTTTGAATCCGCGCGTCGCCGGCGCGCGCCGACGCGGCGAGGACGTCGACGCCCCCGCGCGCGACGAACGCGGCGAACGCCGCTTCGGGTTCGTCCTCGTCCGCGTACGGAACGAGGTTCGCGACGGCGCGCGCGGCGCACGCGGCGGCGTCCCGCGCGGCGCCCCGAAGGCGCGCCGAGGCGCTCGTCGCCGGCCGAGACGACGCCGCCCACCCGGCGAAGAGCCCCAGCACTTCGAGCGCGCCGCCCGCGACGGCGAGTCGCCGCGCCGCCGCGTCGACGCCTCGAGAGACACCGCCTCGAGAGACACCCCTCTCGGCGAGGTTCGCGAGCGCGCCCGCGGCGTCGCGCGCGCACGTGAGGCGGAGCGAAGCGTGACGCGCCGCGGTGGGCGAAGTCGCGACGGAAAAATCCTCCGAGGTCGCTTCGCTCAGCGCCGTCAGAAGCGTCTGCACGCCGCCGGCGTCGAGAAGCGCGCGCCGCATTGCCGCGTCGCCGCCCGCGAGCGCCGCGACGATCCGAGTCGCCCTCGCGCGAACCTCGAGCGCGCCCGCCTCCCCGAAACCGCCGGAGACGTCCCGAGCCCGAAGCGACGTCAGGCGCAGCGCGTCCGCGCACGTGCGACAGGAGGTTAAGAACTCCGCGTGAACGGCGTCGCGGCGTTTGGACTCCGCGTCGCACGTCCGAAGCGCGGCGACGAAGCGCGTGTCGTCGGAGGCGGAGGCGGGAGAAGATATCGCCGAGGCGCTCTCGGTCCTCTCGGTCCTCGCGCGATCGTTCTCTTCGCTCCGCCTCCTCGAGTGATCAGCCTCCTCGCGCCTGCTCATGATGAACGCCTCCTCGAAGCGTTCGGCGTCGGCGCCGCGGGCGTCGCGCTCCGCGCAAAAGCGCGAAAGCGAAACCGCGAAAGCGACGGCGGTTCGCTCGCGACCGGCGCGCGTCGCCTCCGCGAGGGCCACCAGCCGCTCCGCCTCCGCCTCCGCCGCCTCCGCTCGCGCGACGAGCGCCTCGGCGTCCGCGTCGAACGCCGCCGCGACCGTCTGAAACGCGTCCCGCGCCTCCGCCGAGGCCTCCTCCCGCGCCTTCTTCGCGGCGTCCGAAGCGGCGCGGTCGGCGTCGGCGCGACTTCGCGCAATCTCCGCGTCGGCGACTGAGAGCGCTTCTCGACCCTCGTCGATTTGTTCGCGGAGCGATTCGATCACATCGCTCGTCTCGCGATCGGATCGGAGTCGCTCCGACTCGAAGGCGTCGCGGAGCGCTCGGAGGTCCTCCTCTCGGCTTACATCGGCTTTCCGTCGACGCGCGCGTTCGTCCTCGAGCGCGGCGGCGGCGTCGCCGACGAGCCGCCGCGCGCGGACGCGTTCGCCCTGGATCGCCGCGCGCGCCTCCGCCTGGACCGCCTCGCGCTCTAAGCGAACCTCCGCGCGCATAGATCGGCGCTCGGCGTCGCGCGCCTGGGCGGCGTACCCGGCGGCGGCGGCGGCGGCTTTCGCGGCGCGATCGGACGCGTCGGAGAGCGAAGCCTTCATTTCGGAACCCCCGTTCGTGAACCCCCCGTTCCGTTCATCCGCGTCAGCGAGCGCCTCCACGAGCGCGGCGCGCTCGAGCGCCCACGCCGCCTCCGCGGCCGCTCGCGACGCGTCGGCGGCGTCCGCCTCGGCGTCCCTCCTCGCGCGCTCCGCCAGCGCCGCCTCCGCGAGCTCGTCGCGTTCGGCGGCGGCGGCGGCGGCGACGGCGGCCCACCGCGCCTCCTCGCGTTCGCGCGCCTCCGCCTCGGCGCGCCGTTCGCTCGCCGCCTCACGCCGCGCCGCGTCCACGGCGGCCTGCGCGGCGACCTCCGCGGCGAACGTGCGGGAGGACGCCGCGCGAAGCTCCGCCTCCGTCGCCGCGCGAAGTATGCGCTCCGCCTCGAGCGCCGCCTCCGCGTCGGCGGCGCGGCGCTCCGCGTCGGCGAGGCGCGATTTCGTCGTCTCCAGCGCCGACGCCGACGCGTTCGCGGCGCGGGACATTTCAGCCGACTCCGCGAGCGCCTCCTCGAGCGCCGCGTACGCGCGGTCGATCGAGGCGGCGGGTGATGATAATACCGTCGCGGGTCCCGTCGCGGGTCCCGCCGCGGGAGGATGCGCGGGGAGGCTTCGAGACGGAGACTTGTTCGAGGCGAAGCGTGCCCGCTTCCCGGCGACGGCGCACATCTCGAGCGCGGCGCGCGTCTGCTCGAGGCGCGACGCGCGCGGATCCACGCACGCGAGGAGCGCGACGCGCGGGCGGTGAGCGACCTCGAGGTCGGAGAGCCCTCGAGCCGTTTCGTCCGAGGCGGAAGAAACCGGTATGTCGTCGCGGAGGAGGCGGACGAGGGTCCGCCGGGTCCCGGGCCCCGCGCGCGGAACGGCGCCGCCGGCGAGCCGAAACGCGAGCGCGGCGAGATCGCGACGGACGTGCTCCGCCGCGAGAACGTCGTCTCCGGAGGGAAGCCGACCCCCCCCGGTGGAAGAAGCCGCCCCGGAGGGAGAATACTCGTCGCGCGCACGTGAGTCGCCGACCCCTCGCGCGGCTTCGGCGGCGGCGTTTGCGACGTCGCGCGCCGAGAAGTCGCTCGGGGCGCTCGCGAGCGCCGCGAACAGGATCGAGCCGACGACCCGAGACGGGCGACGTCGAGACGTCGCCTCCGGCCCTCGAGACGTCGCCTCCGGCCCTCGAGACGTCGCCTCCGAAGCGTTCGGCTCGTTTTCCGAAGCGTTCGAACGAACCTCGGTCGTCGTCGTTCGCTCGATCGTCACGCGGAGCAGCGCGTGCGATCGCCGACCCTCGACGTCGCCGGGGTCGCCCTCGAGGCGGTCGAGCGCGTCGCGTCGACGAAGCGCGTCGCGAATCGCCGCCGCCGCCTCCGGGAGCGACCGCGCGGGAATCGAAACCGCGCGCGCGCCCGCGAGGTCCGACGCGACGCGCGCCGAGAGGCGGTCGACGGCCGTGGCGTCGCGGCCCGCTCGGTCGCACGTGTGAGGGTATACGTCCGGGGAGGCGAACGCGCGGGCGGGCCCCGTCGCGAAGAGGTCGCGCGCGCCGTCGCGGAAGACGCGAACGAACGTCATCCTCGCCGAGATCGTCGAGGACGGACCGACGCCCTCCCCGTCGCACTCGCCGACGCCCTCTCCTCCACACGACGCCTCGAGCTCCTCCGCGGCCGCGAAGATCGTCTCCAGCGCTCTGATGACGACGCCGCGGTCCGCGCCCGAGTCGACGAGCCGGTCCGAGGTCGAATCGAATCGGTCCGAGGTGGGATCGTCGCGAAGGAGACCGACGCCGCCCTCCGCGACCGCCTCCGTCGTCGTCGGGCCGAAGAGGGTGTGACTCTTCCCGCCGCCCGCGGCGCCGAGGGCGATGACCACGCCTCGACGCCCGCTCAGAGCCGCGCGCGTCGCGTCGAGGGCGACCTCCTCGAAGACGCGGCGCTGCGAGGCGTCCGGGGCGAAGGCGGCGTCCGCGTCGTAGGCGTCGGCGTCCCATCGACTCGCGCGGAGGAACACTCTCGCGCCCGCGCCCCCCTCGACGTACGCCGCGGACGGACGCGCCGCGGGCTCGAACGAGACCGCCGTCGCGTCGGCGGCGGGGGTCGAGCGCGCGTCGGAGCTCGGGCGCGGGCGGACGCGGACCGCCACGCGCGCGTGGAAAGGTCCCGCGCGTCGCGCCTCGGACGCCGCGAGGGCGTCGGACGCGGTCGGGGGTGCCGACGCGACGACCGTCGGGGTACGGGGGGACGGGAAGGACGAGGAGGAGACGGGGACGGGGGATGCCGCGGAGTCCCCGCCGCGTTCCGATTCCGTCCACCACGGGAACACCTCTTCGAGCGCCGCCGGCGAGTGCCACTCCTGGAGGATCGAGAGGGAACCCGGCGAGCGCGCGGGGGAGGCGAGCGACGTCGTCGGCGGTGGCGAGCGCAATTGCATTGCGCTCGTGGCGTGGGCGCCCGACTCCTCCTCGGGCTTGAACAGCTGGCGCGAAAGACGCCAGTGCGTCATGCGCTCCGCCTTAGTCGTCATGTCGCGGGGCTCGGCGGCGCGAGGGGCGCGCGCCTGCGCCCGACGCGCTGGGGCGGGGTCCCGGAAGCAGCGCCCGCCGCGGACATTCTCAGTCGTGACGGAATCTCAGGGCGGCGAGTCGTCCGATGAGGCGAAATGTCAACTGATGACTGCGAGTCGTGGTCTGGCCCCGGCCAGTCCGAGGCCAGTGAGTGCACGGCGCCGGATTTGGAAATCGTATGGCGGTTCAGTCTCTCGATCGATTCCCCTTCCGTCTCGCGCGCACTGCGACCCCGCGCGCGCTCGCTTCGCCTCGCCGCGTCACGGGACGCACGCTCTCGCGCGTCGTCTCTCCCGTCGCCTCCGTCGTCGCCGCCGACGTCGTCGCGCTCGCGAAGCGGATCGCCCCTCGCACGCCCGGGGCGCTCTCCCCCCCCCTCGCTTGGAAAATGGCCGCGCCGATGCATCAGAATCCTCTGCTCACCCTGGACGCGCTCAAGGAGTGCGGGTGCGTCCTTCCCACGGAGGTGCGGTCGCTGCTTGACGTCTCCCTTGAGCTCAAGGCGCGCGAGCTCGGCGTCCAGGCCTTCTTGTTCTGGGGCAAGTTCACGACGACCAGGGGGTATGATTACTACATCGCGCGCGCGTACAACGGGACGAAGCGCGTGGAGGGCCAGGTGGTGGTCAACCCGGGGAGCAAGTTTTACTACAGCCGCGACGGCATGAACTGGCTGGACATCGAGCCCATCTCGGACGAGACGAGGAGCAGGGCCGCCATGGTCGACGAGTGGTTCACCGGCGACCCCTCGCACGTGTTCTATGTGCCCCAGCCCGTGCCCGAGCCCGAGGCGAAGGAAGAGACGGGTGAGGATGGGGATCAAAACGAGGAGGAGGCGAACGAGGAGGAGCCGGTGCCCTTGGAGCCCTGGGAGATCAAGGAGTCGGACGTGATGCAGTGCCGGATCGACGCGATCAACGCCGCCACGGCGCTGGCGCCCGAGGGGATGTTTGTCACCGACCCGTACGGGAACCATCGCCCGAACCCGGCGTTTTTCGTGAAGCACCCGGAGCAGCTCAGCTCCTACTCCGCCCCCTCCGGGAACCTCGGCGCGGCGACGCCGGGGAAGTGGGGGATCAGGCACGACGCGTTCAGGAGACTGACCACGATCAGGAGCTTCGAGTACCCCGGGTTCTTCGCGTTCTACAGCGGCGTCAGCAACACGGTCGGGAACCTCTACTTTGGCGACGGGCTCGAGAACAAAGATCTCGGATTCTGCGCCGCGTGAGCGGGGAGCGACGGACGGGGTCCAGGCCGCGCGCGAGACCGTACGCGAGCGCGTCGTCGTCCGATGAGAATACGCCCCTTCTCTCGCGCGCGTCTTGGTTGGTGCTTTTATCACAAAGACGCGTGAACGCATCGCATCGAGTACTGATATCGTCGCGCGTCGACGGATCGCCTTAAGGTTTATTACCTTCGTATTATGTATGAATGCTGTCGACCCGGGGCTGGCCCTTTTTTGGCGTCGGTGCGCGCGGTGATGGATTTTCACACCGCGCCCGACCCCCAGAGCGCTTCCGTTTGCCCCGCGCTTCCGTTATCCCCCGCGGACGCGCCCTCCCCCCCGCCTCCCCCCCGCCTCGTGGGGTTTAGGGGCGAGCGCTCCGCCGACGTTCCCGGGGGGTTCCCGCTTCCGGCGACGCGCCGGCTCACCCCCCCGCTCCCGCTCGCGCGGTCCCTCTCTGTGCCCGCGTTCGTCCCGCCTCCGTCGCCTCTCTCCGCCCTCTCGCCCTTCGCCCGTTCGGCGGCGTTGGCGTCGTCCTTGGGCAGGCGCTTCATCGGCACCGCCAGCAGAAGCGGCTGGAGGTACTTGAAGTCGAACTGCCGCAGCGCGCGGTACGACCGCGTGTTCGCCCTCGCCGTCTTGGGCGTCTCCCCCCGGCCCGGGCTCCCCTTGGACGCGGGCTGGCCGCCCTCCTCCGCGGCGCCGTCGCCCCCGCCGAAGCTCGGGGCGTGGTCGATGATCCCCAGCCTCTGCAGCGCCCACGTCGTCGAGCCGCCCATCAAAATGACGGTGAACATCACGACGAACAGGGTGCACCCCAGCATCGCCTCCCCCGGCGCGCCCAGCGTCGCCGCGGCTTTCATCGCGAGCGCGTACGCCACGGCGCCCCTGAGGCCGCAGTACCACAGGCACAGCTGCGTGCGCATCTCCAACGCGCCATCCTCGGGCGTCGGCCGCAGCGTCTTGTTCAGGAGCGCCGCCCCGGGGAAGATGTTCGCCGCCCGTCCCACGAACACCGCGAGCAGGGAGACAAACGCGGTGCCGAGCTGGTTCACGGAGATGGTGCACATCGAACTCCCCATGTAGATGAACACGAACGTCTCCGAGAGGAACGCGACGAGCTTGAAGAAACACATCGTCACCATCCGCGGCGCCTTGTCCAGATTCTGCCGCGTGTACCGCCCCATCACCATCCCGCAAAACAAAACCGCGACGATGCCGCTCAGGTTCGCGCTCTCCGCGATCGTGTACGCGAGGTAGGGGAAGATCAAGACCAACGCGGAGTCGATGACCCACCCCTCGTCCCAGTCCCCCGTGATGCTGATGTACTTGTGCAGCATCGCCGAGCACGCGCCGACCATGCCGCCGATGATCAGAGACGCGACGAAGACGCCGCAAAACGCCACCAGCGTCGTCACCGCCAACTCGCTGAAAGCAACCTCCGTCCCGATCGCCGCGGGGCTCGTGGCGACCCCCGCGAACCCACCGTCGTTACCGAGCAAACCGCTGAGATCGCTGGCGGCGGCGGAGAGCTCGGAGAGCCGTTGCGCGCCGAGCGTCTCGGTCCCCGCCATCACCTTCTCCGCGAGCGCGCCGCTGAGGTCCCTCCCGAGCGCGCCCGCCGCGTCCAAGCTCGCCAGCCTGTGGTCGCTCGTCGAGGACATCACCACCGGGGCGGGCTTGCCGAAGGAGAAGAGCGCCTCGAACAGCACGATGGAGATGGCGTCGTTCAGCAGAGACTCCCCCAGGACCACCGCGTGGAGGTCCGGGTCGAGGCCCATGTCGCTGAAGATGGCGAGCGTCGTCACCGGGTCCGTGGAGCTGATGAGCGACGCGAAGAGCATGGCGTCCCTCAGCGTGAACGGGTACGAGAACCCCAGGTGCCCGCTGAAGTACATGATCGCACCGACCACGAGGGTGCTCGTGAACGTCCCGAGGAACGCGAAGACGGAGATGGCGTCGAAGTTTTTGAAGAGCGTTTCGGGGTTGAGCGTGTACCCGGACTCGAAGATCACCGGGGGCAGCAGGACGAGGAAGAAAAACTCCGTGTCAAACATGATCCACTCCACGAAACTCGTCATCCGTTGGGACTCCCGCGTGTTGTCCATGTACATCGGGTCCCGGCGGACGTACGACACGACGAAACCCACCAACACGCCGAGCAGAAGAGCCGCGCCGGACTGGTGCAGCCACGAGATGTTGTAGTGTTTGATCGTCGCCCCCAAGATGATCACCAGGAGCAAGATCGTCAGCATGACCGTCATGCTGAACGCCGCGACGAGCTCGTGGGACTCGTCGGCGGTCACCTCCTGCGATACCACGACGGGGAGAGACGAGAGGGGAGGAACGCGGAGGGGAACCGGACGCGGAGCGTCGCGTCAGCGCCGCCGCGCGATGCGCGAGAGACGCGGCGTCGCGAGGGATGCGAGGGAGGCGCGAGGGGAAGAAATCCGCGAGCGCGTCTCGCCCGAGAGGCGCCCGCGCGTGCCGATCCGGAACCCCGGGGGGCGGTCGCACCTTGATGACTTTATCGTGGAACGCGTCCTCCCGCGACTCCTCCGACGAGCTCATGTTCACGAGCGGGTGCAGGACGTTGTCCAGCACGATGGAGGCCTCGTCCAGGAGGCGGCGGTTCCACCGCGCGTCCCCCGCGTCGTCCCCCATGACGACGCCTCGCCGCAACACCGCCTCGAACGCCCGAGATGCACCGCCGCGGCCGCGTCCGGGGCGTGCGACGCGCCCGAACGATCCCTGGACGCGCGCGAGGCGTTCGACCGAACCGATCCACGTGCCTTCGCCAGCGACTGGCTCCGATCGCGCGACCGCGTTTCCCTTCGCCGCGCCCTCCGAGCGCGCGCGCGGGCCGAATTGGTGAAACACCCAAGCCGACTTTCCTTTCCGTCAACACCAGCGGGCGAACACGACTCGCGCTTCGACACGTGAGGCGTCCGCGGCTTGAAAATATTTCTCCCAGTCACAGGGTGCTGGTGTCCGCGGCTGCAAAAAAATGTTTTCTCCCCCCACACTGGCGCGGCGCGGCGTCGTCGCTCTCGCGCACGGCGCGCCTCGGTTACAGACGTCGTTCATCATATGACAAAGTGCTCGTTCACACGTCTACTCCCACGCCGCGTCGCGGGTCTCGGGTCCGCCCTCGCTCTGCGAATCTTCCCCCGTCCCGCCCGGCGCTCATTCTCATCCCCACGCGTCGCGTCGCTGTCGTCACCACCCTCGTTCCCTCCCGGGGGCCGCCTCTTTCGCGTCGCCCCAAACGCTCCCCTCGCTCGCATCGGTCCGCGTTCGTTTTTTCGGCGCGTCACACTCGCTCCGCGCCCTTCTCCCGCGAGAAGGTCGCGCGGCGAGCGCCGCCCTCGCTAACGAGGAGGTCAGAGCTTCAGCCCCTCCCCCTCCCCCCACTTCTTGATGGCGTCCCGCATCCACTCGTGCTTACAGCTGGCGACGGCGTGCGTTGGGGTGCACCACCTGCGCTGCCGCGTGCTCTGCTCCGGCCACGCCTCCATCTCCTCGGTGACGTTCATGACGAAAACGCTGCACTTGCACGGCGTTTTCTTTCCGTCCTTCATCTTCGAGTCGAAGGCGAAGTCGCCGAGGGGGACGACGTCGCCGCGCGCGCCGGCTTCCTCCATGGTCTCCCTCGCCGCCGCCTGCTCAGCCGTCTCGTCCGTCTCCCACCCACCCTTGGGGAATATGAGCGAGTCGTTGTTCTTGTTCGTGACCATGAGAATCTCCCATCCCCCCTCCGCCGCGCCCGCGGCTCTGCGAAGAGGGATGCATCCCGCGACCAGACGAATGGGTCGGTCTCCCCCGTCCGAGTCACGATTGGCGACGTACCGCTGGCGCTCGCGCCCGGTGCGAGACACGAGCGGGGACGTGACCGGACTCAGGGGCGTGGGGCTATCCGCGGAGGCAGAAGACACGCTCACAGAACCGGCCATCGTTCCCCACCTCTTCTCGATCGTGATTCCGCGCGAATCAGCGCCCCATGCTCCGCGGAAGCCCGCCTTGCCGGGGACGGGAGGCCTGGAGGGTTTTCCGCGATCGGATCCCGCGAGCACGCCCGAAAGAGACCGCGTGCGCGGGGAAAAGCGAAAAGCGGCGAGAGGGGCGCGTCCGGAGGGACGGCGCTTCCGGCGGACGCGACGCCGCGCTCGGCTCGAGAGGAGACGCCCGGGGAGCGTCCGTGCGCGCGAGACGCGCCGGTCGAGGGCGCGCGTGCGGGTGTGGAGACGTCGCCGCGGGGGGTCGGCGCCACCGGGGGGTCCGCGTGCTGACTCAAGAGACGCGACAGAGTGGCGATCCGAGTGGGCGGCCCAACCCTCGGACGACCAGTCCCAGGGCGAAGCGCGTGGGCTCCCGGATAGGACGGCGCGGGAGACTGGACTCTCAACTCAAAAAGAGATCCCGACCCTCGGACGAGTTGAACCCAGAACGACGGTTCAACGGGATCGGGCCGGACGCGCTCGATCGGGCAAAATCGGGAGCTCGAATGAGCAGCGCTCGAACGCCGGACGCGTGAAAATTTTGCCAAACACGTCCTGGGCGGAGTGCACGACGAATTATTAGTAGGAGTTGTTATTTTCTCATCATAATACAACAAAAATCGCTAAATTCCATTTGAACTCAGAACTCAGCGAGATATTTTTCGTTGTACGTAGGGGCCACCCCCGTTCCGGCTGCGTCCCTCGCCGCGAACGTGCGCCCCGCTACCGAGAGGTAACTCGGTAGCTGATGAAACCACGTCTGGCTTCCTTGGAAGCCTGACAGTCTGGCAATGGCACCAGACAGGCTGGCCC
>MDSW01038858.1_pt1 | contig 10625 bp, 6 predicted proteins | sample 811171 | NCBI WGS metagenome assembly MDSW01 (sample SAMN05326641, study PRJNA326480) | marine metagenome | isolation source: seawater | place: Atlantic Ocean: North West | collected 2012 | reverse complement strand
TAAATATATGAATAATATATTTTATAATATATTTATAATATATCATTAACATGAGTAATCCAAATCCAGATCAAAATATAAATCAATATAAAAATCAATATAAAAATCAAGACCCTCTAACAACATTAGTAAAATATATATATAAGCTCTTTATCGAAAATTTAATTTCTTTTGAAAAGATAAAACGTTTAATATATGATCATATTTATAAAGAGTATTTAATAGATTATAATGCTAGAACTAAATTAGTGAATACAATAGACAAATCAAAATATGATCTATTTAATAATCTTTTTAATAGTGAATATTATATACACTATATTGGTACTTTAATTATAATTTCTTATACATTAATATATATTTATATTAATAATTTAAAAAATTTAGAAAATAAAAATTTTATTCAAAAAACTTTATCCGGTAAATATGGTATACTATTTTTACTTATAATCTTAACAATATTTTTAATGATATTTTATATTTTAATATATAGATTTAATATAGGCATAGATAAATCTGGATCTAATTTAAATCTTTTAAAAGATAATAATTTTAAATTAATAAATATAGAAGAAAATGAAAATAATAAGACATCATTAAATTACTATAATATAAATGAAACACTAAAAAAACCTATTGTTAGTATATTTAATTATTCAGCAATAATATTAATTGGTATTACTTTTATTATTACTGTATTTTTACTATTTTTTTATTATTATAAAAAATATAACAATTTATATGCTTTTACAAAAGTATTTTTATTAGCTATTACAATTATTACAATTTTAGCAATTATAATTTTTTTTACAAAAATTACACTTAATAATTGCGAAACTGAAAAAAGTATTTTTATTAAGATATTATGCTTTATTAAAAATTTAATATTATTTTTTCCTTGTTTACTTGTTATATTAGTAAATGATATTCATAATGATATCAAAATGACTCCAAGTCCTGTTTATTTATTACTTATATTATTAATAATTTTAATAATACTATTTATTGGATTACCTATTATATTTGATTTAATTGTAAATAATAACAAACATCGATTATTAAAAGGACCTGTATATCTAAATGAAAAAAAAACAATTGGAAAATACCAAGATTTTATTAAAGAAAATAAAAAATATAAAATATTGAATATGGATAAATATAAAATAGAAACTAATCTAGGATATCATAATATAAGTGATAATGTTTATAATTATAGTATAAGTTTTTATTTATATTTAAATCCTCAAGATACTAATACTAATTTAGCATATAATAAAGAAACTGAATTATTTAATTATGGAAATAAACCGGTATTATTATATGACGGTAAAAAAAGAAAATTAATTTTTAAAACCAAAACAATATATAATCAAGCTGAACAATTAGATACTATTCATGAAATAACTGATTTCAAATATCAAAAGTGGCTCTTTTTTGTAATAAATTATGAAAATAATATTATAGATATATTTATGGACGGTAAGTTAGTTAATTCTATTAATAAAGTACAATCATTTAATAAAAAAGAAAAAATTACTATCGGAGAAAATGATGGAATTGAAGGAAGTATTAAAAATATATATTATTATAATACACCAAGAGCTTCTGATGATATAAAATTTCTATATGATTTACATTTCAAAAATAGTAATAATTTATTATTAAATAATAAATTAGATAAAAAATTAGATAATTAAAAATAATTCTAACTTTATATTTTCAATTTATTTAATAATTTTAATATTAAATAAATATATAATAATATTTAGAAAAATATTTAAAAAAAAATACATAATTAATCTATATATATAATTAATTTATATAACAAATTATAAATGTAACATACAAAAAAATTTAAAGAAATCTATTTTTCAAATAAAAATATTATATTAGTTTATATTAAATAATGAAGGTAATTAATTTAGTGTTAATTATATTATTAGTTTTATTAATAATATTTTTATTAAGCAGATTTTTCTTTGTTACAGATATTATATATGATATGTTATGTGATGCTAATGAAGCTCCTAGTTCTACAACATCAACTGGTGATTTAGCTAGATATTTTACAGGAAATAAAAATATAATATTTAACAAAGATATTAATGAAAATAATACAAGTAATTTTATGTTAAGTGTTTGGTTTTACATAGATAACTGGGGACAAAACATTTCAGCAAATAAAAATATTCTTTATCTAGCATCTCAAGCAGATACAAACTCAATAGCAAATTTTGAGAGTACTAGTATGTTAGGATTAAGTACAAATTATGAAAAAGTTAATACTGATCAAAACGAGTATAAAAATTTACATATATCATTAGATAAATATAATAATGATTTATTTATAGATATTGAAACTTATCCAGGTACTTCAACTGGCGGTATTGTGAATGTATATACTAGATATGTTATTAAAAATATAGCAATACAAAAATGGAATTGCTTAACATTAAGCGTTGATAATAAAACTCTTGATGTATATTTAGATGGTAAATTAAGAAATTCCTTTATTTTACCTGGTATTTATAAAGGAGATGTTCCTTCTGGAAAAGAGAAAAATATATATTTAGGAGAAATTGGTGAGACGACGATGGCTGATAGTAGTACAAAGTCAGTAAATAATGGTTTTGAAGGATATATAACTAGAATAAGATATCAAACAAACGGAATTTCACCCAAAGAAGCATACGATATTTATAAAAAAGGTATTAACGCTAGCCATTCAAAAGCATTTTATAATAAATATGGATTAAAAGTAAGTTTTATGGAATACAATGATGAAAAAAGTTCCTTTACTATATAATTTAATATTTACTATATAATTTATAATAATTTAATATTAAATTATTATATAAATATAATAATGGATCAAATTAATAATAATTTAAAAAATCTTAAAAATGGATTAATGAATTTAACTCCATACGGTACCGAAAATATGTTGTCGTCTACGTCTGATTTTATAAATTCAAATACTTTAATTGCAAAGGCCACTTTTTTACTATTAGTAATATTGGTATTTTCAGCTTTATTTTATTTTTTTAGTCGAATAATTATATGGGTTTTAACACCCAATGAATCCCCATATATACTTAAAGGTATGAAAGATGCCCAAGAACAAATGATAATACCACAAACAACATCAAGAAAAAATTCTATACCTATTTATAGAAGTAAAAATGAATATGATGGCATTGAATTTACTTATTCTTTTTGGATGTATATTAAAGATATAAATAATCTCAGTACATATTCACATGTATTTAATAAAGGTAGTAGCAATAAAGATTCTGATGGAAAAGGAAAAATGTATCCAAATAATGCTCCAGGTGTTTATCTATATAAAGGTAAAATAGAATCACCTGGTGGTGTAGATGGTGATCCAACAAATGTACGTAATTATCCTACTATAGGTATGTTAGTAAATATGAATATATTCCATAATGATGACAGACTAACTGAAAGAAAAAAATACTATGACGAAATTTTTATTGATGGTATACCTATAAAAAAATGGGTGCATGTAGTAATAAGGTTAACTGGACAAAATGTCTTGGATGTATATATAAATGGTACTTTATCAAAAAGACATAAATTAAGTAATGTTGCTAAGCAAAATTATGATAATATTAATATAAATTTAAATAATGGATTTTATGGTAATTTATCGAATTTAAAATATTATAATTATGCAATTGGAACCTTTGAAATTAATAGACTTAATAGTAATGGTCCTAATCTCAAAATGTCTGATAATTTAAATATAAATAAAGCTAAACCTAGTTATTTATCTAGAGAATGGTATTTTAATGGTATTTAATATAATATTACTAATTTCATTTTATTATTGATTATATATAATTAATAATAAAATGTCAGAAAATGAAAAAAATCATTACATTGCTATTTTACCTAATAAATTTGGAAGTTTAAATATTGGAACTTTAATAAATATTAGAACTTTTATAGCAGGCTCAAATACAAATATTACAGATTATTTAAATAATAAAATTGTTTTATCTGTTGTAAATCCTGGTTTAACGGGTAGTAGTTCCACTCCTCTTACATTATTATCACAAAAAAATTTATTTGAAAACATTAAAATTGTACACAATAATACTAATAATGATTTAAATAATCAGCGTATATTGATAGTTAAAAATAATAACAATACTTCAATAAATACAACTGACCCGTCTAAAAATTATTTAATTAATGATTTAACTAAATTTTACTTTTCAAATGATATATCATTTAATATATCTAATCCTATTGTTACTAACGCTTTACTTGGTAATAATATAAACAGTTTAATTTTATATAATAATTATTATATACCATGTAATAATAGTGACTATTATAGATTCAAGTTCAGTGATTTTGCACATAAATTAGAACAAAATAATAGTTATAAATTTAAACTTGTTGGTGATATATCGTTAATAAATACTTATAATATTTCTTATGATGATGAAAAATTTGATAAATTTAAAACTTTATATAATTTTAACGATAACGGAAATATAATATTAGATAAAGATATAAGTTACATATCGATTTTAAATGAATCAGTTGATTATAATGATAGTTCTGATAATATCTTAATATATAATCAACATGAAAATACATCTATAGTTAGATTTGAGTTATTAAAAAAAATTTCTACTACTACTAATATTTATACTACTATTATAGATTCAAGTTATATTTTTTTTAAATCAGTAAGAGATTATGGTTATCAAAATAATAACACCGGTAAAATTTATTTTAATGAAAATTTATTATATTTTAATACAAATGTCATTAGTAAAGGTAATAATTTTTATAATATTAATAAACACTTAGATGAAAACATGGTATATTTATCGTTTGGTAAAAATATAACAGGAATTACAAAGTATAATATAGATTCTAAAATGATTTTAACATTAAATAATAATATTAATAAATTAGATAAGATTTATTTTAAAAATAAATTTAACAGTATAGCAAATAATCAAGAAAAATATTTAGTAAATGAAAATTATAATTTTAACTATACAAATATATTATGTAATACAATTACAAATAATATAGACAAGAAAGATTTAAATATAGATATAAAAGAGTTTTTTGATATTTCTAATATTTATAAAAATGAATTTAATTCATATGCCTTAATTAATAATTCTATTACTGGTGATAACTTACAACTTAGTAATAATATTTCTAAATATTGGAATAATATTAATAATTATAATGATATAAGTTTAAATTATATTAACAAAACTAAATTTATTAATGATGATAATACACGAATATTAAATGATATTAGAGTAGATATTATAGAAAATGAATATAAAATAGATTATTTTAATTTTTATAATTCTATAATATTTGATATATCTGCCAGTTTAAGATATAATATAAATAATATTTCTAATATAGTTTTTTTTAATAATATATATATAACTAATTATTTAGAAGTTATAGATATAAATGATTTTAGATTTGTAAAATGTTTATTTACATATTATGATCCATATGATAAGTCTACTCCCGAAGAATATAGATATCCAAATAATAATATTGATATATGTAACAATCCATCTATAGATAGTTTATCAAGAGCTATAGAATTGATACGTAGAGGATCAACACGATCTAATAGAAATAGTGTTGTGGTTCCTTCAAAAAATAATAGCAATTTATCAAAAAAATCTATACGAGGATTTATAGGTATGAATAAAATTGCAAAACTATTATCAATAGAACCTTATGATGATAATTTTATTATTGGTAGAGGATTCATAAATCAATATCAAATTGAAGATACTTGTAAAACTGATACTGATATTATAAATAATAAATATACATCACAAAAAAATAATAATATAAAATACAAACAAGAAAATTTTTTTTCAACTTACAATATTAGTAAAAAACAAGCGTATGCAAATAGTGTTAGAAATAATAAAAGTAGACTAAGAAACAACAGAATAAATAGTTTCACTCAATGTAGATTAAATACAAATTTACCAGAAACACGAGAAAATTATATAACAAGATTTACTAATCAAATGTGGAAAAGGTAAACAAATATGGAAAAGGTAAAATAATTAAAAATTAAAAATCATAAATATTTTTAAAATTGAAAAAATATTTATGTAAAAAATTTTAAGATAAAACATTTTATAATATTAAATGACATCTTCCGATGAAGATGTATATAAATTACCAAAAAAAATACCAATGATTAAATTATTTAAACTTTATGATTTTAATATATGTGATGGATATAGTAAACAAACCGAATTTGATAAATCTAATTTTGATCCATATAAAGATAATAAAAAATTTATAATTCAAATGTTTGGTATTAATTCTTCTGGTCAAACAGCATCAATTTTAGTTGAAGATTTTAATCCATTCTTTTATATCAAAGTAGGCGATAATTGGACTGATTCAACTAAAACTGAGTTTATAGGACATATTAAGAAGAAATTAGGAAATTATTATGAAGATTCAATAGTTGAATCTAAATTAATAAAAAGACATAAATTATATGGTTTTGATGATCATAAATTACATAATTTTGTACGAATTAGTTTCACTAATAATGGTGCATTTAATAAAGCAAAAAAAATGTTTTATAAAGACACCACTAATGAATATGGTTATTTTAATAGAGAACTAATTAAAGACGGTTACATATATCAAAATACACATTGTTATCTTTATGAAGCTAATATTCCACCATTACTTAAATTATTTCATATGCAAGAAATTAGTCCATCTGGTTGGATATTACTCCCTAGTAATAAAATCAAAACCATTAATAAAAAAACTACACATTGCGCATATGAATATATTATTAGTCATAAAGACATAAAAAAATCAGATAAAGATGATATTGTTAAATATAATATTTGTAGTTTTGATATTGAAGCTAGTAGTAGTCATGGTGACTTTCCAGTTCCAATTAAAGATTATAAAAAATTAGCTACTAATATTTTACAATATTATAATGAATTAATAGATAAAGAAACTTTTAATTTAGAATTATTTGAAAAACAAATTTCTGCTGCTTTTGGTTATGAAAATATTGATTATATTGACCCAGTTTATACAAAACTTAAAGAAATTGGAAAGGAACAATTAAATAATATTTTTGATAATTTTATAAAATATATTCCTGTGAATGATAAAAATAGAAAAAATTATACACTGGAAATAGAAGAATCTGATTCTGAATCAGATGATGAAGATAATCAACCAGTTGAATCAATTAAAAAGATAAAAAAAGTGAAAAAATACAATAAAAATGCTAATATTTTTGAAATTATTACTGATGATAAATGTGAATATGAAACAAAATTATTAGAATTAAACAAAGCATTGACTAAATTTTATCCACAATTAAAAGGGGATATTATTACATTTATTGGTATGACATTTATTAATTATAGTGAAAAAAAACCATATGTTAGATATATAATTGTAAAAGGTGGTTGCAAAATTCCTGAAAAATATAAAAACTGGGTTCAAGAAAATCATGTTAAAATTATTGAAAAATCAACAGAAAAAGGTGTTTTATTAGAATTTACTAAAATTATACAACTTGAAAATCCACATATCATTACTGGTTATAATATTAATGGTTTTGATTGGGATTTTATGTATAAAAGAGCAAAAGAAATTGGTTGTGTTGATGACTTTTTAAAATTATCAAGAAATAAAAATGAAGTTTGTATCAATAAAGATTGGAGAACAGGAGAAGAAGATATTGCTAAAAACAAAATTATATTAGCAAGTGGAGAATATAATTTAAGTTATGTTAATATGCCTGGAAGAATAATTATTGATATGTGCGTCATTTTTAGAAGAGAATTTACACTTAGTTCTAACAAATTAGATTATGTTTCATCATATTTTATTAGTGATAGTGTTAAAAAAATAGAAATTAATAAAGATAATAATACTACTGAAATATTCAGTAAAAATTTAACTGGTTTAACATGTGGTTGTTTTGTTAAATTTGAAGAAATTAGTCATTCTGTTAATAGTTATAAAAAAGGTAAAAAATTTGAAGTATTAGATATTAATTTAACTAATGCATCTTTTACTATTAATGGTATTGAAGAATTGGATCTTATTAATTATAAAATTAATTGGGGATTAGCAAAAGATGACGTATCCCCCCAAGAAATATTTGAATTAGCAAATAAATCTGATTTTGATAGATTTACTGTTGGTAAATATTGTCTTGGTGATTGTGACAATGTTATTTGGCTATTACTTAAAATTGATGTTATCACTGATAAAGTTGAAATGTCTAATTTATGTGATGTTCCATTAAATTTCTTACTTCTTAGAGGTCAAGGAATAAAATTACAAAGTTATGTTTCAAAAAAATGTGGGGAAAAAAATACTTTAATGCCTGTTATTGAAAAAGAACTAGCCGACGATGGTTATGAAGGTGCACATGTTTTTAATCCTAAAACTGGCTTATATTTAGAAGATCCAGTTGCATGTGTTGATTATAGTTCTCTTTATCCTTCATCTATGATTAGTGAAAATTTATCACACGATAGCAAGGTATGGACAAAAGAATATGATTTAAGTGGAAATTTAATTAATTCAACTGGAGAACAAGATAATGATGGTAATTATATTTATGATAATTTACCTAATTATAGTTATGTTGATGTTAAATATGATACTTATAAATATTCTAGAACAACCGCTAAATCCGCTGCTAAAAAAATTGTAGTTGGCTATAAAATTTGTAGATTCGTACAATTTCTAGAAGGCAAAGCAATTATGCCTGCTATTCTAGAAGAATTATTAGGTGCTAGAAAAGCTACTAAAAAATTAATGAGTAAAGAAGAAGATCCATTTAAAAAAAATATTTATGATAAGCGCCAATTAAGTATTAAAGTTACTGCTAATTCATTATATGGTCAATGTGGTGCCAAAACTAGTGCATTTTATGAAAAAGATGTCGCCGCATCAACTACTGCTACTGGTAGAAAATTACTATTTTATGGTAAAGATGTAATTGAAGGTTGTTATGATAATGTTGAAGTCACTGTTAGTGATGGTTCAAAAATTATAGCAAAAGCAGAATGTGTATATGGAGATACTGATTCTGTATTCTTTAAATTTAATTTAAAAACTACTGAAGGAAAAAGAATTATTAATAAACAGGCATTAATTTATACTATTGAATTAGCTAAACAAGCTGGTGAATTAGCTACTAAGTTTCTTAAAAAACCACATGATTTAGAATATGAAAAAACATTTTGGCCTTTTAATTTATTATCTAAAAAAAGATATGATGGTATGTTATATGAAGAAGATCCTGAAAAATGTAAATTAAAATCAATGGGTAATGTATTAAAAAGACGAGATAATGCTCCTATTGTAAAAGATATTTATGGTGGTGTCGTAAATATCTTAATGAAAGATAAAAGTCTTTCTAAATCAATTAAATTTGTTAATGAATCATTACAAAATATGATTGATGAAAAATATCCTATTGAAAAATTATTGGTTACAAAATCTTTACGTGGATATTACAAAAACCCCAAACAAATTGCACATAAAGTTTTAGCTGATAGAATTGGATTAAGAGAACAAGGTAATAAACCTGGTGCTGGTGATAGAATGAATTATGCCTATATTAAAAATGATAATAAAAAAGCATTGCAAGGAGAAAAAATAGAAACTCCTGAATTTATTAAAAATAATAATTTAAAATTAGATTTTGGACATTATATTAGTAATCAAATTATGAAACCATTATTACAATTATTTGCATTAGAATTAGAAAATATTAAAGAATTTAAGGATAAACAATTTTATATTAAAGAATACAATGATAAAAAAACATTGACTTGGGAACAAGAAATAGAAAAATTAAAAAATAAATGGCCTGAACCTGAAAAATTTATTAAAAAATATGAAGAATTGCGTTGTAAAGAAGTTAAATCAATAATATTTGATAAATTTTTAAAAGATTTAAAATAATATATTTATATATATATGACTAATTTTTTAACAGATAACCAAATTGAGCTAGCTAACATTGGTATATCAAATGGTTATGATAATATAGAAGATGCATATCATAACAAAGATAAAGATCTTAAGGATGATCAATATCAACCTTGGTTAATATTTATGGGATTTTTGGAAAAAATTAAAGATCCTAATGATCATAGAAAAATGATAACAAAACTAGACTTAGCTAATAGATATATGAAGGACACAATTGATTTAAATCCTTATGATCCAAGAAGTGAACAAAGACTTACTGATTTGATGGATAATTATAATTCACAACAAAAAAATGTGGAAACACCTCGAGCTACAACTAATACATCTGCAGATTTATCAAACGCTGGTTTTAAAAAAAGGAAAAAAAAGAGTACAAAAAAACTAAAAAGAAATATGAAACTAAAAAAACCAAATAAAAAATCTAAAAAAAAGAAACATAAAAACTAAATTAACAATTTTTTATTTTTATATATCATGTTAATATAATATGAAATATAAATAATGAATTAATTATTAATTATTATATTATACATGTAAATATAATAATTAATGGTTGCTATTTATGATTTAAGTGAATTTCC
>MDSW01163866.1_pt1 | contig 10626 bp, 10 predicted proteins | sample 811171 | NCBI WGS metagenome assembly MDSW01 (sample SAMN05326641, study PRJNA326480) | marine metagenome | isolation source: seawater | place: Atlantic Ocean: North West | collected 2012 | reverse complement strand
TTCTGGTGGGAACCATTGAGAATTACACTGGTTCTGGTTCCAAAGACGTGTCACCCGCACTTCAACAATCCATCAGCCGAGTTTTTTCCAAACTTCAGCTGGGCATCATGCAACGCGGAGGTACCGTTAAGGATCACCGAAGCGATGCGCTGGTAGGATTTTGGGATGATGCCATCAACGGTAAGGACTACATCGGCCAGGCATGTCAGGCTGCCCTTGAACTCGAGCAGATGACCAAGGAGCTGGCGAATAACAAAACAGTATGGTTGGTCGATGAAATGCCGCTGGTGGTTAATTGGTCTCTTACGACAGGTCCAGTTCAAATCCAAAGCCATGGAGAGCTTCGCTCCACAAGCCTTAACGTAATTGGAGAATCCGTCAGTCTCGCCATGCAGCTGCAGCGGTTTGCCGGACATTACACAGGCTCAATCATCGCATGCCCTGCAACCCAGACTATGGCTCCCGCAGGCTATCAATTTAGAGCCCTCGGACCTCGAAGCATCGAGGGTAAATCCGAACCTCAAGAGCTCTTTAGCTTAACAACAGCTTCCAAAGAGTAAAATTCCAACCACCACCATCATGTAAGCTTTTATAGTGAATTTAACGACCTCTTAAGGTTGTGACCTATCGGTTTACGCCTGATAGCTTGTCATTCAAGATGTACAATTTTGTTCTTTCCAAACAAATTTTATTAAAGAAAATTCATACCACCCGCGCAGACACCCCTTAAATACCTAAAAAAATTAGACTTTTTACTTTAGTACACCCAAAGCGTTTTTTTTTACTTTTTTCCTAAAGGTCCACGGTAATCCGTCGATGCTCATAGTGCCGGCGAGTTGTATGCCAGTCCACTTGGGTGGGGATTGGACAACTGCAAGCAAATATAAAGCGTGCCAAGCCAGGCCTAAAAGCGCTTTCTTCAATAATGGTGCCACAAGGGCACCCAATACTTGACCCCAATATGAGCGCCCCAACAGTGCTCAATAGTATGGAAGGAACAAAGCTATGGGTATTTCTATAGTTACCAACATTGCGTCATTACGCGCGCAAAAGAACTTATCTAAAACAGCATCAGCTCTCGGAGAAAGCGTCAATCGTCTTTCTTCAGGCCTGAGAATCAACCGGGCCGGAGATGATGCAGCCCGCAGTGCAATTTCCAGTGAGTTAACGGCACATACGCAAGGTGTTTACCAAGCACGTCGTAATGCCAGCGACTCTGTCAGCATGGTGCAGACAGCTGAAGGTGCAATGCAAGAAATGACCGGTATTGTCCAAAGAATGCGTGAATTGTCGGTGCAAGCCGCCAACGAAGGCACCATGGATACAACCGAGCGCGGTTATCTGGACCAAGAGTTTCAGCTTTTGGAATCGGAACTTGACCGTATCGTCAGCGTTACTGAATTCAACGGAAGCAAACTGATTGATGGCAGCCTCTCAACAGGCACCAACTTTCAAGTTGGCTTTAAGAATACAGGAAACGACAGAATCAGTTTGTCGATTGCAAACACAGGTTCTACGTCTTTAGGAATCAATGATGAACTCCTAACCACAGCAACAGGAGCCCAAAAGGCAATTGCTGCTCTGGACTCAGCTCTAAGTACTATCAACACCCAGCGTGCAACGCTTGGTGCGACACAGAACCGCTTAGAGATGACGATTAATAATTTAAGTGCAAGCTATGAAAACCACGCCGCGTCGCTATCGCGGATTCGTGACGTGGATGTGGCAGAGGAGACTGCCAGATTCACAAGCAATCAGATATTGGCTTCAGCAGGTACATCTGTACTTGCCCAGGCTAATGCGTTGCCACAAGCGGCGTTAATGCTTTTAGGCTAAAGGCAAACGTTGAATAATCCCCACCCACGTATGGCTGCCATTTGGCGGCAGTTAAAAGGGCAGCCCAACCGGCTGCCCTTTTTTTTTATCAAGCCAATACTCTAGCTACCATAAAATTCACCGGTGTCTTGTCAGTTCCAACCACCGGTTATACATCCCCCCTAGAGGTGAAAAGTGACTGAACATGATATCCACATCCGTCTTGACCAATTTCTAAAACTGGCAGATGTCGTCCAAAGCGGCGGTGAAGCAAAAGTCTTGATTCAATCCGGTGAGGTCAATGTCAACGGAGAGGTAGAAACCAGACGCAAACGCAAATTGCGCCCGGGCGATATCGTCGAAACAAACGGGACCGAGATGGAAGTCACTTTAGACTAGGAGCCAATAAGTGGAAAACAAGGTTCACAACCCTATACCCGATCCCCAAGTTCTCATGGATATTGTCGAAATGAGAATGCCCTTTGGGCGCTACAAGGGTAGGAGGCTTTCAGACCTTCCAGAACCGTACCTTGTTTGGTTCAGTCAAAAGGGATTCCCAAAAGGAAAATTGGGACAATTGCTCGAAACCGTGTACGTCATGAAACTCAATGGTTTGAACCATATTATCGCCGAACTTAAGTGCCTTGCTGAAGACCGGTAACGACCGGCCCTACCCGTGATCTTTTTTAATATAAATGTACGCACCAAATTTATGGTGGATTCTACAAGCTCAGAAATCCGTATTGAAGACTCACTCTAAACTCCCCACAAAATCAGACATTTAAAAGTGGCGCAGTGCAGCAAAAAAACATTGAAGTACTTATTAACGTAGGGGCGCATGCTCTCTAGAGAATACTTTTTAAGAAGCCAACATACCCTTACCCACCCTTGACGATCTGTAGCGCTCACATCAAACTCTCCTTGAGAACGACCTCAGAGAGAGCCATGAAACAGATCAAGAATCGTGCGCAAAAATTTGATTTAGCCCTTCTGGGTGGTGTCGTACTAACTCTTAGTGGTTGCGCCAATTCAATCATTGAACCGCCCTTGGTGGCCTTAGGCCTAACAACGATGGCGCTTCTTCTTTTACGAATCAACAAGAAGAATTAGCTAAGAGAAGTTCTCAATGGTGTGAACAGAACCGTCCAGTACCGGTGGGTTTGGAGCGCATGTCGTATCCAGAAAAACATTGAAAGCGTCCGGCCACTTATCCGCAAATAAATTACAATTCCCGGGTTCGTTATCAAAAGCTGCAACAACAGTCCCAGTTTGCGAAATAAATTCTGCCGCTTCAGTTTTGAAGACCAAATCTTTCGTTTCAAAATCAGGTTTCAAAACCATCATGGTGCGAACAAGGCCCACTGGATATCCACTTGTCCGAAGAGCATCTGTACATCCAACCAACATCCCTGGAACATCTCGTCCTGTGAGATAAACCATGGTCGCTCCGGCTTCATAGAGAGCCTTTACAAACTCAATGCTTCCCTCGAGTGGTAAATCTAGCTTTTGATACTCGTCCGTAAAGAAACGGTCGAACCAATATTTGGTTACGAACTCTACGGTGGCTTCGTCGGTAATACCTGCTTGAGCTAAAAAGTCTGTCACCAGGTAAGGCAACATTCGGTCGGAAACAGTATCCAGACGCTCCCGCGCCTCTTTGTAGCCACCTTGCTCCAATGCCTCTGCCGCCAAGCACCAAGTTCGAGGTCCATTATCAAAAAGTGTCCCATCCAAATCCAAGACGACAAGCGGGTTACCACCTGATGCCTTAACACTCGCAATACGCTCTAAAATCTTTGCCAACAATTGCTTGGGTTCCATAACCTCATCCCATTCTCGGCCGCCCATAAAAATCGCGGCGCAGCCAAGCCTCATGCCATAATCCCAGTCTGATGCCAATTGAAAGCTTGAAAAGATTTAACGATAAAAAGCCATAAACTGGGTCCATATCCTAACTCAAATAGACCGAGCGTAGATTCTGCGCCCCATCAAAACGATAGCGAAGCCCGTAATGTAGACAAACAAGCTGTACACGATTGCGGGAATGGCAAAATCATCTCCGAAAAAACTCATGGTCAAGCCCACCGCTAGGGCCGAGTTCTGAATGCCCACCTCCATAACAATGGCAATCATCTGGCGCCCTGAAAGTGAAAGTGCTCTCGTTAGGCTAAAACCGAGCAGCATCGTGCCGATGTTTAAGACCACAACCGCAAGTCCAACTTCTTGGATCAATTCCATGATCCGCCCCGACTGCCTTCCAACGGCACCTACAATGATCAATACAAGCATCAGTACGGCAATGGTTTTTACAACCTTTTCAGCGATGGCAGCTACCCTCTCACTTCGTGACCGCACCAGCATACCCACGCCAATCGGCAATGCCATCAGACCAAAAACTTTCGCCACGCTTTCGCCCCAAGGCAGTGAGACAGAAGCGCTCCCATCACTGAATACCAAGATAGCGAGCGTCGCCATCAACGGAATCGTAAGAATCGTCAAAATCCCGGAAACCGCTGTAAGCGTTACCGACAAGGCAGTATCGCCTCGGGCTAGATTTGTGAACAAATTCGAGTGGGCGCCCCCAGGGCATGCCGTTAGAACCACCATGCCCACCGCCAGCTCGGGGCGTAATTGAAAAACCCAAGCCACCAAAAATCCACACATGGGTAAAAGCAGCATCTGGCAACCAATACCCGTCCATGCCGCTCGAGGCTTTTGGGCCAAATACTTAAAATCTTCAGTGGTTAGGCCCAATCCCATTGCCAACATAATCATGGCCAGAGTAGCGGGTAAGAAGAGGTGAACCAGTGATGCAGTATCCATAACTTGCACAACTACCAAATATCTCTGGCAGGACAAAGTTGTCCCTACTTGTAAGTAGATGTCGTGAAAATGGGGAGATAGCCTTGCACAACTAGGTTCAGGTCGTTAACGTTAAGGCGTTCAAATGTCGTTTTTGCGTGAGGCAGCGTAAAAACTTCACGACATGGGGGTCACATGAACAAGTTTGTAAAATTCGTAAATATTGTCGTTTTCTTATGCCTGATAGGCTGTTCAAAATCCGAGACGACAGATGACACAAATCCAGCCACGCAACCCGGCACTCAGCTACCGACAGACGCTATTACCTTTTATAAAGATGTGCAGCCGATCCTGAATACGTACTGTACCCGTTGCCACCAAGATGATGGCCAGGGCGTCGGTGACTTCACAGACGCCAACGATGTTATAGCGCTGGCTTCCCCAATCATGGCGCAGCTCGATGCAGGTACAATGCCTCCTCCGGCGTCTGACCCAGACTGCCGCGATTACTTCGGATCCGATCGACTGGTGATGAGCGAAGATACCAAAGAAACCGTTCGCGCCTGGATAGATGGCGGCAAAGAAATGGGTACACCCCCAACAGAAGCTGTTCAGCCTCCCCTTCCCATGGAATTGGCAAACCCCGATTTACAGCTCATGATGAACGCACCTTACGTTCCACTCTTTGAGGACACGAACAATCCAGGCAACGAGTACCGCTGCTTTGCTCTAGAGCACGAGCAAGAAGAAGATTTCTTCATTACTGCATTCCATCCTATTTTAGGAAACCCGTCCATCATTCACCACATCGTACTTTATCGACTTGGAGAGAACGAACTTCCTGATCACGACCCTGCACTTGGCTGGGACTGCATCGATGATATGGGCGGCCAGGGAGACGGCATGATTGCCGCCTGGGCACCGGGAGCACTTCCTGTTGAGTTCGACAATACCAAAGGAATCAAAGTTAAAAAGAACGAACGCCTCGTTGTGCAGATGCACTATTTTCACAATGGTGGACCAAGCGAGAGTCTCAAAGATACATCAGGCTATTCATTACGCATTGCCGAATCAGTAGAGACAGAGTTACGCATGTGGCCATTTGGAGATCGAGGATTTAATATCCCCGCCGGTGATGACAACTTCAGCGACGAATACAGTTTTGAACTCCCCGCAATTCTGGAGCAGATAGATCCCAACGCAACTGTGACCGTTTACGCCACCGGTCCCCATATGCATGTCTTGGGACGGAGTTATAAGCTTTGGGTAGAGCGTGCAGGTGAAGAAGACATTTGTGTTGCCACCGCTGATAAGTGGGACTTCGATAATCAGGTCTCTTACGTCTTCAATGAACCACTGGTGTTGTATCCAGGAGATCGGATCAAGCTGCGATGCTCATGGAACAATTCTGTTTCCAATCCGGACCTAATTCATAATCCACCTATCGATACCGGTTATGGCGAGCGAACGGATGAAGAAATGTGCTTTGCGTTTACTTTGCTCTCGCTTGATACCGCAGTGCCAATCGATTTCTAATCAACCGAGAAATCGTGCCTGCAGATCTGCTGTGGGCACACGACACGCTTCGGTTTGACCAAACCAGCGGTATCGGTTCCGAGCAATGAATCGATAAATGGAATCCCTTAAAAATTTAGGAATCACAATTCCAGCGTAGAGAAGTGGCCAAGGTCCCGTAAGTCGCTTGGCGATACGCAACGCGGCCGTTGATCGGTCGTAAACCTTGCCCGACTCAACCAGTACAATCGTGTCCAGACCTTGCCCTACTCCGTAAGTATTGACCAAACCTGCTGCAAAGTCTGACTGAAGCGCAGCAAACTGAAAAAAACCGTCTGGATCCCGGTCGATCACAAAATTTACCGAGGCATTGCATAAATTGCATACACCGTCGAATAAGATCACCGGATTATCGAGTTTCATTTCAGTCATTCAAGTCTCAAGCCTGCCCGTCTCTTATAAGACTAAGTAGCAAATATTGATTGCGCAAGCACCGTTTTCCAGGTGCCAAGCAGCCAACAACCAATGGTAGGTGTCCAGCCTCTGGCTTCTTATGAAATCCGGTTCAAAAAGAAAAGCACCCCGCAACCTGAGATCCCCTTAGAACAGGTATTTCCGCCATTTTTAGTCAAGAAATAGGCACCCAGGATAATGAGTAATTTACTTGACACATTCCGGAAAAAAAAATGCCCCCTGGGATCGATCTAGATCGATATCCTCAGACCCGCATAAAATGAGGTGCTGCAGGTTTCTTGATCTCATGGAGATGTGGCGGATCACGCTCCGAGCCGCTTCCCACTGGCAAATAATTTCGAAAATTCACGGCAGCGAATTACTACTAGTGTTCGTGGTTGTCGCCTTCAGAGAAAGCCTTTGGCTGGCGAAACAACGAGGATAAATGAGCCCTAACATTGGAGAAGGTTCCCAATGGAGCAAACCATGTTTGCAACAGAACAAATATCCCAAAAGGTTCTCGCCATCAGCGCGACCATTGGGACCCCCGAAGAACTCCTGGAGCTTGAGGGCTACACCCAGGTCGCCGGTCATTTGACCATCCGCGCATCTGGTATCAGTGACTTAAGTCCTCTTAAACATCTTAAAGTGATTGTCGGCTCGCTCTCAATCGTTGGCTGTCATGGTCTCAAAGACCTCACCGGGCTCGATAGTCTGAAGTATGTTGGAGAAGGTTTGATTATCTCCAACAACTCCAACTTGGAGCAATTGACGGGCATCAGAAATCTTCGACACACTGGTGCCAATCTCATCGTTGTTGGCAATCCAAAGCTCGAATCACTCCGTGGCCTATGGGGTATCCTTGGACGCCTTAAGCAGTTAAGTCTGCGTGGTAACCATGCCCTGAAAAACCTAGAAGGACTGGGTGGCATCTCCAGCGTTGGACTGCTTTCAATTCAACACAACGATTCTCTGGAGACTCTTGCTGGCCTTGAAGGCATTGTTGATATTGAAGAGTACCTGCGGGTTCGTACCAATCAGAGCCTTGTTAATTTAACGGGGCTCAAGCGGCTTCAATCTATTGGCGGTAGTCTGCGGGTCGAGTGTAATCCTTCCCTAAGTAATCTAGATGGCCTTAACAACGTTCGCAGCATTTCGGACTCAGTCTTCATTCGTTCGAATCCGAGCTTGAACTCGCTTCAAGGATTCTCGCGCCTCTCGCATATCAATGGTGATCTCGAACTCGAGTCCAATCGCTCACTGAGCGAACTCAACGGGCTCGAAGGGCTTGGCCGAGTTGGAGGCCACGTCTATATCGAAAGCAGTGCTCTATCGAGCCTCTTGCCTCTCGCTAAGTTATCACGAATCGGTGGTGACTTTACGCTCAAGGGTAATTCTTCTCTCGACAACCTGGATGGGCTCAACCAGCTTGAACATATAGAAGGCAGTTTCAGGCTCATCTCCAACAACCGCATCACGGATATCGGTTCCTTGGATAAGCTCTCCAGCATTGGCGGAGAGGTTGAAATTCTAGACAATCCAAATTTGAGCGATGCAAGTGCCGACAGCCTCAAGGCATCCATTGGAATTTTTAATATTCGTGGGCGCATCAAACTGCGTGCTCTGGAATCGAGAAAGCAGGTCTCTGGAAACATCACGATCCGTCATGCAAGCGACATTCAACGCATTCAAGGCGTCGAGCGCATTGTAGGTGACTTGATCATTTCAGGTTCCGGACTCAAAAGTTTGATAGGGTTCGAGTCGCTTAAATCTTTGGTTGGAAGTCTTCGCATCCGCGGTACGGGCGAACTCAGCAGCCTGGAAGGGCTCCATAACCTCACAAGAATCGGTGGAGGCCTACACATTGATACCAATGAGTCTCTCATGGAACTCACCGGATTACGCGGCATCAAAGGCATCGGGGATTCACTCTGGATTGAAGCCAACCGTGCTTTGGTCAACCTAGATGGTCTCGACAATTTATCGGTCGTAGAAGGTGATGTCTGGATCCTGGATAACTGGTCACTCAACAGTTTAGAAGGTCTATCCAACCTCACACTGATCGGTGCTGAGCTTCTGATTCAAAACAATCCACGACTCGTAAATCTCGCGGGCCTTGATAACCTCACCGAGGTTGGTCATTGCGTTGAAGTTCAAGGTAACAACCAATTGGGAAGCCTTGGCGGAATGAATAACCTGAGTTCGGTGGGCGATGGGCTTTACATCGGGGAGAACCCCGAATTACCCAACCTCAATGGTCTCGATAGCTTAAGATCTTTGGGTGGCAGTCTCGAGGTTCAGCGAAATGCCTCGATGCTCTCTACGTCGGGCGTCGATAGCCTGACCAAGGTTGGCGGTGACCTGACCATCCGGTCGAACCCGCAACTTGAAACACTCACCGGCTTACACCGCGTTGCCTTCGTCGGCGGTCAGCTGAGTATTGAGCACCAACCTCAACTCGACAGCCTCGATGCTCTTTATGGCGTTCGCAGAGTTGGTGGCAATTTAGAGCTTAAAAACAATAAGTTACTCGAGACCCAGGACACCAAGGCTCTCCGCGATTCAATTGGAGAGACCGCCATTGGTTGTTACCTAGACCCCGAAGTCTAAATCAAAGCCCTACATTTACACACATATTGATCTCTTCAACCCAAGCTTTGCTTGCCCGCCACCACAGATCCGGTTATTTTTTGTAGTCGGGTTGCGACGTGTTCGTCGCGCAATCATTGGGGGACAGCATCAGTAAGAAACAGCTATCAACCGAATTCGTTCGAAGCGGCATCATCGCGAGAATGGACAAGAGTATCTACGAAACTGAGAAACTCTTCGTCACCGTTGCAACCGGCATTATGGTTTTCGCCGTATTTTGCTCCATCATTTGCGACTTTTTCTCGACCTCGAAAGGTAAAATGTACAACCTCGTCGAGGCCATCATCGGCGAAGGCGACCTGGTTGGATCCGTGGCCGCGAGCATTACGATCACTATCTTTTTGGCTGGCTGCATGTTCGCAGTCAAAACCGCCAAAAAGGATTGGGGCAACGACCAAGTCATCAAATACGGCTTGCTAATAGGAGCAGGCTTTCTAACCTTCGGCGTGAGCCTCGCGCATTTTTTCCCGAATGGCATCGGCGGCGCACAACGACTCTCTTTGTGCCTCATGCTTTGGGTGGTCATGCTTGGGTCCTCGATGGCGGCCTACACGCGTCGGCATATTGTCTTGCAGGCGATTCGCAAATTGATTCCAGAACATCAACAACGTGTTCATGCCGCCTTGGGACTCGTGATTGCCTCTGTCTTTACCCTCTTTCTGGCAAAGGTTGGAGGTGATTACGCCATTATGAACTTCGAACAATGGCTCAATGCGGATATGAAGGCCGGTAAATTCGAGTCGGTTCATATTCCTTATTGGGCCATTGCTGTCGCGATTCCCATTGGATTTGGACTTACGCTGGCCCGTTTCTGCGGTCATGCAATCTTCATTATGAAAGGGATCATGGAACCGGTTCCCACGGAAGAGGAGCTCAAAGCTGCCCGTGGAGAAATTGGTGCTGACGCTGATTTTGATGAATTTGCTCGACTGGTCGAAGAAGAAGAGAGCGAAAAGAACGAACTTGAGTCCATGGCCTGGAAAGCTGCTACCGGCATCGATAGCAAGAAGCCTTAAAGCCACTCGATCAATTATCAAAACTCCGCTTGAGTACGTCCACCAACCGCTTGGGCGACGCTGGGTCGTGCCTAAAGAACAGAGAGGGCTCAACAAGCTCCAACTCGTTCAAACAAAGATTCCCCTCAGCGTCACGAATCATATCAACCCGAGCATAGGTTAAAGCTACACCATCAAAACGCTCACTTACCAAACGTAAAAGAGAACTCTCAATGCGTTTCACAGTTTTATAATCTGCTTCGCTGAATACGTGAGGTTTATCGGTCGCGCCGAAATCATCTTGGACTCGATAGTCACCTGGAACAGGAATTTTCTGAACGCCGTGAGAAAACTCGCCGCCGAAGAAAATCGCTGAGTACTCACCCTCTTGAAGAAC
>MDSW01112096.1_pt1 | contig 10626 bp, 10 predicted proteins | sample 811171 | NCBI WGS metagenome assembly MDSW01 (sample SAMN05326641, study PRJNA326480) | marine metagenome | isolation source: seawater | place: Atlantic Ocean: North West | collected 2012 | reverse complement strand
GATTTTAATATATAGAATCAGTATATTAATACATTCATTTTAATAATGAATGGGAGCGTGGCGAAATTGGTAGACGCACTAGATTTAGGATCTAGCGCCGCGAGGCTTGGGGGTTCGAGTCCCTCCATCCGCACTAATCAAAATAAAGATTAACTTGAAAATAAAAAAGACAAAAATTACTACTACAGAATCTAATATAAATTTAATTCTAGAGAAAGATGATTATATAAATCAATTTGAAAAACAATTGAAAGATCTTAAAAGAAAAGCAAACTTAAAGGGTTTTAGACCTGGAATGGTTCCAATTCAGCTTTTAAAGAACTTATACGGCAAAGGAGTACTTCTTGAAGAAATTAATAAAATTGTTAGTGAAAAAATTAATAATTATATCAAAGAATCTAAAATTAAAATTATTGGTGAACCAAAACCTGAAAAAAATGAAATCGAAAAATTAGATATCAACAATCTGAAAAATTTCATCTTTGATTTTAAGGTAGGACATCTTAGTGATTTTAAACTTGAATCATTTAAAAAATCTCAAAAATTTACTCTTAATACTATTAAGGTAGATAAAAATACAATTGAAGAGACTATCAAAAATCTAAAAACTCAATATGCTGACGTAAATAATTTAAAAGAAGTTACTAGTAAATCATCCGTATATTGTGAAATTAATTTTAATGATAAAACAAAAAAAGGACTTTTAGATCTTGAGAAACTTGACAAGGTTGAGAGTAAAAAAATTATTGGAAAGAAATCAGATGAATCAATTTTAATAAATCTCAAAAAATTGTCTAAAAATAATAATGATTCTTTGTCTCAAATAATTGGTGAATCTATTGAATTAAATAAATTTCCAGAAAAAGTTTCCATTAAAATAGAGAGTATTATAGAAAGGACCCCTGCTAAAATTAATCAATCATTCTTTGATAAAATTTTTGGAGTAGGTAAAATCAAGAATAAAAAAGAATTTGAAAATGAAATAAGAAAATCTGTAGAATTTAATTATTTAAAAGAAACTGAATTTTTTCTAAATAAAGAAATTGAAAAAAAAATTCTATCAAAAAACATAATTGAAGTTCCAAAAAAATATGTTAAAGAATGGATTTCAAATAATAATGATGAAGAGACATCAAAAAAATTATTAAATGAAGATTTCGATAACTATTGTAACCAAATTAGATGGTCTTACATCGTTGATGAAATAATTGACTCAAATAAAATCAAAGTTGAAAATTCAGAAATTGAAGAAATGGCGAAAAATCAAATTCAGCATCAATTAATGTCATCAGGAATGCAAAATATGAATAAGGACATTGATAAATTTGTAGATAACTATTTAAGACATAATAAAGGTGAAAATTATTTAAAAATATTTAATCAACTAAAATCAAATAAAGTTTATAATCATATTAAAGAAAAAGTTACTATTACTAAAAAATCAATAACATTTGATAAATTTAAGGATATAGCAAAAAAAATATAGTATGGACAAAAAAGAATTAAGAAAATATTTAGTAAAAGATAAAAACATAAATGGATTAACCTTTGATAAATATGTTGAAAAGGTTGAGAATATGACCAGAGCAGTTATTGAAGAAAGACCTACTAATTTTAGAGAAATTGATGTCTTTTCTAGACTTATCATGGATAGAATTATTTTCTTAGGAATGGGAATTGAAGAAAACATATCAAACATAATTACGGCTCAACTTCTTTTTCTTGAATCAGTAGATTCAAAAAAAGATATACTGTTATATATTAATAGTCCTGGCGGATCAGTTTATGCAGGTCTTGGAATCTATGATACAATGCAATATGTTTCACCAGATGTAGCCACTATATGTACTGGGATGGCTGCTTCTATGGGAGCTGTTTTGTTATCTGGTGGTGAAAAAGGAAAAAGATCTGCGCTAAAACACTCTAGAATAATGATTCATCAACCAAGTGGAGGAATGCAAGGCCAATCTACCGATATGGAAATTACTCTCAGACAGATGCAAGAATTAAGAAAAGATTTATACAATATATTATCTCACCATACAGGAAAAACATTTAAAGAAATAGAAAAAGACTCAGATAGAGATAAATGGATGAGGTCAGAGGAAGCTAAATCATACGGTATTATTGATGAAATACTTCTGAAAAAGAAGTCATAAACTTTTTAGTAGAGATTCAGTAACCTCTTTTGAACTGTTTTTTAAACCAATAGTTTTTTTAATTTTCAAGTAATCATTTTCTAATTCTGAAATTACTTCTGATCTATTCAACCTTTTTATTTCTGAAATTAAATTTTCAGTATTAAAATCATCTTGAATAAACTCATTGACTACTTTTTTATTTAAAATTAGATTAGTAAGTGAAAAGTACTTAATATTAACAAGCAGCTTAGCAATGTAGTAAGATAATTTAGATGTTTTATAGACAACCACATGTGGGATATTTAAATATGCTACTTCTAAACTTGCAGTACCAGACATTACAATTGATAATTGAGATGAAGATACTATATTAAGTGTATCCTCAAATATTATTTCAACATTTTCTAATTCTTGAATATTCAAGTAATATTCTTTGTTAATATTATTTACAGCACAAACTATAAAATTATATTTAGTTAGTTTTTTACATAACATTTTAAAAATTGGAATCGAATACTTTATTTCCGATTCTCTACTTCCAGGTAGTAATGAGATGATTTTTTGAGATGATTTTTTATTTTTTAAAAGATTAGCTACTTGTTTATAAATGGGATTACCAACGTATTTAATTCTACAATTATATTTCTTAAAAAAACTAAGTTCAAAAGGTAAAATTGAATATACCATATCTGTGTACCTTGATAAGATTTTAGCCCTATTTTTATTCCAAGCCCACGCCTTTGGTGGTATATAATAATGAACATTAAAACCATTCATCTTAGAAAATTTTGCTATTCTTAAATTAAACCCTGGAAAATCAATTAATAATACTATTTTGGGATTAAGTTCAAGAATATGTCTTTTACATTTATTAAGTTTTTTTACTAAAAATCTTAATTTTTGCAACACTTCAAGAAACCCCATAACACTATATGAATTATAATTTTCAAGCATTTCAGCACCTGCATGCTTCATCATATTTCCTCCCCAACAATGGATCTTTAAAGATGGTTTTTTTTTAAGAAGCTCTTTAACCAAAAAAGATCCATGATTATCACCAGATTTTTCACCACAAATAATAAAAATATCTGACTTACTTTTCGCCATAATATTCTACAAAATTTCTAGGTGTTTCATAAACTCTAATCTTATGTAATTTGCAGTTTCTATTTAATGACTTTATCCTTTCATCTAAAATTTCCCAAAATTTTATAGTAATATTTTCAGTTGTAGTTATAATCCCATCCAGAAAAGGCACATCTATATTTAAATTCTTATGATCAACTTTATCAATAATTTCATCTTTTAAAATTTTAGATAAAATTTTTAGATTAATTAGCATTCCACTTTCTGGATTAATTTTTCCTTTTAGTGTCACTTCAATTTCGTAATTGTGCCCATGCCAATTTTTATTAGAGCATACTCCAAATTCTTTTTCATTTTTTTCTTTAGACCAAGAAGGATTAATAAGTTTATGCGCAGCATTAAAATGTTCTTTTCTTACTATATATATCATATTATTAAAACTTTTGGTGAACCATCTAACTTAACTTCAACGTGTTCAGTTTCAGAAGTACTTAACTCAAGTCCCTTATAATCAGGGTTTAAGGGAAAATTTTTATAGTATCTCTCGATTAGTACAGCTATTTGAATTTTTTTTGGTTTAAACTTTAGCATTTCGTTTATCGAGTACATTAGAGTTCCGCCAGAATTCATAACATCATCAATAATTACTATAACTTTATTATTAATCATTTCTGAATTTAATGATGGAATAATTTTGTCAATAGACCTAGACTTTTTTTCAATTTCTATAAAGTGAAGATTTAATTTTATTTTTGAAAACTGAGATAAAAATTCTGAAATTTTATTAGAGAGATATTTACCGTTTGGAAGAACCCCGACAAGAAATATTTCATTTTCATCAAAATTTTTTTCTAAAATTTCAAAAGAGATTCTTCTTATTTTATTATTAATATCAATTGAGTCTAATATTATATTTTTCATATCTATTTTAAATAGGGATAACCTTGTTATCCTTAAAAGTAGATAGAATAACCATTGACTGCAAACTATCAGCAACTTCAATCTCACTTACTTTTTCTAACATTAGAGCTTGATATGATTCAATATCTTTGGCAACAACTTTTAAAATAAAATCTCCACTTCCTGTGATATGATGACACTCAACAATATTTTCTACATTTTTTATTTTATCTAGAAATGATACTAAATTTTTTTTATTATGACCTTTAAGCGAAACCATAACAAATGTACTAACTCCCAATCCAATTTTAGATTTATTTAATTTTGCATGATAACCACTAATTATTCCATTTGATTCTAATTTTCTAACTCTTTCAAGTGTAGGAGCAGGAGATAAACCAATATCCTGTGATAGCTTTGCATTTGTTATTTTAGCATTCTTTTGAAGAATATTTAAAATTTTTTTATCTATATTATCTAATTTCATTTTAAGAATTATATTTGGTAAAACGAGTTTAAATAGATGAAAGTTTTGTTTAGCAATGAATTTATTAGAAATAAAAAAAATTTATTTTTATTTTTTGATATAATCTCTTGATTCAATATTTAATTTATCTTTTCTATTTGTGAGTTTTAATACTTTTTTAAAATAATATTTAGCTTCAATGTTTTTTCCAATTTTTAAGTGGAGTTTACCAAGTAGAAAATTTGAGTAAATAGTATATCCTAATTTTTTATTTTTAAATCCGTTTGAAAATTCAAGAGATTTTTTTAAATGAAAAATAGAATTTTCAAATTTTCTCTCAGAAAAAAACACTTCACCAAGAAAGAAATGAGCTAGCCTAATATCATTTTGATTATAACCAAACTTTCTATTTTTATAATAATCTATAATTTTTAGTGATTCAATTTTACATAAAGATAAATTTGATGTTCTATATAGTTGCTGAGAGTAATATCTATGAAATATAGAATTATTTGGAAATGTATTATGAAGATACTGAGATAAGTATAAAGATTTTTTTAGATTATTTTCACCTGAAAAAATTCTAACTAAAAAATACTGAGCTTCTGTCCTAGTATAAAATGAATTATTTGCAGCATTGTTTAGCTGATCAATCCCTAACTTTTTATCCCCTTCTGGGAAAAGACCTACAATTGGTTTTAATAAAGGGTATCTGTCAGATATCCAGATAGAATAATAATTAAAAAGTCCATTTCCAAATGATATTTCTGGAATCATAATATCATCTTTCCTTATCTCTTTTAAGTATTTAAGTGCATTCATACCAGCAAATGCAGCTGCTCTCCATTTTTTCCTTTCAGATAATAATCTTCCTTTAAAACCATATGAAGCGGCTAAGAAAAAAGCGCCATCAATTTTATTTCCATTTTCATAAACTTTCTTTGATAAAAAAATTGACTTATCCATAAGAGACAAAAATTCTTTGTCTAATAATTTTAATTCATCTGTTATTTTTATTTTAGGCAATCCAGAATAAGAATCAATTTTCCACCATTTACTCAAACCTAATAAAAATACTGGAAGAGGATGATTTTTATATTCTTGAACTAACCACTTAAATTCTTTTTCTGCATCGTCAAATTCAAAATTATACATTTTATTAATTGCAGATGTAGCTTCAATTTGAATATCTATATCTGTCAGGATACTAGTTGAATCTTGCGACATAGTAATAATCGAATTGAAATTAAAAAGAATAAAAATTTTAAAATATAAAAATCTCACAACACAAAATAACTGAATCATTAAGAATATGATTATAATTATTTTAATTATTTTCGCCTTTATTCTTTGATTAATATGGAATTTAAAAAATTAAATAACTATAGTGGTTGGCTAACATTTTTAATAGCTCTAATTGTTTATTCCATTACAGTAGAAGATACTGCTAGCTTCTGGGATGCAGGAGAATTTATTGCAGTATCAAATAAGTTAGAAGTTCCACATCCACCTGGAGCTCCTTTTTATCTATTATTAGGAAGGTTTTTCTCTCTTTTTGCTTTTGATAATCTTGAAAAAATAGCTTTAGCAATAAATTTTCTTAGTGTTATATCTAGTGCATTTACTATATTATTTCTTTTTTGGACAATAACTCACCTGACATCAAAGATTATAAAAACTAATAATATCAATAATATATTATTGGTTTTACTTTCAGGGCTTACAGGAGCACTATCTTTTACATTTACGGACTCTTTTTGGTTTTCAGCTGTTGAGGCTGAAGTATATGCTATGTCTTCTTTCTTTACTGCATTTGTTTTTTGGGCAATATTAAGATGGGAAAACTCAAAAAATATTTCAAGTCAAAACCGTTGGATAATATTAATAGCTTATATGATGGGATTATCCATAGGTGTTCATCTCCTTAATTTAGTCGCAATTCCTGCATTAGCATTAATTATGTATTTTAAGAAGGCTGAAAAAGTTTCTTTTTTTGGAGTTACTTCATCACTTATCTTAGGGTTATTAGTTGTAGGAATTATAGTTGAAGGAATAATACCAGGGTTACCTTCCATTGCAAGTTTTGTTGAAAGGCTTTTCGTAAACTCCTTTAGTTTACCTTTCGGATCTGGCATCATTTTCTTTATAGTAATCTTTATTTCTTCTTTAATTTATCTTATCTGGTATTCTCATAAAAAAGAAAAAATGATTTTAAATACCTCATTATTAGCATTTACATTTATCTTAATAGGATACTCATCATACTCACTTGTTTTAATTAGATCAAATTATAATCCCCCTATAGATGAAAATAATCCTGAAAATATTCTAAATTTTATCTCTTACCTCAAAAGAGAACAATATGGATCTAGACCTCTAGTTAAAGGACAATATTTCGATGCAGAAGTTATCAAACAAGAAGAAAGCGGTATAAACTATAAAAAAGGTGAAGAAAAATATGAAGTTAAAGAAAAAAAATTCAGATATGTTTTTGATCCTAAAAGATCTACAATATTTCCAAGAATGTACAGTAATTCTCCAAATCATATACAGAGATACAGAGAAATAACGAATCTTGGTAAAAATGAAAAACCAACATTTTCTGATAATTTAGAATTTTTCTTTAAATATCAGATTGGACACATGTACCTAAGATATTTCATGTGGAATTTTTCTGGAAGATCTTCAGATATTCAAAATGCTAATTGGTTAGGGTTACAAAATGTTTTTGATGAAGTACCATATCAATTGGAAATGAATAAAGCTAGAAATAATTATTTAATGATTCCTCTTCTTCTTGGAATTTTAGGTTTATTATTTCAATACTACAGAGATAACAAAAACTTTTATGTTGTTATGCTTCTATTTATTTTAACTGGAGTAGCATTAGTAGTTTACCTTAACAGTCCCCCTACAGAGCCAAGAGAAAGAGATTATATCTACGCAGGATCATACTATGCCTTTTCTATTTGGATAGGATATGGATCACTTTTTATTTTTTCAACATTTAGCAGATTAATTACTAATAAAAATATATCGATTGCTTTAACTGCCTTAGTATCGTTATCTTCTCCAATTATTTTAGCTAAAGAAAATTGGGATGATCACGATAGATCTGATAGATTCTTAACTGTAGATTCAGCTAAAAACTTATTAGATTCTTGTGCTCCTAACTCAATTTTATTCACTGGTGGAGATAATGATACATTCCCGCTATGGTATGTACAGGAAGTTGAAAATTTCAGAACAGATGTCAGAGTAATAGTATTAAGCTATTTTAATACTGACTGGTACATTGAACAAATGATGTCAAAGAAGAATGATTCTGAAAAAATTAATTTTTCTATATCTCTTGATAATTATATTCAAGGAGGCTTAAATGATTATTTACCTTATGTAAATAATCCTAAAATTCAAAATGTAGCAATTAATCTTAAAGGCTACATAAACTTAGTTAAGAGGAATAGCAAAGCTATTCAAGTAGCAACATCAGCAAGTAACTACAACTCTATTCCATCAAAATCATTTTGGTTATCCATTGGTAATACTGAAAAATTAATACCTCAAAAATTAAATAAAATTAAACAAGACACACTATTCATAAGTTTAAAAAGCAACAAAAGTGGACTAGAAAAAAAAGATTTAGCATTTTTAGATTTATTACAAGCTAATAATTGGGAAAGACCCATTTATTTTAATAACACTTCATTAAATGGAATAAATTTAGATCTGAAAAGAAATGTTGTCCAAGAAGGTTTTGCGTACAGGTTATTTCCTGTTTTAAACCCTAATTCAGGGAGTATCATAAACACTGAGTTAATGTATTCAAATATTATGAATAAGTCATATTGGAGAGAACTAAACAACCCAAATGCTTACTTCTCAGAAGATCATAGAGGATTTATAATGAATTACAGATCTACATTTAATACATTAATTAAAAGTTTAATTTCTAATAAACAATACGATAGGGCACTTGAAGTTATAAAAAAATCAATAGAATTAATTCCAGATGAGGCTATCATGTATGATCATTTCTCAGTACAATTAGTTGACTTTTTAATAGATTTAGAAATTAAAGCAAATTTTGATACAGAAAGTTTAGCAAATGAAATAGCTAAAATTATTAGCCAAAGGTCTGATGAGCTACTAAATTATTATTTTGATAATAAGATTAATGATAAGTATGAAATTCAGAAGAATTTAGTGTCTCTAAATACTCTTGCAAGAGCATATAATAAAAAGCCTAGTTCAGAATTAGCAAAAAAATATAGAGATTTATTTGAAAATAATTATTCTAGAAGTTCAGTAAATTAATTTTTGGAAAATTTAATAATTTCTCTTTTATCAAGAATTGTATTATCAAGAATTAAAAAATAATATCCATTATTAAACTCTTCGAGAAATATTCTTAATTCATTATCAGATATAATTTCCTTATTAAAATTCATTTGATTACCAATTAATGAATGAATAGAAAGGTCATAATCATCTATCTTAAAATTTGAATTAAGTTTTAAATTTATAAATTCAGATGCTGGATTGGGATAAAGTTCAATACTTCTTTTCTCATTAATTTCTTGTGAAAAAACAGGTGTTGATATTAAGAATAAAACAAATATTAATAATCTATTCATACTTAAAATAAATTAAATTTAATGAGTAATCAAAAAGTATTCTATTAAGAAAAGTTAAAAATAGCCCCTAACTCTCTCAGATATCCAATTCCCAACTTCCTTTGTTGAATAATATGTTTTTTGATTTATATCTTGAGTCACAAAACCATTATTAAGTGCTTCCTCTACAGATTTAATAATTATTTCTGATTCTTTTTTCATATTAAATGATAAGTCTAGCATTAAAGCTGAAGATAAAATCATTGCCATAGGATTTGCTATATTTTTTCCAGCAGCCTCAGGATAAGAACCATGTATTGGCTCAAATAAAGATACTTTATCCCCCACCGAAGCTGAAGGAAGCATACCTAATGAACCAGTTATTACTGATGCTTCATCAGTAATAATATCTCCAAACATATTTTCTGTAAGTATCACATCAAAATCTTTTGGATTAGTAATGATTTTCATAGCAGCATTATCTACAAATAGATATGAGACTTTTACATCAATATATTTCTTAGATATTTCCTGGACTATCTCTCTCCATAACCTAGATGTATCTAAAACATTTGCCTTATCTACTAATGTTAATTGCTTTTTTCTTTTACGCGCTTCTTTAAAAGCCAAATGAGAAATTCGTTCAATTTCTTTTGAAGTATATGAACAAGTATCAAATGCAGATTTTCTATCATTAGAAATTGCTTTATTACCAAAATAAATACCTCCAGTTAATTCTCTATAAACCACAAAATCTGTTCCTGAAATAATATCTTTTTTTAATGGAGATGCCTCTATAAGAGATTCATAAGTTTTCACAGGTCTTACATTAGCATAAAGCCCTAAGAATTTCCTCATTTCCAAAAGGCCATCCTCTGGTCTCATTTTTGCCTTAGGATTATTATCATATTTTGGATCACCAATAGCTCCAAATAAAATTGCATCAGAATTCTTGCAATTTTTTTTAGTTGAATCAGGAAACGGATGACCTTCTGCATCAATAGCTGCTGCACCCACTAAACCTTTATCATAATGAAATTTAATATTTGTTTTATCAGAAATAATATCTAATATCTTAAGGGCTTCCTGCATTACCTCAGGTCCAATACCATCACCTTCTAAAACAGCAATCTTTTTCATTGTTTACTTTCTTCAAATTTTAAAATTTTATCTTTTATATTTAATAAGTAATCAATATTATCAAATCCATTAATCAAACAGGTTTTATTATATTCATTTACTTCAAATCTTTCATCAAAAAAACCATCTTCAGAAAAAAATCTTTGTTCTTCTAAATCAACAGAAAATGAAGAATGAATATCATCTGATGTTTTTTTGAAAATCTCATCAATTATTTTTTGATCAAATTGTATAACTAGTAAGCCATTATTAAGAGCATTGCTTTTAAAAATATCAG
>MDSW01110681.1_pt1 | contig 10626 bp, 6 predicted proteins | sample 811171 | NCBI WGS metagenome assembly MDSW01 (sample SAMN05326641, study PRJNA326480) | marine metagenome | isolation source: seawater | place: Atlantic Ocean: North West | collected 2012 | reverse complement strand
AGCTCCAAAGTTAAAGGTGATAACTTATCATTTCATAAGTTATCGGCGTAAAAGTGTGCTCAACCTGCTGGTTGAAATCCAGAATACTGTACGAAGTAAGGTACGAAGTAGTGATAAAGAACGCATAGACTTATAAATAACGATATCATATGATATATAAAAACACATAAAACAGATTATATAGATTATGTAACTTTTTACATCTACACAGCATATACATGATCTGGGGCTAATGCCAGAAATGGGCACCGAATGAAAAATTCAACACAAACTCTAAGTTGCTACGAGTTAGTCTGAATTATCTGTAATCAAAAAACATTGCAGTTAGCGTCAGTACCTTCACGTGGCACCGGACCAGTTTAAAGTCATCGTGGCCCTGCCAAAGCAATAAAATAGCATCGCGCACAAAACTGTACAACTATGACTTGACGAGCGTAACTTAGAATCGACCCGGCCCCGTTCGCATATTCCAACCAATACACCAGCGCGGCCTATAACCGGGAAGCACAGTAACTACTTTCAGTGCTTTCAAGCTGCCCATCTGGTTGGCAAGTTCTTCGCGTCTTCGCCGTTCGCTTGGTTTCTGCCGGTTACTCCGCTATGTGGGGTGCTCAACAATCGATCATCTGGATACATGTCCGCCGCTTGCCTGCGCCGTTGGCCCTGTGCACAAGTTTCTTTGTCCAATATTCTTTGGTCCTCGTTTCTACCATTTCGTGTGATAACTGCACCGGTGGAGTTTTGTGCGGCTCGTTTCTTGCACTCGGTTATCTTGGCTTGATGACGTCCTATTCTTGGTCCCTGCCGGGCCCTTTGACAAGACATCTTGCCCTCGGCGCTTTCGCGGCCATCGCCCCAGCCTGCTTCTTAGGACATGGACTGGTGATGCATGCCGAGCTAGATAAAGCAGTCACAGCATACGGGTCAGGCAACGCCGGCATATATCCTAGTGAAGGTCTGAGGCCTGATGTTTTCATGGCAGACGTGCTCTCCCTTCGAAATTTAAGCCATCAAAATTTCAGATTTGATCTCATGGGGCAGGCACATGAGACCCTTCCTCATCGGGACACTACTCATGCACGCAAAGTTGGCAAGTCTGAAGAGGGGACCTACTGTGCAGTCCCAGTAGTCGGAGACTCTTGGACTGTAAAAGACCCAGTTCCCTTTTGGTATGTGTGTGACAACAACTGGCAGTTCTTTGTGAACTGCAAAGATGCGTTTGAAGAGACGTACGATGACAAGGACTACTATGGATATCGAAATCTCAGAGCATGTTTGAGAGCACCGATGGATGTCATGAACTCTGGGTATATTTCATCGTCTCAAACTGTTCCACGGTCTTTTACCAAACGCAACACGCCACAAATCACAAATGCTTCAATCATACTCGATCAACATAACTGGACGTCGGAGCCATCATCGACAGAGTATAACTCCTCTTTCAAGGCGGCAAACCTTAATCCAGTAGCTCTTAAGACGCTGCATCGCCCGCTCTTGCGTACGCGGCACAGGCCACGACACTTGTTGCAGAACAGTGTAGACGAAACATCTGGCACTTCGCCATCTTCCTTTTCCCCCTCAGACTTTGAGGTGTCGACCGATGCAACCGAACATGGCGGGGAAATCTCAAATGCGTCTTGTTCATCATTTATAAATGTACCCCATCCGAAACAACTTTCACAACCTCCACCACTTACATTGTACTTTTACCGATTGGATTTTATGAGCAGCGACAATCAACACGAAGAGCTCGCACAAACCGCCTTGTCAACATCAAGCATTCAATACCGCGTTCCACTGATAGCCGAGGCTCTCAAGATTAAACTTGCTCCTTTTCAAGAGCCTTGTTGCGGAGCGCACAAATCTGTTGTTACTGAGAACATGTTTGCCGCTGCTCTTGGACCATTACTTTGTTGCATTGTGTTACAATCCACCTTTACTATATTTCGCAGTGTCATATCAAGACGTCTGTCAAGCTAAAATGCAACAAAGCCAAACCTTTGATGAAACGCTAGGATCGCGTTTGAGCGGAGACAACATATGCTTTTTCATATGGGTTTATTTTCATTTCGTGTCAAAAGTGCATTACATAGCACAGACAAAATGCAGTACCTTGTTCAGACAATGCATTTTGTCCGTCATTGTGCGTGATGGAAAACCCAATCGGGCGCTTAACGAGTTCTAGATACACATGACCAACGCTGTGTACTTCGACAAGTTCAGTCTTGCTTGTGTGCGGGGTTATTTGCAGCCGATCCATACGCGGCAGAAGATTTGATGTACATCTGCTCGCAATGACACGCCTTGTTAGTGAGCCGAATGACGTTCTGTTGCATGCATGGGGCAGGAATGTTTTAACAACTCGTAAGAAGTAGGTAGAGATCAATAATGTTTTCGAGTGTAGACCGAGGAGCACTGAGGTAAAGAGTCTGACAGCAATAACGTCGTGGTATGCTTTGCGAAGAAAACTCACCCACATCATCATCATCATTGAGCAGCACTTACGCTGCGCCAGTTGCTTGTTGAGCGATTGGATTTTCGTTCGGTTTTGTGAAACTTGCATGACGCCTCGCTCACAGTATTTAATATTTCAGTTGCCTTTTCCGGATGAACACAACTGGCAAATTCCAGTTAAAGTTCCTCTTTGAGGTAAGCTTCTTACTCTTATTATGGATATGTGGGATCCCTCCGTGGGTCATAGCACATAGTGATCCTTACTCTTGTGTTTGAAAACATATGGGATTAAGAGAGCAACAATTAGAACTGGTACCTGACAAATTTCGTTGAATGTAGACAGAGAGCGTATGTAGGCTGTACGTCATGTTCACCTTGCTCCAACTTATCAAACAATCCTGCTTGTGGAAAGGAGTGAGCTAATTATTTCGATTTTCACAACTTTGCAAGTGTCATCAAACATCTGTAACAATCTACTACGATGATGCTAGAACGAAGTTGTCTTCGAATAATTGAGAGAACTATCAGGTTGATAATAGTACGTCACGGGTATCCATAGTGAGGCAGACTAAAAGCAGGGTGACATGTGCTTCTCACATCTGAGAGTGATTTGGTTTTATGTGGAATGATTCGAAGTTCGAAAATGTTTGGCCAATTTTTCCCAGTGAAGAACAGTCGATCACCCTGTCTGTCATATGCTATCCCATTTAGCACACCTGGACGTTGTGGGGAGGAGTCTAACCTCTTTGAGAGGCCAGAAAGGTCGATCCAACCATTCACGACACCTGTGAACGGGTCTATTCGTGCTACACAGTCTCGCTCCAAGATATTCGCCCATATCTCCCCTCCAACAGTTTCGAGCTCGTTAGCAAAGCGAATAGGTCTTTGACCATCTTTTATTGTGACTGACCTGTTTAACATCATTTCTTCAGTAGACGACCCGACTTGCATGAAGTGCAGCTCTGTGGTAGCATCACTAACAACGAGTAAATCTTCAAAGGTAGTTATGCCCCAACCATCTGATAGTGGTGTAATGAACTCTCCAATAGGTTGCAATGATGTAGCTTCATAGTAGAAACCTCTATTTGTCTGCCAAGTCATCGTCAGGAGCTTGCTGCCTAGCTTCGTGAGACCCTCCGCGAAGAAATTACCCGGCACTTGCGTCTGCTTACGAATTTCTCCAGACAACAGAGACACTTCACGAACCGTCGATGGTCCGCCAACAGCTCCAGTAGATTCATACAGAGTGTCAGAGGAATGGAACAGGAGGCCTTGCGTGAAAGCACGAGGATCGTGCGGATATTTCTTGACGATAAGGTATGTGTAGACGTGTGGGGCGTAGCCAGCTTTCATAGAAGAATATATGTCGTGAGGATAAGTGACGTGCTCCGTATCGTGCGATGCAACGAGCTCGTCAGCTTCTGATGCAGTTGTTTTGTATTCCGGATGATGGCGCGCCCGCGATAAGAACACCCAGTCTGTCGTATATAGGAAAAGGAGAAAAAGCTCAACGACGCAGAACACGCCTAATATCCGAATCAATAAACATCTTCCCCGCCAGTGTTGGGTAAACACGGACAGGAACATCGTTTTCCGTTGTGTTAAGCACCTCAGGCCGAGCCGTTGATGTGCAACAACGTGGACATAGCCTTAAGCGCTTTCACACTCCAGCCTGCCTTCGTGCCTTCGTACCTTGAACGTAACATGCATGCATGGAAACCTTTATGAGGTATTATCTTCGTAACACTACTTATTAACGCGTTAAGCTCCGTAAATAAACTATATATATGTATGTATTAAGCTAGATAGTCTATGTATAACACTACTTAATAGATTACGAACGTATCCATACGAACGAAGGTACGAAGGTAGTACGAAGGTACCTTCGTACGTATTTATTTTGTTAAAACACATGGTTATGTTATCAGAGTGTTATCAGTATGTGTTATGAATTATTAACTTTTATCAAAATTATCAATATGTGTTATCAATATTACGACATATCCATGTGTTCGTGTTATTCCATAGTTGGGTCAGTGTTTGGGTCCACTTTAAAACAGAATTCATCGGATATGACTTGCAAACATGTCACACTTACCTGGTGTCGTAAATCACGACTCGAGGTCTAGTCGCATTGATCAAGTTACTGATATTTTACGAGTATGGATCATCCATAGATATAAATAGTCTAATCTTAGTGATATTTTCAAAATATGTTGCCCCACTGAGGGAGGGATCCTTCGACCGCACGGATTTCAACTGCACCCGAGTGGCGTCATGTAGGTATCGAGTTTCAACCTGACTCCTACCTTGTTAGTCTAATTAAGGGTTATCTGAAATAAAAGAAGGATATTTTCAAACTGATCATATTTAGATAGGAACTCATATTTGTTGCCCTCTATTATCTGAAGCAGAGTAGACGAACAGAACCCGGTTGCACGTGTGTCGCGCGGCATTGACATTTCCGGTCCTGCAAGACGGATTTGAACGGATTCCTCTACTCAAAACACCGCGTGTTACAGCGTGATACAGATCAAGGAGCATGGCCTCAACTCTGGATGTTGAGAGGGCGAGGGCGGCCTTGCTGATGGCGGCTGGTGTAACTACTGCCGCCGCAATTGTGCTCTCGCAGCGTTCCATTCGTTCGATCATGGCCAGCGTGCTAAAGGTAGGTGGCTTGGATTGGCCGCTTGAGAGCCTGTCCCACTTTAATATCAGCGGTAGCTGTGTAATGCCTTCCTAAAATCATTTCGTAAAAGACAGCCCCAACTGCTGATTAGGTTTGTCGTGTTTTTTGTCTCAGGATGTGGCCTCAGCGTTCGATCCAATGTCAAAGACAATTGTTAACTCAGAAGAACATCGTGGGACGCACGCGGCGGGCTCTACGGTTGCCATCGATGATCACGGTCACGCACAGTTGCTGGCAGCACAGCACCCCTTGCCTGCTCAAAATAATTTGCCTGTTGACGGTGAACCTCGCGTACAACAGGACGAGGAGCTTTCGGCCCTTGAACGCTTCTGCACCGATGTCACAGATGAAGCTCGACAAGGGATGCTTGATCCTTTGATCGGACGCGACGATGAACTTCGTCGACTGGCTCATATTCTTAGCCGCCGAACCAAGAATAACCCTGTCCTCCTTGGTTCCCCAGGGGTCGGCAAGACGGCTATTGTAGAGGGTCTAGCTCAACGAATTATTGCTGGGGATGTCCCCGCGCCACTTCGTGGTGCCAGATTGCTCGAGCTTGATCTTGGAGCCGTCGGTGCTGGCTGTCAAATGCCTGGAGAATACGAGGAGCGTCTTTCTATCGTGATATCCGAAATTGTGGAGGCAACACAGAAGGGCCCTGTGATAATGTTCATCGATGATATCCACAATCTTTGTCCACCCCCACCTGCAGGTAACAACGGGGCGGCAATATTAAAACCCGCGTTGGGTAGGGGCTTGCTTAGATGCATCGGCGCGTCAACAGTTGAAAAATTTAAAAAAACTATTGAGCAAGATGCTGCGTTGGAACGTCGGTTCCAACAGGTGGCCGTGGCTGAGCCGGCCGTGGAACACGCCATCTCTATTTTGCGAGGGTTGCGTGAACGATACGAGGCGCATCATGCGATTAAGATAAATGAGTCCGCCATTGTCGCAGCCGTAAAGCTATCTGCACGATACGTTCAAGGCCGTTGCTTGCCAGATAAAGCGATCGATCTGCTAGATGAAGCCTCTGCCGCTGTTCGAATGCAGAAGACTCTCAAACCAGAGGATCTTGATGCTGTTGATCGTAGGGTAGCACAGCTGATTAAGGAGCGAGATCAAGTGAAGGCAAAATTGTCTGAAGCGAAATACAAGACAGGAAGCAGTGAGAAGATCACGTTTGCATGTCTCCAGAGTCTCAATCAGGAACTGAGAAATGAGAGAGCACGGCAAAAAAAAATTGCTGGAGACTTCGTGAAGGAGCAAAAGATTATTCGGGAACACAAGCGCGCCGCAGCTGACTTGTCTTTTGGAGAAAGACGTCTCACAAATGCTCGAGCAAAATATGCCCAAGCATTAACGAACGTTGCGAAGGTTGAGACAGCAATCACAAAGGCATCGGGTTCAGATGATGAGTCCGGTCTATTGGCGCTGCAGGGTGCGGTGGCACAGGCAAAGGCTGATTCTGTACGAGCCGAGAAGGAAACCGCAGAGCTTACCGAACTCGTGGCTAAGGCGAAAGCTGAGTATGTGAGAACCGAACAGGAGGTTGTGGCGATGGGCAGTGTAAATGGCTTTATGAGCAAGGAAGAAGTGATGGATGCTGATATTGCCACCGTTGTCAGCCGCTGGACTGGGGTTCCTGTTGCAAAGCTTGTCGCATCAGAGAAGCAAAAGCTTCTTCAGCTAGAGGCAGAGCTTCACCAGCGCGTGATCGGTCAGGAGCATGCAGTGACATCAGTTGCAGAGGCTGTACAACGCTCTCGCGCCGACCTCTCTGATCCAAATGGCCCGGTTGCGTCGTTCATGTTTCTCGGTCCTACAGGGGTTGGAAAAACAGAGCTTGCAAAAGCGCTTGCGAACTACCTTTTCAACAGTGACAGCGCACTCATCCGACTCGATATGTCAGAATACATGGAAAAGCATTCCGTTGCTCGTCTCATCGGAGCACCTCCGGGATATGTTGGTTATGATGAAGGCGGGATGTTAACTGATGCGGTTCGTCAAAAACCTTACTCAGTCATACTTTTTGATGAGATAGAAAAGGCACACGTAGATGTTTTCAATGTTCTTCTGCAGGTACTGGACGAAGGGCACGTGACAGATACGCAAGGCCGCACTGTTTCCTTCCGAAATTGCCTCATCATAATGACATCTAATTTAGGATCTGATGAAATAGCTTTTGGCGACAAAGGAAGGCGCGGGCGCAGAGGTCCACAGGACCTCAAGGAAAAAGTCATGAATCATGTCCGTTCTCACTTCCGACCAGAGTTCATCAACCGTCTTGATGAGTTCATTGTTTTTGAGCCCCTTACGCATGCACAAATAATGGAAATCGTGCAGTTGCAGTGTGCGAAGCTGGCTGAGCGAGTAGCTGGTCAGCGCATGGCGTTGGATCTGCAACCCAGTGCTATCGACTATCTAGCTCGCAAGGGTTTCGACCCTACCTATGGGGCTCGTCCCGTCAAGCGTGCCATCCAGTCAGAGCTCATTCAGGTATTGGCTAACAGTGTCCTTCGTGGATTGTTTGAAGAAGATGACACCATTATTGTTGCGGCGAATGGCGACAGTCTTACCCTGACATCTGGTCCTAAGATTGTGCGGGACTTGGTTGACCAGGATGAAGACAACAATGACGGCAGTGACTTTGCTCTGCCTTTCGCCAGGCCCTCTGGGCATTCCAACCAAATCTCGAGCGATTGTATGTAGACTATGCTCATCATTGACGAAGAGTGGATGGCAATCACCACCGTTGGAGGAGATGGTGAGCATTAGTGACTCCACCAACCACAATAATTTCTATGCTTTTGCTCCACCTGAAAGAATTGTAAGCATGCATTTTAGAAACAAAGGGCAATTCGAGTCCAAATTACAATACATCAGACCATGAAATTCATCCTCGCCAGCAGGGAATCCAACGTAGTACTGTGCAGCCGATAAAAATCGCGATGTCCTGGATGGAGGAGCGTTTTCCTAGCTCAACTGCTTCGGCGGGATGAAAAGATCGTGGTGGGGGTTGTATGCCATGAAATTGTATGGCGGCATCGTTACAGCGCATTGGTCGATAAGCGCTAAGGTGAGCATTTCTTGTGCAAAGGTGTCATCAGGTCTCAAACTCAAGGCCTTGTGGTAATACTCAATTGCTTCGCTCAGCCGGCACTGAAAATTTCCTTTGAGCTGATGAGTGAATGCGAGTGCTGTGTACGTGCTTGCAGACCTTGGTGCAAAACTCAAAGCCTTCTCGTACCAGGATATGGCTTTCTCAAAACTGTGTTGCTTCCGATAAGCATGTGCTAGATTCACTGCCGTTGCCTCCCATCTACCTGAAGGCAGATATGGCAGCAGCGTTATCGCGTGCTCTAAGTGCATTATTGCTGTGGCGTAGTCTTTGTTGTGGTAAGCTAGCACGCCTAATTCATTATATACGGCCGAGTCATCTGGACAAATTTCACTTGCTCTGGTGAGAAATCGCTGAGCCAAGCCAAGATTGTTTGTTCTCTGGTATTCTATTCCGATGCAGAGCAAAGGAATATGACACCCAGGGAACAGCCTCGCAGCTGTCCTGTATGCTGCCATGGCTTGATCGCTTTCTTCCTGAGCAGCGAACGCGTGACCGAAGCCTATCCACGCTGAGACGAGGGACTTCTCCATGGATGTCGCTTTGCTAAAATATCGACGAGCCGAGTCAAACTTACAACCACAGTAGTAGTAGCACCCTACAGCAAACCACGAGATCCCAAGTTCTGGATATTGTTCAACAAGTTTGTGAGCGCAACGATAAATATCATTTTTGCGCCGGAGTTCGACAGACACAGCGAGATAACATGGTAACATTATCAACTGTAAAGGATCTCTGCCAAGGGCGTATGAGATGGTCATGAAACTTTGATGTAAATAATCACGGCGGAAGAGCCACTCGGCTCGTGCTAGGGAAACTTCGTTGGTGTTCTGCAGAGCAGTGAAGCTCGCTTCAGAAATTGCAGCAGGCGATGTAGCCACGAATTTGTCTGATGGACTTTCATGTTTGTGTATACAGTCAGAATCCATATTATGAGCGTTCTTAATCTCCTCTTTGAGGAAATACTCACTTGGAACAGCTTCATGTACACTTTCTTCCAAGCCCCAGCACACCTTATCCTGGCCAATCGTGCGATACATCATGTGGAGCCACGCATCTTCTTGTTTGAGATTCAAAGAGGCGAGCAACGATCGCTCTTCTTCTGGTTTCAACATGTGGTCAGATATTAGCGCATGAAAAGCCTCAAAGCAAAATGGGTCAGACAACAACGCAAGTTTGTACCAATATTTCGCAAATGAACGATTTTCAAGCGCACTATATACCTTCCCCCTCAGGAAACACAGCGAAGAAATGGTAGATATAGATGCACCGTCAGTACTTTCCTCGCAAACCTCTAGTTTGATACCATAAGTTTGCCCTCCTGTAGACCCATCTGCTCTGCGAACCTTAGCACACTGTCCCTCCGGCAGCTTGACTTCCTTGCCTCCCTTTTCAGTGACGTCATTATTTCTGTGTCGTTCAGCTGCCCCTGTATCATCATCTTGTGAATCCATCAACGATTCGTGCTCCCGTTCCACGCTACCTAATAACGTCAAGCACTCGTCCCAGGACTTCATAGCAATCAAACACTGTACAGCGAGATGCAATACGTGCATCTTCTCCAGATATGGGGCATCTCCTTCACGATTTCCATGAGGTCGGTTCTGAACGGTAGAGCCCACACGTTGATACTCATCGCATGGTATGAGACCCTCACGACGCAAGAGCGCGAGGGCGCGGCAATACTGCCCCCCGAAGTAAAGCGCGCGAGCATACAGCAAAATGTCCCGAAATTGACCACCACTCATCGATACTAGCTTGTCTGCATAGAAAATAGCAGACGAGATTAGATCTTTGGCTAAGCAGTCCTCTATTACTCCGCGCAGCTTTGTCAGAGATGGCTGTGGCTTGGTACGTCCGTAAGTCATTGCTGTTCAAAGAAAATGAGCCGCGCAAAGACGATCCGGCCCGTGCCGGAATCGCTTCGTACGTAATGTCCGTCCACGTCGGCTGCCAGCACACCTTGATGCAAGCGCACATGACACGGTCAACTGATTCGAAGGTACAAAGGTAAACCCTTAATACTTACGAACGAACCTTCGTGCAACGGGTGATTAAAGTCTTTTTATAGGTCGTTGCGTCACCCTATCAAATAGACCATTCTCCCTATATCGTTGACTCGTTATTTCGTTGACTCGTTGACTTTTGACTAAAAGTTAAGGGTTATAAATGTCTTATTAAAATTGGGTCGCGGGTTTTTTCTTCCCTATGGCGCCTAGTCAGGCCCAGACAGGACAGCGAGCGCGCTGAGCGGCTCACTAATACGCTGTTCGGCGCCAAAGACGGAGGACGACATCGTCAGGAGCGCGCAGTGGTGTTGACGAGTTTGCGTCGCACGAGACGACGTTGCGCCTGAGCTACGGTT
>MDSW01067883.1_pt1 | contig 10626 bp, 11 predicted proteins | sample 811171 | NCBI WGS metagenome assembly MDSW01 (sample SAMN05326641, study PRJNA326480) | marine metagenome | isolation source: seawater | place: Atlantic Ocean: North West | collected 2012 | reverse complement strand
GTTTTCATTATTATAAATTTTTATTGCTTCCAATACAAAAAAAGTAGCAAAATTATCTTCTAACAAATATACTAAACTTAATCAAACACAGTTTAGTATTCTAATTTTAATCTTATTTTTGCAAGATGCTCAGATGGTTTTTATTTCCTTTTTTTTCAATAATATCTTTTATTGGACTTAGCCAAACAATAAGTGGCATAATTACTAATCAAGAGAATAACACTCTACCATCAGTAAATATTTCACTAGTAAAAAATAATATTGGAACTGTATCTCAAAATGATGGAAGTTATCAATTAGCAGTACCTGCAAATAGATCAATAGTAATTGCGTATAGCTTTATAGGTTATGAAATAGAAAGAATTAGGATACCAATGCTTAAGAAAGGTCAAAACTATATTTTAAACATTACGCTTACAGAGAGCAGTACCTTGCTAAAAGATATAATTGTAAAAGATAAAAAAAGTAGAAAAGAATCTTTTAGCAGAATAAAACCAAAACACGTAAAATTATTACCAGGAAACCAAGGAGGAATCGAGGCTATACTCAAAACATTACCTGGAGTAAGCTCAACTAATGAATTAAGTTCACAATACTCTGTAAGAGGAGGTAATTTTGATGAGAATCTTGTTTATGTAAATGGTATTGAGGTCTATCGTCCATTTTTAATAAGATCAGGCAAACAAGAAGGCTTAAGTTTTGTCAACACTAACATGGTCTCAAGTATAATTTTCTCTGCAGGAGGATTTGAAGCTAAATATGGAGATAAGATGTCATCAGTATTAGATATCAGATATAAAAAACCAAAAGAAACTTCAGCTTCTTTGCAATTAAGCCTATTAGGTGGAGCTGCACATTTTGAGGGAACTAATAAGAATGGACGTCTAACATATATCGTAGGTGCAAGACACAAAACAAATCAATATTTGCTTAATTCAATGGACACAAGAGCTGATTATATTCCTAAATTTTCAGATTTACAAACATCTATAAGTTACGATATTAATACTAATCTACAAATCAACTTTCTAGGAAATATCAGCAAGAACGAATATAGGATGATCCCAGAAAATAGAGAAACTGAATTTGGAACTATAAATGAGGCTTTAAAATTAACAATCTATTTTGAAGGGCAAGAAGTAGATAAATATGAAACTTATTTTGGTGCGCTAAGCACTAATTACCAACCTTCAAAAACGCTTAACCTCCAATTCACCACATCAGCTTTCAGAACATTTGAAGAAGAAAATTTTGATATTTTAGGCGAATATTGGCTATATCAATTAGAAAATAATCTTGGATCTGATAACTTTGGAGATGTAGCATTTGACAGAGGAGTAGGAAAATATATTAATCATGCAAGAAACATGTTAAACGCTCGAGTCATAAATTTTTCTCATAAAGGAAATTATAATAAAGAGAATCTTAGATTTGATTGGGGATTTAGAACACAAAAAGAAGAGATTGAAGACAAAATATCAGAATGGAATATGATTGACTCAGCCTTCTTTAATCAACCACATCCTAATGATAATATAGGTGATTCTTTAAACTCTAATCAACAGATTGTAATGAATAATCTTTTAAAAACTGATATCAACTTATCATCTTATAGAAACTCAGGCTATATGCAAGTTTCAAAAGACATAAACAATCTTACAATTAATGCAGGAACTAGAGGTAGTTACTGGACCTATAGTGAAGAGTATCTTCTAAGTCCAAGAGCATCGATTTCCTTTGCTCCAATTTGGAAGAAAGATATTGTATTACGCGCCTCAACTGGGATCTATTACCAACCTCCTTTCTATAAAGAACTTAGAACACTTAAAGGAGAGCTCAATTCAAATATCAAAGCACAAAAATCTACACACTATGTATTAGGTGCTGATTATTTATTCTATAGTTGGGGCAGGCCCTTCAAATGGATAACAGAAATATATTACAAAGATCTTAAAAACCTAATCCCGTACAAAGTTGACAATGTTCGAATACAGTATCTATCAAATGAAATCTCAAACGGATATGCAAAAGGGTTAGATATGAAAATAAATGGAGAGTTTGTAAATGGTGTTGAAAGTTGGGCAAGTTTATCTATAATGAAAACAGAAGAAGATATTGTTGGTGATTTTATTACTGATAATAAAGGAAAAACTCATGAAGTAGGTTTTATACCAAGACCAACCGATCAAAGAGTCAATTTCTCAATGTTTTTTCAAGATTATATACCAAAAAACCCTAACTATAAAATGCACTTAAATATGGTCTATGGAACTGGACTAGTATTCGGACCACCGGAAAGCGAGAAGCATCAAGATATTTTGAGAATCCCTGATTATAGAAGAGTTGACATTGGATTCTCTGCTATCCTAAAGGGTGAAAGAAAAGCAAGTAATATCAAATGGATAAAGGCTTTTAATAGTATTTGGATAAGTGCAGAAATATTTAATCTTTTAGATATTAACAATACTGTATCTTACCTTTGGGTAAGTGACATCTCAGGAAGACAATACGCTGTGCCAAACTATCTTACCTCACGTCAATTAAACGCAAAGTTAATATTAAGTTTCTAACAGAACATCAACAAATTTAAACGTGATACCAATAAAATTTACTATAAATTAGAGTGAGGATATTATCAAAAAAGCTATCTAGCTATTCAGCTTCTTATCCAATGAATTGTTATAGATTCTTTTATAGTCCTCTACCATCCCAAAATGCTTATCATCTACTATGATCTTTCCTTGGGTAACATGACCTAACAACATAAACGGGGTATTACTACCCTTCAATAAATCTAAAAAAGAATCTTCACCAGTCTCGGTAACAGAAACCACCACCCTTGATGGCGACTCACTAAATAAGAATGCATCATCTCTTCCTTCTGAACAACCAATAATCTCAAAGCCTAAGTTATTTGTAAAAGAACTCTCTAACAGTGTAATAAACAACCCACCATCTGATACATCATGTGCTGATTCAATTACTCCCGATCTAATCAACATAGTTATTGTTTGCTGTAAATCATATTCTTTATCCAAATCAAATTTTGGTACAGAAGAATGCTTAAATCCATGAAATGATGCTAAATATTCTGAAGATGAAATATCATTATCACATTGACCTATCATGTAGATCAAATCTGACTTTCCTTGAAAAGCCAGAGATGTAATATGTTTCTTGTCTTCAATAACTCCAAGCATTCCTATAGTAGGCGTTGGGAAAACAGGGGTCTCTCCTTCATCAGTTGCCATCTGATTATAAAAACTAACATTCCCCCCTGTAACTGGTGTTTTAAATTTTTCACATGATTTTTTCATTCCCTTAATTGCTCCAACAAATTGCCAATATACTTCAGGATTATAAGGATTCCCAAAATTTAAACAGTTTGTAATTGCAGTAGGGACACCTCCTGAACATACAATATTTCTAGCTGCTTCAGCTACAGCCATTGCGCAACCCTCCTCTGGATCTGCATTCACCATTCTAGCATTACAATCAACTGTCATTGCAAGCGCTTTATTTGTTTCTTTCAAGTTAACAATGCCTGCATCAGTTGGGTGATTCGTGCTCATATTAACTGTTCCGACCATAGAATCATACTGCTCATAAACCCACCTTTTTGATGCAATGTTTTCATGTCCAGTCAAAAACTTTGCAACCTCAACTAAATCTTCTGGCTGTTCAATATCATCCGTCTTAAACTTCTTCCATTCTTTAAAATAAGCAGGTTCACTCCAATCTCTATGATATACAGGAGCCCCTCCACCTAAGACTAGATCATTACAAGGAACGTCACCAACCATTTCATCATGCATAAAATACCTCACTCTATCTCCTTTAGTAACTATACCAATCTCTTCGCAAGACAAGTCCCACTTATCAAAAATAGAATTAACAATAGCTTCTTTACCCTTATGAACTACTACAAGCATTCTCTCCTGAGATTCTGACAAAAGAATCTCCCAATCTTTCATATCCTTTTGCCTAGTAGGAACCTTATCTAACCACAAATCCATTCCATGCTTGCCAGCTGCACTCATCTCATTTGAAGAGCATGTGATACCAGCAGCTCCCATATCTTGCATTCCAACAACAGCATTGGTTTTTGCTAGCTCTAAAGTTGCTTCTAATAATAATTTTTCTTGAAAAGGATCTCCCACTTGAACAGCTGGCAAATCCTCAGCAGATTCTTCTGTGATATCTTTAGAGGCAAATGATGCACCATGGATACCATCTTTACCAGTTCTTGATCCTACAATAAATACAGGATTTCCTATTCCTGATGAGGTTGCTGAAATCATATCGCCAGTTCTCATAATACCAGCAGAGAAAGCATTGACCAATGGATTTGTATTATAACAATCATCAAAGAATACTTCTCCACCAACAATAGGAATACCAAAAGCATTTCCATAATCCCCAATTCCTTTAGTAACCCCTTTAACTAGCCATTTTGTTCTATCAAGTTCAATATTACCAAATCTCAAAGAGTTTAATTGAGCAACAGGCCTAGCTCCCATTGTAAAAATATCTCTATTAATACCACCAACTCCCGTTGCAGCACCTTGATATGGTTCAAGAGCTGATGGGTGGTTATGAGATTCAATTTTAAAACAACATGCTAATCCGTCTCCGATATCGACTAAACCCGCATTCTCCTCTCCTGCTTCAACAAGCATATGAGGACCTTCCTTCGGAAGTTTCTTTAGCCAAACAATCGAATTCTTATAAGAACAATGCTCAGACCACATAACACCAAAAACACTCAGCTCACAAAAATTAGGGGTTCTACCTAATATTTCCTTTATCCTATCAAACTCATCTTCTCTTAAACCCATCTCCTGAGCCTGTTCTAAATTAGCTAAAGCTAATGTTGTCTTTGATGACATATTATAAATTTTAAAAAATTAAATAACAAAAATAATACTTTTAAACAGTATACAAGAAAGTCAAAAACGAAATAACTCTAGTCTTTTTAACAATTTATCAAAAATACAAACTATTGAATTATATTATTATAATTTGCTGGTATTTTCCCTTTAATACCTTTAAACTGATGTTCAATAAATCCAATATCTCTTTTAATATCACCAGTACACGTAATCTCATTAATAATACCTATTTTCTTTTTACCAAAATCAAGAGCTAAAAGCAAAATAGGAATATTTGCATTATTTGCAATATGATAAAAACCTGTCTTCCACTTTTCTACTCTTGATCTAGTCCCTTCTGGAGTAATAACAAGTATTAATTCTTCAGATTTATTAAACATATTAGAAAGCTGCTCAACAAGATTATAATTAGAATCTCTATATACAGGTATCCCTCCATTATATCTAAACAAGGTTCCTAGAATGGGAATAAAAAATTCAGATTTAATTAAGTATCTAAATTCTACACCAAGAATATATCCATAACACATACCAATAAAGAAATCCCAATTAGATGTATGTGGAGCAGCAACAACAACACATCTCTTAGGAAACTTTTTTATACCCATAACCTCCCAACCAAGAAAAAAAAGAATAATTTTTGATAATATTTTTCTCATTAAATATATTTTACACAAAGATATCAGTAAAAATTGTAAGTTTGCATCACAAAATCTAAATATATGAAAGCGAAAAAAATTGCACTCATCCTTATTCCACTAAATATTATCTTGGCTTTTTTTGTATATAACAGTATAAATAGCGAAGTTAAATTTAATAAAATAGCAAAAATAAGAATCTCTGAGAATGTGCAAAAACTAAAAGACTTAAGACAAGTTCAAGTAAAATATAAACAAGAAAAAGGAATCTTCGCTGATAATTTTGAGACTCTTACTAATTTCTTAAATAATGACTCTATTTCAATTATAAAAGCTATTGGAGAGACTCCTGACTCTTTAACAGAATTACAAGCATTAGAATTAGGTATTATTAGCCGTGATACCACATATGTTTTAGCAAAGGAAAATGTATTTGATGAAGCTTATATGCAAAGCAGAAAAGCAGATTTTCCATTAGATATAAATAATTTAACTACTGTCCCTCACTCTGATATAGTGTATTCAATTGATGCTGGTCAAGTAGAAAAAGGAAAAGTAATTGTTCAAGTTTTTGAAATCTCAGCTAACTATGGCTCTGTATTTCATGGAATTGATGCTAACAATAAAAAATATGAACTAGACGCTCTTCTAAAAGTTGGATCTATGTCAGAGGCATCATTAAATGGAAACTGGAAAAGCGAATAATAGAAAAACAGCTAATTTTAACATTGCCCTTGCTGAGCAATATCATTTAGCAGTTCAAATTGGAAACAAGGAGCTTTCATATTGTATAATTAATACTAAAACAAAAACAGTTGAATACTTTAACAGCTATATAATTGACAATAATATAACTAGTATTCTTAACTATGATGATATTATAAAAATTGACTTTCAATCTTCATCTTTGGCATTCTTAGGCTCTGCATCAACTTTAGTGCCAAATAGTATATATACGAAAAATGACAGCAAAGATTTACTTGAGTTAAATATAGCTCAATCTGTAATTATTAAGTATGATAATGTAAATAAGATTGATGCCCACACAATATATTCAGTTTCAGAGAATCTAAATGATATAGTTAACACATATTTCCCAAAAGCAAAACAAAAAGCTCAACAGTCAATCTTATTAGAACAATTTAGCATGTTAGATAATTCTAATCAATCAGCGTACTTGTTTATAAATGACAATAATATAAATATTACTATCTTTAATAATCAGAAATTAATATTTAATAATTCTTTTGATTTTGTCACGAAAGAGGACCTACTCTACTTTACTTTATTTTCTTTTGAACAGCTTAAAATCGAAACAGAAAGTGTAATAGTAAAAGTATATGGATCGATATCTGAAGAAGATGAAAACTACAAAATATTATATAATTATATAAGAAATATTAGGCTTGGAAGCAGAACTAATGAACTTAAATTCACATCTGAATTTGATACAATTCAAGAACATCAATACTTTGGATTATTTTGCCAAGTATTATGCGAATAATTTCAGGAACACATAAAGGTAGAAAAATTAATCCCATAAAAAATTTACCTATTCGACCAACAACTGATAGAGCCAAAGAAGCACTATTTAATATTATTAACAATAAGTATTATTTTGAGGATAAAAACATACTTGATTTATTCAGTGGAAGTGGAAATATCTCTTTTGAGTTTGCATCAAGAGGAGTCAAAGAAGTTACTGCGGTTGACAATAATTCAAATTGCATTAAATTTATTGAAAATACAGCCAAAAAACTGGATCTAAATGTACAGGCTATCAACTATGATGGACTGAAATTTGCTAAAAATTGCAAACAAAAATTTAATTTTATTTTTGCTGATCCACCATACAGCTATCCCTATTATAAAGAACTAAAAAACATTATTATAGATAATAACCTTGTTAAAAAAGGTGGACTACTTATTTTTGAACATGACAAAAACATAGTATTTAAAAATGATAATGTTAGCGTGAAAAAATACGGAAATGTGCATTTTAGTATTTTTTCATTTTAATTAGTTATTTTTGTAAAAACATCAAAATGAACAAAATAGCAGTTTTTCCCGGCTCATTTGCCCCATTTACTTTAGGACATCAATATATAGTAGAAAGAGCTCTCCCTTTATTTGATAAAATAATTATTTCTATTGGTATAAATGCGGATAAAAGCGAATATTTTTCTATAGAAGAAAGAGAACAATGGATAAAAGCTATTTACAGCAAAAACCCACAAATTGAAGTAGAAAAATATGAAGAACTAACTATTGATTTTTGTGATAAGATTGGCGCAAAATATATCCTTAGAGGTTTAAGAGACTCGAACGATTTTAATTATGAAAAAAATATTGCTCTAACAAATAAAGATTTAAATAGTAATATTGAAACTATCTTTATTATTAGCCCAGCAAGAATTTCACATATTTCTTCTTCAATTATCCGTGACATTATTAAGAATGGTGGTGATGTAAGTAAGTTCTTACCTAAAGAAATTATTTTATAAAATATGAAAGCAATTCAAACTACTTATTTAACTGTAAATACTCTAGATATATTAAATCCAAAATAAATATCTCCGTTTAGCCATTCTCCAGTAGTTTTCGTGATAAATTCAGAATCAATCATTGCAGGGGAATTACTCAAATGCAACTGAAAGACATGACCTCCAGTTTCAATATCAAAACCAAATGAAACAACATTATTATTTTGTTTGTTATTTAGCTGATAAAAATACTCTCCATTTATAGAAATTCGTTTTGTAAGTTTTTGCCTACCCCCAAGGCCAATAGAATATTTATCATGAGATTCATCTTCAATTTGAACCAAATTATAGTGCACAATCGTTGGAGACAATTGCAAGGTGAAATTACGGTTTATTTTTCTTGCAATTAAAATTTGATTGGCATAGGATAGCTGATTCATCAATAAAAAAGAATCTTGTGCTGAATCAATATATTTCCACTGATTTAGATAAAATGCAGAATTTATAACTATTGTAAATGGGAAGCCATCTTGAATCTGTCTTGCAACTCGTATTTTTGTATTTCCATCTATAATTTTAATAGAAGAACTCCTGCCAACACCAATTGCTAACCAATCCTTTATGCCGTAATCAAAACTTAACCTTACTTGAGAAAAATCTAAACCATACAAATTATAGAAACCAGAATTAAGTGTACCAAATCTATGTTGAATATTAAATTGCAACACGCCTTTTGCAGGCATTTCAACTGATTGTCCATTAACAATTTTTGTTCCTTTAAATAAATAAGAAACAACAGCTCTCTCATTATTAGTATCTAATATGTTTAATAAATTATTCTGTGCATTTACAAAAAATGATACAAGAAGAAAAACAAATATAAAAACCCTTTTCATTAAAGCTCTTTTAATTCAATATTTACAGTTACTTCAATCTCCTCAGCTAGTTTATACATTATGATCTTTGGAATGTCAATATCATAATCTTTAAGTTTTATTATAAACTTTGCTGAAATATTAAATTTATTATTTTCATCCTTTAGAGTACCAGAAACAGTTATCTTATTTGTTTTGCCATGAATTGTTAAATTTCCTTCTACTAAGGAGTTATCAGTATTATTACTAATAACCTTACCAGTAAATGTTGATTTTGGATAAATATCAGACTCTAAATAATTCTCATTAAAATGCTCTTGCATAAGAGCTTTGGGAAAGATGAAATCTTTTATAAATAATTGAAAAACTATATCCTTGGTATCATTATCATAAACAGCAGACACTTTTTTGTTTATTGCTGATATATTTTCTAAAGGAGCCTCAGAGAAGAAAGTAATTTCCCCATCACTACCAATATACTGTTGAGCATTTAAACTTAAACAGCTTAGCAAAAGCAAACTAATTATTAGGCGCACCATTTTCTTTCCATTTAATTAAAATATCTATTTCTAGTTGACTTAGCTTCTGATTGCCTAATGGCATAAATAAAGGATCATTTTCATTAGTACTAATTCGGCTGATAAGATCACCATACAATGTAAAATTTCTTAAACTTTCATAGCTAGATAAGTCTCCGTCTAAACTGCTTGATGAATGACACATCACACAATGATTATCAATTATTGGTTTTACGCAATCTACATAAGAGGGCTGATTAGACAAACATTCATCTAGTATACAAGTACCATCATTAACAACAGCATTTTGATCATAATTTATTGCTAATGGATCTGTACATCCAGGAACTAACTCATTATATGCGCAAGAATTAAAGATTAAAAAACTAGATATAAATATAATTTTTTTCATTAAATAAAACTACAAAAATTATTTTAAATAATCTTCAATATGCTTAAATTGATCAAGAATTTAAAAAATTAATTAATTTATTAACTGCTTTTCCCCTATGGCTAATAGAACCTTTCTGAACTTTTGTCATCTCTGCAAATGTTTTATTAAATCCAGAAGGAATAAATATTGGATCATAACCAAAACCTTCTGTTCCTCTCTTCTTTTTTACAATCTCTCCTTTACACTCCCCATGAAATAATGTTTCTACACCATTCATAATAACAGCAATAATGGTTCGGAATTTTGCCTCTCTATTCTCACTCCTCTCTAATTTTTTGAGCACCTTATTCATATTATTTTCCGCATTACATTCTAATCCAGCATATCTAGCAGAATAAACACCAGGCTCACCACCTAATATATCAATTTCTAAACCTGTATCATCAGCAAAACAATTAAAACCATAATTATCAAACACATACTTTGCTTTTTGCAAAGCATTTTCTTCTAAACTAGGGTATGTTTCAGGTAATTCCTCATTACAATTAATGTCACTTAAACTTAAAATCTGAATACCTTCAGGAACTAAAGATCTGATCTCAGATAACTTATTAAGATTGTTAGTAGCAAAAACTAATTTCATTTATTCGTGATGATAAGGTTCATTGCTAATAATTGTAAATGCCCTATACATCTGCTCAATAAAAAACAAACGCACCATTTGATGTGAGAAAGTCATTCTTGATAAAGACAATTTCTCATCTCCTCTATCATATATCTCACTGGAAAAACCATAAGCTCCCCCCACAACAAATACCAATCGTTT
>MDSW01168033.1_pt1 | contig 10627 bp, 8 predicted proteins | sample 811171 | NCBI WGS metagenome assembly MDSW01 (sample SAMN05326641, study PRJNA326480) | marine metagenome | isolation source: seawater | place: Atlantic Ocean: North West | collected 2012 | reverse complement strand
GCAAAATTCCTAAAAAAATCAGGAATCATGTTTATTGCTACATTAAACCAAACATTAAAATCTTATATTTTTGCAATTTTGGGCGCTGAATATATTCTTAGATGGCTCCCTATTGGTACACATGATTGGCAAAAATTTATCAAACCTGATGAATTAGTTAAAATATGTAAAAAAAATTCTTTAATCCTTAAAAATATTGATGGGATGAGTTTTAACCCAATAATAGATAAGTGGAATATTTCTAATGACAAATCTGTAAATTATATTACTAAATTTGAAAAATATTAATTTTCTTTATCATCAATCCAAGGAAACACTTCTGTTTCAATTCCCTCATTTTTTAATTCTTTAACTTCTTCAGATGAAGCATTTCCATAAATTCCTTTTTTATTTTTTTGTTTATTATAATGAATTGATCTCGCCTCATAAGCAAAATTGTCGCCAACAAATTCAAAATTATCCTTAACAAACTTTTGGTATTTTTTTAGATGATTTTTAACTTCTTTAATTTTTTGTTCATTTTGACCAAAACTTTTACTTTTTGAATTAGCTAGATTGGGGGACATTAATGATTTCTCTATTTTTGTAGAATTACAATTTTGACAGTTAAGATGCTGCATTTTCTTTAAGCGATCAAATTCTTTAGAAGAACTAAACCAACTTTCAAATTCTAGTGAACAGTTTTTACATTTTAAACAATATTTTATCATATCAGCTTATCTAAATATTAATTTAATTTAATTCAATAAATATCTAAGATCTATAATCAGAATTAATTTCTATGTATTTTTTTGTTAAATCCATTGTATATGCTGTAAAATTTTTATTTCCTAATCCAATGTCAACAGTGATATCAATTAATTCATTCTGCATATATTCGCTTACAGTTTTTTCATCATAATCGTGATATAAATTGCCTTTAACTAAAACTTTATAAGAACCTATATTAATAGACAGCTTTTTTTCATCAATCTTGGCATTACTTTTTCCTATTGCCATTGCAATTCGCCCCCAATTGGGATCTTCCCCTGCAATCGCAGTTTTAACTAGAGGTGAATTGGCAATAGAAAAACAAATATTTTTAGCATCTTGTTCCGATTTGCTATTTTTGCAATTAATAGTTATAAATTTTGAAGCACCTTCGCCATCTGAGGCAACTCTTTTAGCCAGATTTAACAAAACATCATTTAAAGATTTACGAAAATTTTTTAATTTAGAATCTTTAAAATCATTTATTTTTGGATTATCGGCTTTATTCGTTGAAAAAAGTGATACCATATCATTTGTACTTGTATCTCCATCACATGAAATTGCATTGAATGTATTTTTAATGCTTTCGTTAAGAGCTTTTTTTAATATTGATGAGGATAAATTTGCATCGGTAAATACAAATCCAAGCGTTGTTGCCATATTTGGACAAATCATACCTGAGCCTTTTGCTATTCCATAAATTTTAACATTTGTAGATCCAATTGTACACTCTGACATTGCAAGCTTTGGTTTTGTATCCGTAGTAATTATTCCCATCGCTGCTTTAATCCAAATTAATTTGTTTTGTGTATATTTTATATTTGTAATTAAATCAGGAAAAGTATTTTTAATTTTGTTGAGTGGAAATTTTTCTCCTATAGTTCCTGTGCAGGCAAATAGTATTTCATTAGGTTTAATTTCTTGAGGATTTTCTTCATCTTGATTTTGCTTTTCTGTTAACTGTTTAGAAAGTTCATTTGCAAGTTCTTTGATAGATGAGAAACCCGAAGATCCAGTTAATGCATTTGCATTTCTAGTATTTACTAGTAACGCACTTAATTTTTTAGACTTTATTTTTTTATTCCATTTTATATTTTCTGAAACTATATTTGATTGCGTAAATACTGAAGCATAGCTAGCTCCATCTCTAAAATAAAATAAAACTAAATCGTCTCTTTTTTGGTTATAAAGGTTTGCACTAACTGTTGATATGGAAACTCCATCAATATGATCTAGGTCTTGAAAATCAGCAATTTTTGAGTTTTTGCTTCTATCATCAAAAAAGTTGTTTATGTTAAAAACCATGGTATTTAAATTAGTAAAATAATTACTATATAATTATAATAATTAATTTACACCAAAATGTTTAATCCATTAAATATAATTTCAAAATTTATCAAGGGAAGTAATCAAAAACAGTTAGATCGTATTAATAAGATAGTAAAAAAAATTAATCTTTTAGAAAAAGATGTAGAAAAATTAAATGACAATGAGTTTCCAAAAAAAACAAATGAATTTATCGAACAAGTAAAAAATGGTAAAAAACTAGATGAAATTTTACCTGAGGCTTTTGCCTTAGTAAGGGAAGCTTCAAAAAGAATTAATAATGAAAGGCATTTCGATGTTCAATTAATCGGTGGGATTGCACTCCATGAAAACAAAATAGCTGAAATGAAAACAGGGGAAGGTAAAACGCTTACAATTGTCCTTTCAGCATATTTAAATGCTCTTGAAAAAAAGGGCGTTCATATTGTTACTGTGAATGATTATCTTGCTAAAAGAGACAGTCTAAATATGGGAAAAATTTATAACTATCTTGGTTTAGAATGTGGCTACATAAATACAGGCCAATCAGATTTAGAAAGAAAAGCAAACTATTCTAAAGACATAACCTACGCAACAAATAGTGAGTTAGGTTTTGATTATCTTAGAGATAACATGAAATATTCTCAAGAAGATATGGTTCAACGAGAACATAGTTATGCAATTGTCGATGAAATTGACTCTTGTTTAATAGATGAGGCACGAACACCTTTAATTATATCAGGTGCAGCTGAGGATAAAACAAGTCAATATATTGCAATTGATAAATTAATTAAAAATTTAAATAGTAATGATTATGAAATAGATGAAAAAGATAAAAATATTTTACTTACAAATAAAGGAATAGATAACATAGAAAAAATATTTTCAAATGCAGGAATATTAAAAAATAACAACTTTTATGACCCAGACAATTTGCATTTAGTACATCATGTTAATCAAGCATTAAAAGCCAATCATCTTTTTCAAAACGGAAGAGACTATATTGTAAAGGATGATCAAATTATAATAATTGACGAACAAACAGGAAGACAACTTCCTGGAAGAAGATTTGGAGATGGATTGCATCAGAGTTTAGAGGCAAAGGAAAAATTAGTTGTAAACGCTGAAAATCAAACACTTGCTTCAATTACATATCAAAATTTTTTTAAATTATATTCTAAATTATCAGGATGTACGGGTACTGCCCAAACAGAGTCTCAAGAATTTTTTGAAATATATAATCTTCAAGTAATTTCAATTCCTACCAATAAACAAATGATTAGAAAAGACTGGAATGACCAAATATTTAGAACTATCAAAGAAAAAGATCAGGCAATTATTAATAAAATTGTTGAATGCAATAAATCGGGACAACCACTTCTTGTATTTACAGCAAGCATAAATAAATCTGAACATTATTCAAATTTGTTAGAAGAAAAATCAATTAAACACATAGTACTAAATGCAAAAAATCACGAAAAAGAAGCTGAAATAATAGAAAATGCAGGAAGAAAAAATTCAATAATCATTACTACAAGTATATCAGGAAGAGGTGTCGATATAAAATTAGGAGGTCAAGATCAAAGCCAAAAAGATGAAATAAAAAAAATAGGAGGATTGTTTGTAATAGGTACGGAGAGAATGGAAAGCAGAAGGGTTGATAATCAAGCACGAGGAAGAGCTGGGAGACAAGGAGACGAAGGTAGTTCAATTTTTTTTGTAAGTATAGAAGACGATCTAATGAGAATTTTTGGAAGTGAGTCTATGAATAAAATTTTAGAAAAATTAGGTTTAAAAGATGGTGAAAGTATTGATCACCCTTGGATAAATAAAGCTCTAGAGAGGGCACAACAAAAAGTTGAGGCAAGAAATTTTGACGTAAGAAAAACTTTGTTAAAATTTGATAATGTTTTAAATGATCAAAGACAAGTTATTTTTGGACAAAGAAATAATGTTATCAGTCAAAATAATGTTGATGTACTCTCGGATGACTTTTTGGGTGAAACTATAGATAACTTAAAAGAAAATAAATCAAGGTACATTTTAAATCCAAAATCAAATGATTTTTCAAGTCAATTGAAATCTTTATTTGGAAAATCTTTAAATAATGATGAAATTGATAGCTTAATTAATTCAAAAGAAAATGACTTTGAAAATTTAATTCGTGAGAAATTTTTAGAAAAGCGAAATGAAAGAATAAAATTAATAGGAGAAGAAAAAACAAAAGAAATTGAAAAAAGAATTTTTTTACAGGTAATTGATGAAAATTGGAAAATGCACATACAATATCTAGAACAACTCAGGCAAGTAATAGGATTAAGATCTTTTGGTCAGAGAGACCCATTAATTGAATATAAGAAAGAAGCTTTTACTTTATTTGAAAATCTTCTTAATAAGCTTAAATCAGATTTAGTAACTTTATTGATCAATATGAGAGTAATAGATAGCTCTGAAGATGAAGATAATTTTAAACAAAAACAAAATGATAATTTCGAAAAACTATCATCAAAGAAAATTGGTAGAAATGAGCCCTGCCCATGTAACTCAGGTAAAAAATATAAGCATTGTCACGGATCTTTATAGTAAAATAAATATAATTGATAAAAATATGATTAGAAAACTAATTAGATAAATAATTTTTTGGTTTTTGACTAATTTGTGCAAAACACCTTTTTCCATTGATAGTTTTTCTAAGTCTGTACTTTTCGTAAATCCTTTATTTCTGCCTATTGATAAAAATTTATTTTTTCTATGATTAATAATTTCATTTTTGTTCATAGTTGAAAAAAAATTTAAATTTCTCTTTATTGAAGCCCTTACATTATCTAAAATTAAATCTTTATCTCTGTGAGCGCCTCCTGTTGGTTCGGGAATAATTTCATCAATTATATTTAGCTTTAGAAGATCGCTTGACGAAAGTTTCATAGCAGTTGATGCTTCTAATGTTTTTTTTGGATCTCTCCAAAGAATTGTGGCACATCCCTCGGGAGAAATAACTGAGTATATTGAATTTTGAAACATTAAAACTTTATTTGAAGATGCTAGTGCAATTGCTCCACCTGATCCACCTTCGCCTATAATTATCGATATAGTTGGCACTGATAATTCCATGCAACATTCAATTGATTTTGCAATTGCTTCTGCTTGACCTCTTTCTTCTGCTCCAACTCCTGGGTATGCTCCTGGAGTATCTATGAATGATACTATTGGAATATTAAACTTATCAGCAAGCTTCATTAATCTAATTGATTTACGATAACCTTCGGGTCTCATCATACCAAAATTTCTTTCAATTCTAGTTTCTAGATTATCTCCTTTCTCTTGTCCAAGAACTAATATTGAATTATTATTAAATTTTCCAAAACCTCCAATTATAGATTTATCCTCTCCATAAAATCTATCACCTGAAAGAGGTATGAAATCTTCAAATAAATTATCAATAAAAAATTTTGCTTTTGGTCTATCTTCGTGTCTTGCAACTTGAGTGGTTTGCCAGGGATTTAAATTAGAATAAATTTCTCTAAGCTTACTATCTATTTCATTTTGTACTTTGGATATATTTTTTGTATCAACTTCTGATAAACCTTCTTGATTATATGGATCTTTTAATTTTTCTAATTCATTTTCAAGGTTTTTTACGTCGGTTTCAAAATTTAAATAATTTTTCATATTAGGTCTTTATAAACTAAAAATAGGCAATAAAATGGTAAAAAAAATATGAGTAAAAAAGAAAAATTTGTTAAAATACTTGATTTATCTGTATCTGAAGTACTTTTAACTTTTATAAATAATGAATTGTTGCCAGGGACAAAAATTTCAAAAGATCGTTTTTGGAAAGGATTTAATAAATATGTACACAGTTTGGCAAAAAAAAATAAGGAAATAATTGATATAAGGGAAAAAATTCAAAAATCAATTGACTCCTATCATCTTGAGAACAAAGAAAAAAAAATAAATTTAAATGATTATAAAAAATTTTTAAAAAAAATAAATTATTTAAAAAAAGTTGGGCCAAATTTTAAAATACAAACAAAAAATGTTGATAAAGAAATTTCTAGTATATGTGGACCACAATTGGTGTGTCCTGTTTCTAATGCAAGATTTTTACTTAATGCAGCAAATGCAAGATGGGTGAGTCTTTATGATAGTTTATATGGAGCCAATATTATACCCGAAACAAAAGGTGCTTTAAAAGGTAAAACTTATAATCCAATAAGAGGAGGAAAAGTTATTGATTATGCAAGAGAAATTTTGGACAAATACATACCTATTAAAAATCAAAGTTGGAAAAATATTAAAACAATTCCACTTGTAGAAAAAGGACAACTCAGTATTGAACTTAAAAATCCGAATCAATTTGTAGGATTTAAAAAACAAAAAAGTAAAATATTTTCATTACTATTTGTTAATAATAACTTACACATAGACATTTTATTTGATCAAAAAGGTAATTTAGAAGTAAATAATCCTGATGGAAATCAAGATCCATTAAAAATACATGATATTTTTATAGAGTCTGCAATCTCGACGATATGTGATCACGAAGATAGTGTTGCCGCTGTAGATGCAGAAGATAAGGTTTTGGGTTATAGAAATTGGCTTTCTCTTATGAAAGGAAATTTAACATCAAAATTCAAGAAAAATAATAAAACTATAATAAGAAAATTGAATTCAGATAGAGAATACCTATCTCCAAAAGGTAAAAAATTTAAACTACATGGTAGATCATTGCTGCTCAACAGAAACGTTGGGCATCTTATGACAAATCCAGCAGTTCTTTTAAAAGATGGTTCAGAGTGTCCCGAAGGAATTTTGGATGCTTTTATTACTTCTGCAGCTTGTCTTCATGATTTTAAAAGAAAAGGGAATTCTAGAACTAAATCGATTTATATTGTTAAACCAAAAATGCATGGTCCAGATGAATGCAAGTTTACAAATAAAATTTTTGAAAAAGTTGAGAAAGTTTTAAAACTTAAAAGAAATCAAATCCTTTGCGGAATCATGGATGAAGAAAGAAGAACAACTGTTAATCTTAAAGAATGTATTAGAGTTTTGAAAAAAAGAGTTTTTTTTATCAATACAGGTTTTTTAGATAGAACTGGTGATGAAATACATACCTCAATGGAAGTTGGACCAATGATTAAAAAGGGGGATATGAAATCCTCAAAATGGATTAAGGCTTATGAGCATAATAATGTTGATATAGGGTTATCTTGTGGCTTTTCTAAAAGGGCACAAATTGGAAAAGGTATGTGGGCAATGCCAGATTTGTTGAAAGAGATGATGGAACAAAAAATTTACCATCCAATGTCTGGTGCAAATTGTGCATGGGTGCCTTCACCAACCGCAGCAGCAATACACGCTTTACATTATCATGCAGTAAATGTTTTTTCTGTTCATCAAAGAATAAAATCTAGGAAAACTGCAAAATTAGACGATCTTCTTAAAATACCAGTAACAACTAAAAAATATTGGCTAAAGGATGAAATTGAAAAAGAATTAAAAAATAATGCCCAAGGTATTTTAGGTTATGTTGTAAGATGGGTTGATCAATCTGTTGGATGTTCAAAAGTTCCTGATATAAATGGTATAGGTTTGATGGAAGACAGAGCTACATGTAGAATAAGCAGCCAACATATAGCCAATTGGCTTCATCATGGTTTATGTAGCAAAAAACAAGTTTTAGAAATAATGAAAAAAATGGCTAAAGTAGTTGACTATCAAAATTTAAAAGATCGTGGTATGAAAGATCAAGATCCTTATCAACCAATGGCTGGGAACTTTGAGAAATCAATTGCTTTTAAAGCTGCTTGCGATTTAGTTTTTCACGGAAAATTTCAACCATCGGGATATACTGAACCATTGTTGCATTTTAATCGATTAATGAAAAAATCAATCTGACTCTGAAACTAACCCTTTTCTATTTTTAAATGCTGAAATTAATGTGCCATCGTCTAGACTTTCGATTTCTCCACCTACAGGTAAGCCTTGCGCAAGTTTTGAAACTTTTATTTTAAGATTTTTTAAACTATCTTCAATATAAAATGCAGTAGTTTGACCTTCCACTGTAGCACTAGTTGCCAAAATAACTTCATCAATGTTATTTTTTTTTACTCTTTCGATTAATGAGTCTAATAGTAAATCTTCTTTACTTTGAGTATTTGAACTAGATATTGTACCTCCAAGAATATGAAAATAACCTTGAAAAATACTTGAAGTTTCGATTGTCCATTGATCTGCTATATTTTCTACTACACAAATTTTATTATACTTTTTTGAATTAATTTGACAATTTTCACAATTTGAATCATTTGACTTCAAAGAACCGCAATTATTACATCTAATTACATTTTTATATGTTTCGCTCAATGTTTGTGCTAATGGCTTCATTAATTCTTGCCTATTATTAATTAATTTTAATATTATTCTTTTTGCTGATTTTGGACCTAGTCCTGGTAATTTTGAAATAAGTTTAATTAATTTATTTATCTCCGAAATATTCTGCATTAACTTAAATTGGCCACTTAAAACCTGGTATCCCAAATCCACCTGTTGCTTTGGAAATTTCATCAGAAGTTTTCGTCTTAAGTTGATTTTTTGCGTTTGTATGCGCTGCTTTGATTAAATCAACTATGATAACTTTATCTTCTTTTATTACCTCATCGTTAATTTCCAAATTAATCATTTCACCTTCACCATTAAGCGTAACCTTTACTGCATCACCTCCTGAAACACCAATAACTTTAATTTGTCTTATTTTTTCTTGGCTTTCTTTCATTTTGGCCTCTACCTCTTTAGCTTTTTCTAATATTTTACTAAAATCAGTCATTTTCTTCTTTATTTTTTTTGATTTCTAACAGTTCAGCATCAGGTAAAATTTCTAGAACTTTATTATATATTTTGCTTTTTTTAAAATCATTAAGATTTCTTTCTTTATTAATTTTTTCTTTTTGTTTTTTTGTTTTTAGACCTTCTTTTTTTGAAAGTGAAATTATCCATCTTTGATCAGTCCATTCATATAACTTGGTAGACAAAACTTTTATAAAATCTTTATCTAAACCTTCGTTGAAAGCTATTTCTATTCTACCTGGCTCAAAAGCTACAAGACTAACATTTGTTTCAAGCTCATATTTTAATTTTATTTCTTTTTTTTTTGTACATAATTCAATTAATTCTTCAAAATTATTTATAAATAATTTGCTATTTATATCATCAGATTTTAAATTTGGTTTTATTTCATCCTTTTGTGAAGTATTTTTAATTTGATCAACCATATTTTTATTTATAGATATTTTTTTTTCATTACTATTTTTATCTAATTTATTTTTAATAATTATTGGGTCTTCTATATTTTGTTGATTAAAACCTTTTAAATACATTAATCTTATCAATAGCATTTCAACGGTTAAGCTAGGATTTGTAACGATGTTAATCTCTTCTAATGCTTTTATTGTAAATTGCCAAAATATAATTATATCTTTTGGATCAATAAATTTTGAAATATTGTTGATGTCATTAAATTCTTTATCATTTAATGAAAAATTAGTTCCATCCAACTTTATAGATGAAATATTTTTAATAAAATATAATATTTCTAAGAAATCATTTAAAAATATTTTTGGCTCAACCCCAGTCTGATATATTTTTCTATATAAATTAATAACTTTTTTTTCATCTCCTTGAAATAAATTATAAAATAAATCAATAAGTAAACTTTTATCAAAGTAACCAAAAATTTGTTGTGCTTTTTCTAAATTTAATTCTTCATTTTTTAAATTACTTACTAATCCACGGTCTAATAAAGACAAGGCATCTCTTACAGATCCCTCAGAAATTTTAACAATTAATTTTATAGCATCATCACTTACCTTTCCATTTTCCTTCTCCACAATTTTTTTAATAAATTGAAATAACTCCTCAGTCTTTATTCTGGATAAATCAAATCTTTGACATCTTGAGACTACTGTAATTGGTATTTTTTTTATCTCTGTTGTAGCAAAAATAAATTTAAGATAATTTGGAGGCTCTTCTAGAGTTTTTAATAATGCGTTAAATGCTTGCTTACTAAGCATATGAACTTCGTCTATAATAAATATTTTGTATTTAGCTGAAACTGGACCATATCTAGAAAATTCAATTAAATCTCTTACGTCATCAACTCCTGTTTTACTAGCTGCATCCATTTCTAGGACATCTATGTGATTTGAACTAGCTATAGACTGACAATGACTACAAAAATTTTCTTTACATAAGTTGTCTATCCCATTTTCACAATTCAAAGACTTTGCTACAATTCTAGCAATTGTTGTTTTTCCAACTCCTCGAATTCCAGTAAATAAATAGGCATTTGCTGTCTTATTAAATTTTATAGAATTATATATAGTTTCAGCAATTATATCTTGACCAATTAAATCTTTGAAAATCTGAGGCCTATACTTTAAAGCTAAAACTTTTGTGTTATTTGTCATTATATAAGGAGACCAACCAACCTGGAAAATACTCATTACCCTTGCTCTTTTTCAAGCCTGGGGGAGTTCATGGTAACTCCACCTGATTGGCCCCCGAATTTATT
>MDSW01051483.1_pt1 | contig 10627 bp, 9 predicted proteins | sample 811171 | NCBI WGS metagenome assembly MDSW01 (sample SAMN05326641, study PRJNA326480) | marine metagenome | isolation source: seawater | place: Atlantic Ocean: North West | collected 2012 | reverse complement strand
TGTCGCTTCGTGCTCAACACGAGATGAGTGATTCTTAACTTCAATATACGGTACTGTATGAGCACCACATTTATTTCCAATCAAAAGACTATCACATTGAGTATAGTTTCGGCAACTTTTCGCTTTAGGGTGTACTGAAACTAACCCTCGATAGGTATTCTGAGCTTTCCCTGCCGAAATACCTTTAGAAACTATTCTACTGCGCGAATTCTTGCCCAAATGCATCATTTTTGTTCCTGTATCTGCCTGCTGCATATTGTTAGCTATTGCGATAGAATAAAATTCACCTTGAGAATAATCGCCTCTAAGCACACAGGATGGATACTTCCACGTAATCGCAGATCCTGTCTCAACCTGCGTCCACATCACCTTTGACCTGTGACCTCTGCAATCAGCCCGTTTAGTTACGAAGTTATAAATACCACCTTTACCATCTTCATCCCCAGGATACCAATTCTGCACAGTTGAGTACTTTATCTCAGCGTCATTCAATAACACTAATTCTACAACGGCCGCATGCAACTGATTTTCATCACGCATCGGAGCGGTACACCCCTCAAGATAACTAACATATGAATCTTCATCCGCTATGATTAAGGTTCTTTCAAACTGTCCTGTATTTTCAGCATTTATTCGGAAATAGGTTGAAAGCTCCATTGGACACCTGACCCCTTTTGGCACGTACACAAATGAGCCGTCGGAAAATACGGCTGAATTTAAAGCCGCAAAATAATTATCCCCTCTTGGTACCACTGACCCCAAATATTTTTTTACTAACTCGGGGTGTTCGGATATCGCTTCGGAAATCGAACAAAAAATTACCCCAGCATCAGCCAATTCTTTCTTAAACGTAGTACCAACTGAAACGCTATCAAACACAGCATCAACTGCCACTTTAGTTGAGGTTTCCTTCTGGGTTCCTTTTTGATCTAATTCGACACCCGCAAGTTTCATTTGTTCACCAAGAGGAATACCCAGCTTTTGGTAGGTCTCCAATAGTTTTGGGTCTACTTCCGATAGATCTTTTGGTTTTTTCTTGTCCATTGACTTCGGCTTTGCATAGTAAAAAAGGTCTTGGTAATTAATTTTTGGATAGTTTACCATTGCCCAATCAGGCTCTTGCATGCGTTGCCACCTTCTGTAAGCCGACAACCTCCACTCTAGCATCCAAGCGGGCTCATCATTTTTCTCAGAGATAAGGCGCACAATATCCTCGGAGATACCCCGTGGCGCGAATTCCATTTCAACATCCGTTACAAAACCGTATTTATATTTCTCTCCTACTGCTTTAACAGTTTCTATAGTTTCTTTATCTATTTCTTCTCTATGAAATTCATTTACGTTTGTCATTTTTCTCACTTACATATTTCTATTTTTTTGTTTCATTTTATTACTTTGATAAGCCTTTTGCCACTCTTTAAGGAAAGCTTCAATATCCTCTTTTACAGTTTTGGTGCCCAAGGATACTCTTATAGCACAGTCAACCAACTCAGGCTCAAAACCCATCGATTTTAATGTCTCACCACTGGTTACTTTTCCACTGGAGCAAGCTGAACCCGAAGAGATTGCAAAACCCTTTAAATCCATTTGTATAACCTGGGTCTCAGCTTTCCACTTAGGAGTTACAATACATGATGTATTTGGTAACCTCGAGGTATTTCTTCCCACAAAGATAGTATTCTCAGATATATTTTTAAGTTCATTTTCTAAGTAGTCTCTTAATTCTCTTACTCGCTCCCACTCACCCTCATCCAATTTTTTTTTTGCAAACTGTATTGCCGCTCCAAACCCGGCAATAGCCACAATATTTTCCGTTCCAGACCTAAAGCCATATTCTTGACCCCCACCGCCAAAGAGTGGGGCTATTTCCATATCAGGCTCAACTAAAAAAGCCCCAACCCCACCTGGTCCCCCTAATTTATGAGCAGAGACAATAACGGTTTTTGCGCCACAATTTCTAAACGAAAAATTCACTTTTCCAAGCCCTTGCACCACATCGCTCATATATAAGTCTTTAGGTAAGTCTTGAATAATACCTGTTTCAGAATTTGCCAGTTGCAAGGTGCTTTTCTCAGAATCTATCACGTTCACTTTTCCATCATTCGAAGCCTGCAGAGTAGGGTCGCACCAGAACGATACACACGGATGTTCTACCCGGCTACAAAATATACCTTTATTATTCAATATGATTGCCGCAGACTCTGTTGCTCCAGAGGTAAAAACAATCTGAGCATCAGATGCGTCTAAACTTTCCGCAATTTGTTCTCGGGCAGTCTCAATAACTCTCTTTGCCCATCTTCCTTCCCAATGAACAGAACTTGCATTCCCTGTGTAATTCATAACTTCAAGCATCGCTTCCCTCGCCGGAGGCGACAAAGGTGTGGTAGAATTGTAATCAAGATAAGTTCTTAGTGCGTTCATTCATCAACCATCACAATGAAGTTTGGAACTGCCGGGCATGGAGTCAATTGCTCATAAAGAATGTCGGATAGTCTTGTATGATGTAAAAAAACATAGACATTAGCAGAAAGTTGTTCCCAAAGCCTTACTGTCAAACGATGCTCTGGGCTCAGAACATTTGTTTCTGATGCACCTCCTCCAGTATCAAGCGCATTCATTTTTTCGTCTACTGCAAAAAATATTTCCGATATTCTTATGCTCTCTTCTAGTCTGGCCAATCTATAACCTCCACCTGGACCACGAACTGATCGCACGATTCGTGCTCGCCTTAGTTTTACAAACAGCTGTTCCAAATAAGTTAAAGAGATATTCTGTCTGTCAGAAATTTGTTGCAAGTTTACCAAACCCCTTTTTTGGTTATGTACTAAATCAACCAATGCAATCACGGCGTATCGCCCTTTTGTACTAAGTTTCATTCAGCATCTACCTTGTTATAGTTGACGAAAGGACAATAAAGATTTATTCACCTTTACACGGGACATCTATGTAAAATATTAGAATCATTCTAATCTAAGATCTCTCGCTGGTCAAGCAGCGCCACAACTGGAGTATAACATGCCTGAAGTGATTTTCCCCGGCCCTGAGGGCAGGTTAGAAGGACGTTTTCATCCGCAAAATAACAACGACTCCCCAATCGCTATTATTTTACACCCCCAGTCTAACATGGGTGGCACTATGAATAACAAGGTCGTCTACAATCTGCATTACCTATTCCTAAAAATGGGTTTTTCCTGCCTTCGGTTTAATTTCCGCGGAGTAGGACGGAGCCAGGGTGAATTTGACCATGGTGTGGGAGAATTATCTGATGCAGCATCTGCTCTCGACTATCTTCAGAGTCAGATTCCAAATGCAAAGGCGTGTTGGGTGGCAGGATTTTCCTTTGGTGCATGGATCGCCATGCAACTCTTGATGAGAAGACCAGAAGTGACGGGGTTTGTAGCGGCATCACCCCCCGCAAACAACCATGACTTTAGCTTTTTAGCTCCTTGCCCATCGTCAGGTATGCTCATAAATGGTAGCAATGACAAAGTAGTTCCACCCGAAGACGTTTTAGCTTTATCGGAAAAACTAAAGTTGCAAAAAGGCATTACCATAACTCATGAGATTATCGAAGGTGCCAATCATTTTTTTGAACCCGGCATGGACTTAATGATTAAGAAAGTCGACAATTATGTCAGAAAACGAATGACTGAAAATAGTAGATGAGCCCAAGAGGATTAATGTCATTTAAACCAAAAAGTGAACTATTAACGATACTGATTGAGCGCGGTTTCGTTCAAAACCTTACAAATCAAGAGCAATTAGATTACATTCTAAATCGTGAAAAGATCGCTAGCTACATTGGATACGATGCCACAGCGGAAAGTCTTCATGTCGGGCACCTCGTAAACATAATGATGCTACGGTGGACACAAAAATGTGGTCACACTCCAATCACGCTAATGGGTGGAGGCACGACAAAAGTTGGGGACCCTTCTTTTCGTTCAGCAGATAGACCCCTTTTAAGTGAGAACAAGATAATAAATAATATTAATAGCTTAAATAAAATTTTTGATAAGTACCTCGATTATGAGAATGTAGACAATAAAGCTATAATGGTAAATAATTCAGATTGGCTTGAAAACCTAAATTATTTAAATTTTCTGCGTGATATAGGTCGACATTTTAGTGTTAATAGAATGCTTACATTTGAGTCAATAAAATCAAGAATTGATCGCGAGCAGTCACTTAGCTTTCTCGAATTTAACTACATGATTCTTCAAGCTTATGATTTTCTAGAGCTTCATAAGAGATTTGGCTGTATCTTGCAAATGGGCGGGTCAGACCAATGGGGAAACATAGTTAACGGTATCGACTTGACCCGACGAGTGATTGACAAATCTGTTTACGGTCTCACCTGCCCCCTTTTGACAACATCTTCCGGATTAAAAATGGGCAAAACGCAAAATGGTGCTGTCTGGTTAAACGCAAATTTAACATCACCATATGAATTTTGGCAATTCTGGCGAAATACCGAGGACGGAGACGTTGTAAAATTTTTGAAACTTTTTACCGAACTTCCAGTAAAAAAATGTATGGAGTATGCAACACTTAAAGGATCAGAAATCAACGAGGCAAAAAATATTTTAGCAACCGAAGTTACTGCTTTGTGTCACGGCCTTGAAGCCGCAAAAGCAGCTGAAGAAACTGCAAAGCAGGTTTTTGTAGATGGAGAAATAGGTGAATCATTACCCACAACTACATTAACCGAGGAAGACTTAAACGAAAATATTACACTTATAAAATTGTTTCTAAAGAGTGGATTAGCTTCCTCGAGCAAGCAAATAAAAAGATTGATAAGTGAAGGAAGCGCAAAAGTTGACGGCGTTTCAATAAAAGACAACAATTCAAGATTATCTGACCTAGAATTCAAAGGCGCGCTTAAATTGTCGATCGGTAAAAAACGTCACGCTTTAATAAAAAAGTGATACAAGCAAGTTAGCGTCTTATTTTTCAATTATTGATGCATTTTTGATATAATCAGGCTGAGAAACAGCACCGTTTTGTTTTATATCACCTTTTTTTATCTCCATCACAGTTTCCATTCCACTAATAACTTTCCCTATAACTGTATATTTACCGTTCAAGTGTGGAGCATCCGCAAACATTATAAAAAACTGGCTGTTCGCAGAATTGGGGTCTCTCGATCGTGCCATCCCTACAGTTCCTTTTTCGAATGGTTGATTCGAAAATTCTGCAGTCAGATTAGGGTATTGAGAGCCTCCCATACCAACCAAATCGATCTGAAGGTTATCAATATTACCAAATTTTACATCACCGCTTTGCGCCATAAAGCCAGCTATCACTCTATGAAAAACCACCCCATCATATTTGCTTTCTGTGACCAATTTCTTAATTCTTTTGGAATGGATTGGCGCTATTTTAGTGAAAAGCTGTATATCTACTGTGCCGGACGAACTGCCATCTACTTCAAGCCTAAGTATTTCATTTCCAAAAGCGTAGACGTAACTAAACAAAAATATTGTTCCAATTGCCGCTCGGATTATATGTCTCACGTTGGTCATTTAAAAATTTCCTAACCCAAATTAAGAAACTAATACTTTGAGCATTTGGTCAGGTTCATTCACCGACCCGTTATTTGCTTGGTCACCAAGTTTTATTTTGTCTACGTACTCCATACCACTCGAAACTGTTCCAAATACTGTATACTGTCCGTTTAAAAAGTGACCATCAGCAAACATTATAAAAAATTGGCTATTTGCAGAATTTGGATCTTGCGCGCGAGCCATCCCTACAGCTCCTCTATCAAAACGCCGGTCCGAGAATTCTGCCGGAAGGTTAGGTTCAGCAGAACCACCTGTTCCCACACGGTTCGGATCATAACCTTTCTCTAAATTGCCAAATTCTACATCTCCAGTCTGAGCCATAAACCCTTCAATCACTCGGTGAAATGCAACATTGTTATAGTGACCTGAATTAACAAGTTTTACAATTCTTTCCACATGTAGTGGAGCAACATCAGCCAAAAGTGAGATAACTACAATCCCATCTTTAAGGTGTATCTCCAAATTCTTTTTTTCGAGTAACGTTTTGTCCATGTTTATAATCCTATCTCAGTTTCTTATCGATCAGCGCGGCTACTTCGTTAGGCACAAAATTTGTAATATCTCCACCCAATCGAGCAATTTCTTTCACTAATTTTGACGCAATCGCTTGACGATTCACGTCTGCCATTAAAAAGACAGTTTCGATATTTTGATCCAATACTCTGTTCATTCCAACCATTTGGAACTCATACTCAAAATCTGACACAGCTCGTAAACCTCTAAAAATCAGTGACGCATCAACATCACGAGCACAGTTAATTAGTAAATTTTCAAATGGATGAGTAATTATTTCGCTGCTAAATGCCTTAGACAGAGTTTTTATTTGATTATCAATCATATCGACCCTCTCTTTTACAGTGAACAACGGTTTCTTTTCCAAGTTGATGGCAACCCCTATAACCAACCTATCCACCAGTGTCGAAGCGCGCCCTATTATATCAAGGTGACCATATGTTATTGGGTCAAAAGTTCCAGGGTAGAGACCAATTCGCATAAGAATCTCCTTCTTTATTTACTTTTCTGAAGCAACACTAACTTTTATAAAAGGTCAAGAACTTTGGTTTATTCAGCAGCAACTGGTTTGCTATTAAGTAGGTTTTTTAAATATTGCCCGGTGTAACTAGCTTTCACGGCGGAAACGCTTTCTGGAGTTCCAAAGGCTAACAATTCACCACCAAAGTCACCTCCTTCAGGACCTAAATCTACGATATGATCTGCAGTTTTGATAATATCTAAATTATGCTCTATCACGATTACAGTATTTCCTTGATCAACTAATTTGTGGAGCACTTCTAAAAGCTTTTTTACATCTTCAAAGTGAAGTCCCGTGGTGGGTTCATCTAAAATATAAATTGTTTTTCCAGTAGCGCGTTTTGAAAGCTCTTTGGATAACTTTATTCTTTGAGCCTCACCGCCCGATAAGGTCGTCGCTTGCTGACCCACCTTAATATAGCCAAGGCCTACCTCGATCAAGGTAGCCATTTTATCTCGTATTGCCGGAACCGCTGAGAAGAAAGTTTCTGCCTCCTGAACCGTCATATCTAATATTTCGGCAATGTTTTTTCCTTTAAACCGGACCTCAAGGGTTTCTCGATTGTAACGACGCCCTTTACAACTGTCACAGGTCACATAAACATCTGGGAGAAAATGCATTTCAATTTTAATCAACCCGTCTCCCTGGCAAGCCTCACACCTGCCTCCTTTCACATTAAAAGAGAACCTGCCAGTTGTATACCCTCTCGCCACTGACTCAGGTAAAGTAGCAAACCATTCTCTTATTGGCGTAAATGCACCTGTGTAGGTAGCTGGATTCGAGCGTGGTGTGCGTCCAATCGGAGCCTGATCTATCTGTATTACTTTGTCCAAATACTCAAGCCCTAAAATTGCATCGCAAGGTGCGGGTGACTGCCTAGCACCATTCAACCTCATGGAAGCATGTTTAAACAATGTTTCAATGGTGAGTGTAGATTTACCTCCCCCCGACACGCCAGTAACGCAAACAAAAGTTCCCAAGGGGAAAGCAACCTGTAAGTTTTTTAAATTATTCCCTCGAGCACCTTTTATTAAAATTTCTTTTCCATTGCCTTCGCGCCTGATACTTGGAATCGGAATTCTTCTCAAGCCTGCCAAATATTCGCCCGTAATTGATCCCTTGGTTCTCGCAATATCTTCAGGGGAACCCTTTCCAACAATTTGACCTCCATTAACGCCCGCACCTGGACCTATATCAAAAACATGGTCAGCAGCCCTTATCGCTTCTTCGTCGTGCTCAACAACAAGCACAGTATTACCCTGGTCTCTCAACTCCTTAAGAGTCGCCAGCAAACGGTTATTATCCCGCTGATGCAATCCAATAGATGGCTCGTCTAGAACATATAATACCCCTGTTAGCCCAGATCCAATTTGACTAGCCAATCGAATCCTTTGACTTTCACCACCAGAAAGAGTTCCCGCACCTCTTGCTAAAGACAGATAATTCAACCCCACATTAATCAAAAAACCAAGCCGCTCAATTATCTCTTTAACTATTGAGTTTGCAATTTGAACTTGCTGTCTTGGTAAATTATCAAGAACTGTTCCAACCCAGTCAAAAGCATCCTTTATCGAAAGATTCGTAACTTCTCCAATATGCAATCCAGCAATTTTAATCGCAAGAGCATGCTCGTTTAATCTAAAGCCCGCACAATCGCTACAATCTCTCTCCGAACGGAAACGAGAAAACTCATCTCTAGTCCAAACATTCTCACTTTCGTTAAAGCGTCGAACTAAATTTGGGATCACTCCCTCAAATGCTCTTTTCACAGAATATACGCGCCCACCGTCATCGTAACGGAAGTTCAACTCAGCACCTTGGGTTCCATAAAGTAACATTTCTTGAATTTTCTTTGATAATTTGAACCAGGGTACATCTAATCGAAATCCGAAATGCTTCGATAGAGCTTCTATTGTTTGTCGAAAAAATGGTGAATTTCCTCTCATCCAGGGTGCAATTGCTCCCTCAAGCAAATTTAAACTCTTGTCAGGAATTATTAAATCACAATCAAAGAAGGCTTCCACGCCCAAGCCATCGCATTTCGCGCAAGCTCCAAACGGGGCGTTGAATGAAAATAACCTAGGCTCAATCTCGGGGATGGTAAAACCTGATACAGGACAGGCAAACTTTTCAGAAAAAACTAGTTGCTCTCCAGCTTTTTTTTCCTCCTTATCAATTTTTTCCACCACAGCTATACCTTCGGAAAGATTTAGCGCAGTCTGAAAACTATCTGCCAGCCTAGTTTCAATTCCTTTTTTTATTATCAATCGATCCACGACAACATCTATATTTTGTCGAAACTTTTTGTCCAAATCAGGTGGACTGTCCAAATCAAAATATTGCCCATTGACCTTCACACGTTGATAACCTTGCTTTCTCAAGTCAAAAAATTCTTTCTTGTACTCTCCTTTTCTATCTCTAACGATCGGCGCCAAAAGGTAAATACGTGATTCTTTTGGAATCTTCATAGTTCGATCGACCATTTCAGAAACCTGCTGAGCAGAAATTGGTTTGCCGGTCGTGGGGCTGTAAGGCGTACCCACACGTGCAAAAAGGAGACGCATATAATCATAAATTTCGGTTACCGTGCCCACCGTCGATCGTGGATTTCTACTCGTTGTTTTTTGTTCAATAGCGATTGCCGGGGAAAGACCAAAAATTTGATCAACGTCTGGCTTTTGCATTATGTTCAGAAATTGTCGTGCATATGCACTTAAACTTTCCACATATCTGCGCTGGCCCTCTGCGTAAATTGTATCAAACGCAAGGCTTGATTTACCAGACCCAGATAAGCCGGTAATAACAACCAACTTATTTCTGGGAATATTTAAATTTACCGATTTCAAATTGTGCTCACGGGCACCTTTTATCTCGATATTTTTTAATTCTGGCATTTATATCTCGAAGTTATTCAGTAATATAGACTTAGAGTATCTGAGACCTGATTCAACAAATTTGTCAAAAAATTTTTGTTAGTATCATTTTTTTTCGTTTTTTATCAAAAGATATTTGAAGGAATTTGTAATAATTGTTACTATACTGCCATAACATAATAAAACATTCGGAGAACCAGATGGCAGGCAGCGTAAACAAAGTAATCCTCGTTGGGAATTTAGGGCGAGATCCAGAAATTAGAACGTTTCAAAACGGAGGGAAAGTGTGCAACTTTTCAATCGCAACTTCGGAAAATTGGAAAGACCGCACTACAGGCGAACGGCAAGAAAGAACTCAATGGCACAACATTGCAATATTTTCTGAGCCACTTTCTAATATTGCAGAACAATACCTGCGTAAAGGTTCAAAAGTCTACATAGAAGGTCAATTAGAGACGAGAAAGTGGCAAGACCAATCAGGCTCAGACCGGTATTCAACTGAAGTAGTTTTACGTCCCTACCGTGGCGAATTGACTATTTTGGACTCAAGAAGCAGCAGTTTAGAGCAGGGAGCAGGTAACCAATATTCAGAGGAGTTGGATAAACCAGAAAAAAATGATGGTTTTGGTGCGGACGAATCGAGCACAGCTAACGATCTGGAAGATGAAATTCCTTTTTAAAAATGAGCAAAAAAATAGTCAGTTATGGTAAATTTTAACCTCGTTTTAACTAGGTGCTTTGGAAAAATTTTGGGAAGAAGATCAAAAATTGGATGATAAAACAGAAAACGGTGGCTCAGGCTCTGTAGGCGGAGACTCCTCCCCAAGCAAACCAGAATTTTTTGGTTCGTCAATACTTATCCAAGATGAAATGAAAGCTGCTTATCTCGATTATGCCATGAGTGTAATCGTCAGCAGAGCAATACCTGATTTGCGCGATGGATTAAAGCCAGTTCATAGACGAATACTTTATGCAATGCATGAGTCCGGTAATTCAAAAGACAAGCCCTACCGAAAGTCTGCGCGTCCTGTTGGAGACGTTATGGGTAAATATCACCCACATGGTGACAGCGCCATTTATGACTCATTGGTTAGAATGGCTCAAGATTTTTCCATGTCGCTTCCTCTTTTGGACGGTCAAGGCAATTTTGGATC